>ENA-OQAJ01000088-OQAJ01000088.1-human-gut-metagenome-genome-assembly--contig:-NODE-88-length-26201-cov-2.106236_pt1 | contig 26201 bp, 27 predicted proteins | sample MGYA00242736_ERZ504529 | MGnify/ENA primary metagenome ERZ504529 (study PRJEB26092, sample SAMD00036275) | human gut metagenome | host: Homo sapiens | study: EMG produced TPA metagenomics assembly of...
CATTAAAATATTCCGCTGGAGTACCGGTTCTTATCTGGAATGCCAGGATTTTTGGCGCATGAGCGGTATTGAACGTGATGTATTTCTGTTCTCACAGCCCAAAACTCACATCAAAGATTCAACGTGATGTCTACGCTGGACGACACCTATAAAAATGGTATCTTCAAACTGGATGTAGACGTAACCAACCATACAGCAGGCAACAAAGAGGTAACCGTAGCATACGAATTGCTGGATGCCGCAAAGAAAGTGGTGGCAGAAGGTAACACCCCCTGTCCTGTTACAGCGGACGGGCAGAAGAGTATCTCTTTTGAAGCCACCCTCAGCAACGTCAAGACCTGGACATCAGAACACCCTAACCTGTACCGGTTACTGATATCTCTGAAAGACGGAGAAAAAAACAAGCGAGATCATTCCTTATACGGTAGGTTTCCGCCGTTTCGAGATCAAACCAACCGATCAGATAGCCGAAAACGGCAAACCATACGTTTGCTTGTTCGTCAACGGCCAACCCATCAAGCTGAAAGGTGTAAACATACACGAACATAATCCCGAAACAGGACATTATGTTCCCGAAGAGCTGATGCGCAAGGACTTCACCCTGATGAAACAGAACAACATCAACAGCGTGCGCCTCTGCCACTATCCGCAAGACCGCAAGTTCTATGAATTGTGTGATGAATATGGCATCTATGTATATGATGAAGCCAACATAGAAAGCCACGGTATGTATTATAACTTAAGCCGGGGCGGAACATTGGGCAACCATCCCGAATGGCTGAAGCCGCACATGGACCGTACCATTAATATGTACGAGCGTAACAAAAACCATCCCTCTGTAGCCATCTGGTCATTAGGAAACGAAGCCGGAAACGGTTATAATTTCTATCAGACCTATTTATGGCTGAAAGAACGCGAAGTAAAAGGGATGAACCGTCCTGTAAATTATGAACGCGCCCTTTGGGAATGGAACACAGATATGTATGTACCCCAATACCCCAGTGCCGCCTGGCTGGAAGAAATAGGCAAGAAAGGCAGCGACCGTCCCATCGCACCATCCGAATATTCACACGCTATGGGCAATTCCAATGGTAATCTGGCAGCACAATGGAGAGCAATCTACAAGTACCCGAACCTGCAAGGCGGTTACATTTGGGACTGGGTAGACCAAGGTATTCTGGAAACAGACGAAAATGGACGTACCTACTGGGCCTACGGAGGTGATTACGGAACCAATGCACCCAGCGACGGAAACTTCCTATGCAATGGAATCGTAGCTCCGGACCGCACTCCGCATCCGGCCATGACAGAAGTGAAATATGCACATCAGAATGTAGGTTTCGAAGCCATCGACCCGGCTGCCGGCAAATTCCTGGTAAAAAACCGTTTCTACTTCACCAACTTGAAAAAGTATATGATCAGTTATACCGTAAAGGCAAACGGAAAAACAATCAAAGGCGGAAAAGTATCATTAGATATCGAACCGCAAGGTTCCAAAGAACTGAACATCAACCTCAACGGATTGAAACCCAAGGCCGGCACAGAATATTTTGTAGATTTTGTAGTTACCACCACAGAACCGGAGCCCTTGATTCCTGCAGGGCACGATATTGCTTCCGAACAATTCCGCCTGCCCATAGAACCATTGGCTATGACCGGACATAAAGCAAGCGGCAAGACTACCGTCAGCACGGATGGTGACATCATCACCGTATTATCACCACGTATGCAGTTCGTTTTCAACAAGAGAAGCGGACTCGTGACTTCATACAAAGTAAACGGTACAGAATATTTCGCTGAAGGTTTTGGTATTCAGCCTAACTTCTGGCGCGCACCGACGGACAATGATTATGGTAACGGTGGGCCTAAGCGCGAGCAAATATGGAAACAGTCCAGCAAGAATTTCAATGTAGCAGATGTTACCACAACAACAGACGGCAACAAGACCGTATTAACAGTCAATTACCTACTGGCGGCAGGCAATCTGTACATCATGAAATATACCATCTATCCCGACGGTGTGGTTCATGCAGGCATCACCTTTACTTCTACCGATATGAAGGCTGCCGACACGGAAGTATCAGAAGCTACCTTAATGGCCACTTTCACACCGGGACAGGATGCTCAACGCCTTGCCTCTTCCAAAACTGAACGTACCACGTATCGGTGTACGTTTCCATTTGCCATCCGATATGAACCAGGTAGAATACTTCGGACGCGGACCGGGTGAAAACTACATCGACCGTAATGCAAGCAGCTTCGTTGATCTCTACCGCACTACAGCCGACCAGATGTACACCAACAACTATGTCCGTCCACAAGAAAACGGACACCGCACCGACACCCGTTGGGTAGAACTGACCCGCAAAGGCGGAAAAGGATTGTTAATACGTGCCGACAGCACTATCGGATTCAATGCCCTGCGCAACTCCGTAGAGGACTTTGACTCGGAAGAAGCTATCAGCCGTCCCCGTCAGTGGACTAACTTCACTCCCGAAGAAGTTGCTAACCATAATGAGGAAAAAGCTAAAAATGTAATACGCCGCATGACACATGTCAATGATATCACCCCACGTAATTTTGTGGAAGTATGTATTGATATGAAGCAACAAGGTGTAGCCGGTTATGACAGCTGGGGAGACCGCCCTCTGCCGGAACATACCCTACCCGCCAATAAGGAATATCATTGGGGATTCACATTGATGCCGGTAAAATAAAAACATAGCAAGCATTCCTTCCTTAATAAGAAGAGTATGTCAGAACTCCGATGGCACTATCATATAGATTGTCATCGGAGTTTCATTTCCCATCCTACATTTCAATTATAACCTGAAAACAAGATCAGTCTGATTTATATTTGCTAGCTTTGTACTCAAAAAATCGAACACATGGAACAACAAGGAGAAATCATACTCTACCAGCCGGATGAATCAGTGAGGATGGAAGTGCGCATTGAAGATGAAACAGTGTGGCTGACCCAGGCACAAATAGTAGAACTATTCCAATCCAGCAAAGCCAATATAAGCGAGCATCTAAAGAACATTTATAAAATCAGAAGAACTAATCCAAAGTTCAACCGTTCGGAATTTCCGAACAGTTCGCCAAGAAGGCAACAGACAGATTACCCGTAACTTAGAATATTATAATTTAGATGTGATTATATCAGTAGGATACCGTGTAAATACGAAACGAGGAATCCAATTCCGCCAATGGGCTAATAGCCAGGCACATGACCGTTTTCTTATTATAGACCAATCCGACGTATATCACATCGGAGCCTCTTTGAAAGATTTGGGAAAGAAACTATTTGCCTTCTCCAAAATGGATATTCCGGCATCTATCCTCACAAAACTGCTATAAAGATGAGAGAAACAGAGTCCAATAATAAAGTCCTACTAGGCATGAGCGGAGGAACAGACAGTTCCGTAGCCGCCCTTCTATTGCAGGATGCAGGATACGAAGTAACCGGCATCACCTTCCGCTTTTATGAAAAAGAAAATGATACTGAGTATCTGGAGGCGCCCGCGCTTTATGTGAACGTCTGAACATCCCCCATCTCACATACGATGTTCGTGACACCTTCCGGAAAACCATCATTGACTATTTCATCAACGAATATATGGCAGGTCATACCCCGGTTCCCTGTACCTTGTGCAACAACTACCTGAAATGGCCTCTTTTGAAGAAAATATCCGATGAAATGGGAATTTATCACTTCGCTACAGGACATTATGTACGCCGGCGCTTCATCAATGGATGCTATCACATCACTACCGGTGCCGACCCGGATAAAGACCAATCCTTTTTCCTATGGGGGCTGCCACAAGAAATCCTGCAACGTATGCTTCTCCCTATGGGCAACCTGACTAAAGCCCGTGTCCGTGAAATCGCGGCAGAGCGTGGTTTTCTGAAAGCCGCCCATAAACGGGACAGTCTGGGAGTCTGCTTCTGCCCCATGGACTACCGCACATTCCTACATAAGGAATTACCTGAAGGAAGTATCCTACCGGGTAAATTCTTCGATGAAATGGGGAATTTTATCGCACGGCACAAAGGTTATCCTTTCTATACCATCGGCCAGCGGAGAGGATTGGGCATAGATCTTAACCGGGCTGTCTTTGTCAAAGAAATCATTCCGGCAGAAAACAAAGTCATACTGAGCGACTTGAAAGCACTGGAAAAAACAGAAATGAGACTGAAAGAATGGCGCATCACCAATCCCGCTTTATTACTAAACAAGGACGACATCATCGTCAAAATACGCTATCGGAAACAAGCCAACCGCTGCACAGTAACCCTGCAACCGGATAACACCCTGCATGTACAACTGCACGAGCCGCTGACAGCCATTGCTCCGGGACAGGCAGCCGCTTTCTATAGGGATGATGTAGTACTGGGTGGGGGCATTATCATCTAATTCCAGACACTTTCAAATCATATTTCGGCCCTCTTTTTTGCTGCTTCAAGATTTTCTTGATAACTTTCCGTCGTTCTTCACCTTCAGGTCGAGAAACCGGAAAGTGAAAATAGACATGTATCCGGATCAAACCTTAAATAAATAGAGATGAAAAGTAGAAATTATGCAGGCATATCCTTACTTGCCTCATTAGCCGCCTGTAACTCTGCAACAGCAGAAACCGTTCAAAAAAACAGTACGCAGGCCCCCCAAAAGCCCAATGTTATCGTTATTCTGGCAGATGACCTGGGATATGGAGATTTAAAATGTTACGGAGCCAAGAATGTAGAAACTCCCCATGTTGACAAACTGGCATCGGAAGGCATTCGTTTCACTAATGCACATACCGTAGCCGCTACCAGCACCCCATCCCGCTACTCCTTGCTGACAGGAGAATATGCATGGCGCAGACCGGACACGGATATTGCCGCAGGAGATGTAAAAATGATTATCCGTCCCGAACAATACACCATGGCAGACATGTTTAAAAAGTGCCGGATATGCTACAGCCGCTATCGGCAAATGGCATCTGGGACTAGGAGACAAGACAGGCGGACAGGATTGGAATGCTCCTTTACCAGCCGCTTTGGGTGACTTAGGCTTTGACTATCACTATATCATGGCCGCTACAGCCGACCGTGTACCTTGTGTATTTATAGAAAACGGCAAGGTAGCCAACTATGATCCGTCCGATCCCATAGAAGTGAGTTACACCAAGAACTTTCCGGGAGAACCGACCGGCAAAGATAATCCCGAATTACTGTATAACCTACATCCCAGCAACGGACATGACATGTCCATCGTCAATGGCATCAGCCGCATCGGATTTATGAAAGGGGGCGGAAAAGCACTTTGGAAAGACGAGAACATTGCCGATTCCATCACCGTTCATGCCATCGACTTTATCAAACAGCATAAAGACGAGCCTTTCTTTATGTATTTTGCAACCAATGATGTACACGTTCCTCGTTTTCCCCATGACCGCTTCCGTGGAAAGAATCCTATGGGACTACGCGGAGACGCAATCGCCCAATTCGACTGGACGGTAGGCCAGCTGATGGAAACATTGGACCAACTTGGACTAACTGAAAACACGCTGATTATTCTATCCAGCGACAATGGTCCGGTTGTAGACGACGGATATAAGGACAAGGCAGAAGAGCTGTTGAACGGACATACACCTTCCGGTCCATGGAGAGGGAACAAATACAGCGCTTTCGAGGGTGGAACAGCCGTTCCGGTCATCGTCCGCTGGCCACAGAAGATAAAAAAGGCAGGAGACTCGGACGTATTAATGTCACAGATTGACTGGCTAGCCTCTTTAGGAGCTTTGGTCAACGCCAGATTACCTAAAGGCAGCGCTCCGGACAGCTATGACCGTTTAGGGAATTTGATAGGAACCGATAAGACAGACCGCCCATGGATTGTGGAACAATCCATGAACCACACGTTGTCCGTCCGTACCAAAGACTGGAAATACATTGAACCGAATGATGATCCGACCACTTTCATGAAGGCAGAAAAAATAGAGACCGGAAACCTGAACGTCCCCCAGTTATATGAAATGGAAAAGGTGAACGAACAAGAGAATGTAGCAGAAAAGTATCCTGAGAAAGTATTTGAGTTGCAGACCATTCTGAGGCAAGTACGCAATAAGAGAATAAAGATGTAAACAGGACTCATCCAATAAGAGGATATTTCAAAAATTCGAAATAACCATCAAATGTTCCACCGTATGGGCAGGCCCATGAGCCCGCCCATACAACATAACGACAACAAAAAATCACTTTTGACTCATTTACATAAAACACAAAAGCATTCCATCACAACAACTCACTCATTACCAAGAGCTTCCCGTGCAACAGTCTTTCAAAACCTCCTCAATCGGTATGCCGGTGCGAAATACATCTGCTTCGGGGATGCTCTCGGACAGAATGTAAAATCAGCCCCTCGTTACCTCCCGGTAGCTCGTAGGCATCAGAAGAACCTATTCTCATCATACCTTCACCTCACTCCATTTGATATTTCACCCAGGTGAAGCAGTTATTCCACTTGGGTGAAAGCGGCTGTTCACCTAAGCGAAGCTGCCTCTTCACCTTAGTGAAGCAATGAACGCACCCGAACAAAAATACGCCTTATGACGCTCCCCTGCAAGGGAACAACCGTAGCTATGACACAGGAATCAGAACAACCGATATCCGTCAAACCAAATTTGGCAGCGGAGAATGGCAAACCGTTTCGGGGGGATTTAGAATGTATTTTCACGGTACATTACTGATTTACAGCAAAATACCGTGAGCAATCCAAGATAACAATATACGTATAATCAAAAAAACTCCCTTGGTACAACCAAGGGAGACAGGTATACATTTCCTTTAAAAAGTTCCGGATGCAGTTGGGATTATAAAGCAGCCCTTCGGCTGCTTTATGTTTCTCTATCCTCTGTGTTAGCATTTAAAGGAATGATTCATCTTTTACTTATTACTTGCCTTAACAAACTTATAAAGCACGAAAGTCTTGGGCGCCATCTCTACATTCAGTACATTACCCTCAATCGTAACATCACTTTCTTTCGGAGTGATGACATTCGGATGCTCTACCGTGTTATCTTTATCCAAATCGGCAGACTGGAGCGTGATGCATTTACCTTCCACAAGTTTATCACTCTTCTTCAATCCGTTGAAAGTCACTGATACCGGTTGTGCCTTATCCGAAGTATTGGCAATTTTCACGATACAAGCCTTTTCATCCTTATCCCATACGGCACTGGCAAACAGACCATCCTGTCCTTCCTGACCGCTCACAGCTTTTTTTATCCATTGTCAGCGGCAATACATGCGTGCCTTTATTATGACTGTACAACTGTTGTACATAGTAACTGCAAGTACGGACGGAATTCAGATTATCAAACCAAATCAAATCCGGACGCCACTGCCACCCTTCCACATGAGCAAACAAAGGCGCATAAGTAGCCATGTGTACCACATCGGCATTGCGTTCCAGTCCGGTCATGAACGCAGCTTCCATTAAAGCAGCATTAAAATGGTTCCATTTCTTGCCTTTTCCATGACAAGCATATTCTCCGGCAAAGACCTTCGGACCTTTGCGGTCGTAATTGTCATAACGGTTACCTTGTGCCAGGAACCAGCTTTCGGGACGATAGAAATGCTCATCCACCAAATCCACTTTCAGATTTTTCATTTCCGGCCATAAGTAATCAAAGTCTTTACCTTCAGACTGAGGTCCCGAACTACCAACAATCTTGATTTCAGGATGAGCCTTACGAAGCACCTCGACAAACTGTTTCAGACGTTCCGGATATTCCGGTCCCCATTGTTCGTTACCAATGCCCAAGAACTTCAAGTTGAAGGGAGCAGGGTGTCCCATATCCGCACGAACTTTTCCCCAAGTAGTCGTAACATCACCATTGGCAAATTCAATCAGATCCAATGCATCCTGTATATACGAATCAAGTTTGGACAAGCTGACCTGCTGGTCGGGGTCATTCTGATACTGGCATACCAGTCCGCAGTTCAGAATAGGCAACGGTTCGGCGCCTATATCCTCCGACAACTGGAAATACTCAAAGAAGCCCAGTCCGTAAGTCTGGAAATAATCGGGGAAGAAACGATGCTTGAACGTATAATGCCAGCGGTTTTCATTCAACGGGCGATTCTCTACCGCACCTACTGTTTTTTTCCATTCGTAACGGGTAGCCTCATCCGTACCTTCTACAATACAGCCGCCGGGAAAACGGAAAACACCGGGTTTGATATCATATAAAGCCTGCACCAAGTCTTTACGAAGACCGTTCTTACGCTCTTTCCAAGTATCTACAGGGAAAAGAGAAACATGTTCCAGATCCACCGTTCCCGCACTTTCAAGGAAAATACGGAGATGAGCCTTGGGTTCCGTTCTCGGCGATTTCAATATCACCTCATATTGTTTCCAATCCTTCGAGTTCACTGTCAGTTCTTTTGACTCAAAAGCCTGACGTTCCTCCATCGTATCATTCTTGATCAATTCAATGCGAAGTTTCTGGTTCTCACCACGTGCCCATACGGAAAAACGGTACTCGGCTCCTTCCTTGACACCTATACCGAAGAAACCTTCGTTTTCAATCCCTGTATGTTTTTCCCTGTGCCCGGAATTACCCAGACGGACATAATGCGGATTTCGTTCAAACGGCCCGTCATCCATCAAGGTCACGTTACCGAAAACATTCCACCCCATAAACGTTGCGGGAATTCGAATGAACGGTTCTTTACCAGTTCGGCATACAATCCTCCGTCGGCTCCATAATTAATGTCCTCAAAAAACAAACCATACATGGTTGGTTGTATTTCCGCACCAAGTTTATTGGTCTGCACGACCATGTTGTGCGCATTCTGTGCATGTAGCGCTACTCCGGCAGCAAATACCCATGCTGTGAATAGAGTTCGGTGTAATTTCATGATAGTAATATTATTAATTTTTATTAGTTAATTCTCTTTCCCCATACAGAATGCCCTTGAGCATCCAGGCCGGTAAAGAGAATGGTTTCTGTTTCATTTTCCCAATCGTGTCCGGCAAAGATAATCAAATTGTTAATATCTTCTGTGGCTGTTTTTATAGTAAGAAGTTGTTTTTTAACATTAAAATCCCAAGTTGCATCTCCAACACTGCCATCTGCTTCCAAAACGACACGGGCAGACAATGCCTGCTCCCCATTTCGCAAGTCTCCTTCGCCCCACATTATCTGACCTGCCTCCAAGCTACGTTCCAGAGGCGGTTCCTGAAGACGGATAATTTCCCACTCACCTGCCAAATCTTCTTTAGTGAAAGAGCGCGGAGCAGTACCTGCATAGCGTTCGGGAGAAACCACAGGCCATCCGTTTACAGTAAAGAACACTTCACGTACATGCAGATCCATCAACTGGTTCTGAGGAGAGAGCCGTCCCTGATGAGCCATAAAATAACGGCCGTCACCGGCGCAATAAGACCGCAATGAGCCGTTCCCGCCCATCCCGGATGATTTTCGAAGCGGTAAGGAGCTGTCAAAATGGGAACATTATTCGTTGTATCTTTTATATCCTCTCCATAGAAATCCACAAAAGGCCCTTCGGGAAAATCGGAATAAGCGACACGTACATTATAGGTAGTCATCAGCGGATCGTAGGATGTAAACAGATAATATTTGCCAAGTTCCGGCTGATACATGATTTCCGGCGCTTCCAGATTGTCTTTCCGGTAATTGGCCCGGCGTGCTATCAAGTGCCCATGATCCTCCGGCTGCATAGTCATTCCTGTTTCGGGACTCAGTTCCACACAGTACAAACCGCCGAAATAAGAGCCATAATGCATCCACCACTTTCCGGTTTCCGGGTCCTCAATAACAGAAGGGTCTATGGCATTCATCGCATCCCCTTCCCCTGTCTTGACCACACACCCTTTCTGTATCCAGGGACCTTCGGGAGAATCCGACTCGGCCATACCGATATAGGATGTATTCCTGCCGAATGCCGAAACACAATAATACAAACGATAAATACCCTGATAAGGCATCAGGAAGGGAGCCCAAATGTTAGTCGCCCCTTTTCCCTCCGCCTGACTATGGACCCATTCTATAGCCGGAGCAGGTATTTCGGGAAAGGCCCATCCCACAAAATCCCAATGTACCAGATCTTTTGATTTGCGTACCTGGATAAAACCTAACGGTACATTCTTCTCTTCCGCCTCTTTCCGGTTCTCGGCAAAGATAGCATCAGTGGAATACATATAATAGGTATCCCCTATTTTTTTTACAGGCCGGATCGTGTACATTATACGTTCCCCACTGCTTGTAATTTTCCATAGACGAAAGGGCGGTATAATCATCCCCCCAAGGATTCGGTGAAGGAACAGGCACGAAAGCCGTAGGTGCATTGCATGATACCAATGCCCCTACGACCAACAGGCCTAAACCAACCAACCTATTTATTATTAACCTCTTCATGTCCATGAATAATCTTTGAGGAAAAAATTGCTGTTTCATAGTATTTTGTTTATTATATGACCATTTGCTAATGTACTAATTTGTCAATGGCCATGTGGCATATAGCGCAGCCAATCGGCACATTGGCATATTGACACATTGACTAATTATTATTAATGCAAATATAGCTGCAACCAAAAGCTCGCCAGGTGGACAATATCGCTTAAAGGGTGGACATTTGTACAGCAGAGGGATAAAAATGATTTGTTTGTTTTTAAGGAAAAACGAAAAGGTATATCTTTGTTTCCATAATGGTATATTCTTACGTCATTAATGAACTACACACTATGAAAAGACATTCTTTGCTATTTGCTCTGTTCATCTTTCTGTCGAGCCTGTCTATACAAGCTGAAGGGACCGCCGGAAAATGGTCTGAACGCTATAACGTCACCGCTATTACGATGGATGAAGGACTGCCTCACAACTTCGTGGACGATATATTGAAAGACAGTCAGGGCTTTTTATGGATTGCCACCCGTGGGGAAGGAATCGCCCGTTATGACGGTTATGAATTTACCGCCTTCAATATGGGAAGCACCCACACCGAACTACGAAGCAACTTCATAAACAAACTGTGTGAGGATAACTTCAAGCGTATTTGGGCTGTCAGTGAAATGGGTATTGACATATTGGATATACAAACCATGCAGACTGTACAAGTCGCTGATACGAAAGACAAACTTATTTCACTGTGCAACCGCCCCTCCCATCTCATTCTCCATAGCAAAGCGGGAAATATTTGGGTTTGTTCGGAAAACAATTTTATTCAAAATTACCTTTGACAAACAAGGAAATATAAGACAGAATCATTAAAAATATGCGAAGTGCCGGCAGGAGAATCCATCCGGACTATTTGTGAGGTGGAAGACTATCTTTGGATAAACTACAAAGACGGTATCTACCGCATCAAAGAATCGGCTATGGAAGTACAGGAACCCACATTCATTTCATCTGCCCTGCAATTACCCGGTGTGTCCATACAAGTAATCTGCCGGAAAGAAAATGAAATTTGGATTGGCAGCGCACAAGGCCTTTTCCGATACAATATGGATACGGAACTGATGAAGCATTATATGTACGATCCGAATGACAACAACTCGCTTTCCCAAAACTTTTATCACAGACATAGCAGAAACAGGAGAACATACCATGCTGGTCGCCACCCTAAAAGGTATAAACCTTTATAATGCGTTGACAGACAATTTTGAGCGGATAAATAAAGATACCGGAGAAGGAGAAATTGTACAAAACACATTGAACTGTGACTTCGTAAACTGTCTGCTGACCGATGGTGACATTATCTGGGTAGGAACCGAAGTGGGAGGCTGAACAAGATGAGCCGCCGGATGCTGTTGGTACAAAACTATTATCATATTCCCACCATTCCCGGAAGTCTTTCCCAAAATCCCGTCAATGCCATTTATGAAGACCCGTCGTGTTTTATGGGTAGGAACCGTAGAAGGAGGTTTAAACCGGCGAGCTCCCGGCAGCAACACTTTTGAACACTATACCACTGATGCACCCGCCCACCTAAGCCATAATACCGTCAGTTGTTTTACCAGCGATAACGATGGAAGGCTCTGGATAGGAACCTGGGGAGGAGGCATAGGATGGATAGACATGAAAAATCCGCAGAACAAACAATTCCACCACATAGAAATACCCGAATACGGAGACTTCTCATGGGGATGGGCCGGAAGTATCTGCTATGACCACTTGAATAATGCCATCTGGGTGGGAACCAGTACCAATATCTATGTTTACGACTTGAAAACACAAACGCTCACCGAACCATTCAAGGGTATGAACCTAGGTGGAATTGAAGGCTGTACAGGATACTATATAGATAAGGATAACCACCTGTGGCTGGGACTTACAGAAGGACTTTGCCGAATAGATCTAAGCAGTTTGAAAGCCCCCAGACTGATTTATCAACTCTGGAGGATCAAGCTGGACGAACCGGAATCAAAGTTGAAGGAAAGGGTAACCTACATCACCCAGTCTAAAGACGGAACCCTATGGATAGGCAGCAACGGATATGGTTTCTACAAATCCTCACCAACAGAAAACGGAGAATATACCTTCCGCTCCTTCACCACCGAAGACGGACTGATAAACAACAGTGTCCGCTGCATATCGGAAGATAAAGAAGGGTATCTTTGGATTACCACCACCAACGGACTCTCCCGCTTCAATCCTAACAACAACAGCTTCTTCAACTATACCCGGAAAGACGGACTATTATCCAACCAGTTCTATTGGAACGCAATATGCCGTGCCGCCAATGGAGATTTGTATGTAGGAAGTACTAAAGGGCTGTCTGTAGTCAAACCAGTCATAGACACAAATCCCAAGGAGGCTGTTCCTCTGGCATTCACCCATGTTCGTGTGGCCAAATGAAGAACGATTGTACACAAACGGCACCCTACAGTTACACGAACGCGACAAATCTCTCTATATTGAATTTGCCGCACTGGGTTATGATGCATCGACATTCGCCAATTATTATTACCGCTTAAAAGGATTTGACGACAAATGGATAAAAGTGCCGGCCAACAGGCGACAAGCCGCCTATACCAACCTGCGTCCCGGCAACTATACTTTCGAACTGCGTTATGCCCCCGACGGCAAACAATGGCTGGAAGAAATGGCAGAACTCCACATTGCCGATATCAGCCTTATTTCTATAAAACCATCTGGTTCATTCTGTCCATATTGGTTCTTCTAATCTTTCCTTATATATAAGGTATTATATGGAGGCTTGTTCGTTAAAAGAACAACAAGAAATACTCCACATCAAAGTAGAGGAACGTACCCGTGAAACTGGAAGAACAAAAAAAACTGCTTTCCACTCAGGCAAGCGAGCTCTATCGTCAAAACCAACTATTGAAACAGCAAAACGAAAAATAACCAAACAAAAGGACAACTGATACAAATGTCAAAGAAAGTACAGGAATTGACGGTTGACAAACTCGCCTTCTTCACCAATATCACCCATGAATTCCGTACTCCGTTGACATTAATCGTAGGACCTATAGAAAGGGCATTGAAACTAAGCTACAATCCTCAAGTCATTGAACAATTACATTTTGTGGAGCGCAACTCAAAATATCTGCTCTCACTGGTCAACCAATTAATGGACTTCCGCAAAGTAGAATCAGGGAAAATGGAAATTGTCCGCAACTCGGGCAACTTTGCCAAGTTACTCAATGAACTGCTGGTTCCCTTCGACGCATATGCATCCGAAAGAGGAATAACCATCGAACGTCGTTTCCGCCTTCCTTCATGTGAAATCATGTACGATGAGGATGCCATGCATAAAGTGATTGTCAATTTGATAGGAAATGCTTTGAAATTTACCCCCAAAGGAGGACAAATTACCATCTATGCCACCCCCTTCCGCCAGGAAGAGCAGGAAAAGTTGTTCATCTGTATCCGGGATACGGGGCCAGGACTGCCCGAAGAAGAGATAGACAAAGTATTCAACCGCTTCTACCAATCACAAAACAAGACGCATTCCTCTATCAACGGACAAAGCGGGACCGGAATCGGCCTCTATCTATGCAAACGAATTGTCCAGTTGCATGGAGGTTCAATTTGTGCCAAGAATAATCAGAGCAAAGGATGTTCTTTCCGTATTTTACTCCCTTTGCAATATGCCGATGCAGACAGTCTGCCCGCACCAACAGAGCAAGTTAAAGAACCGGTAGAATCTCCGCTGGCCTTGCAACCTGCCACCAATGGAAAACTGACGATTCTGGTAGTAGAAGACAACAAAGATATGCGCGACTATATCCGTTCCATTCTGGCCGAATATTATAACGTGCTCGAAGCATCCCAAGGTGAAGAAGCATTGACTGTGCTCCAATCCCAGAACGTGGATTTTATTGTTAGCGACCTGATGATGCCTGTCATGGATGGTATGGAACTGTCCCGCCGGGTAAAATCCAATTTTGTCATCTCACATATCCCCTTTCTGATGCTCACAGCCAAAAACATCCAACGAATCGCGCATCGAAGCTTCCGTATAGGTGTAGACGAATACCTGCTGAAACCATTTGATGATACTTTGCTGCTGGCCCGGATATCCAATATACTGGAAAACCGCAAAACGTTTCCAACAAAAGTTCTCATACAGTATGGACGTGGATGCACTGAATATCGAAAAAGAATCCAGTGACAAGAAATTCCTGGACAAAGCGATGCAGATTGTGAAAGAAAACTATAAGAACTCCTATTACGAAATAAGCGATTTCATCGAAGCAATGGGGGTAAGCAAAAGTTTGATGAACAAAAAAATGCAAAATCTGACGGGACAGTCTGCCGGACAATTCATGCGTAACTACCGGCTGAATCTTGCGCGGGAACTTATTATCCGTAACCGGCTGACGCACAATATGAATATATCTGAGATAGCATACGAAGTAGGATTCAATGATCCCAAATACTTCACACGCTGCTTTACAAAACATTTCGGAACAACACCCAGTTCGATGATGGAGAATGGAACCGACTGACTTATTCCAGAGCGTAAAATGAACGGATTGTATACCATAAATGCTCCGTTTTTCTACGCTCTCGTCTCGCTAAATAAATTATCTTTGCTCTACATTATAATAGCATATTTAATACCCATGAAAAAACAATTTATGACTTGGCTGCTTGCCATCACTACAATGTCAGCTTTTGCCCAACAAGCTACAGTTACAGGACCCGATTCCTTTTTGAAAGTAAATGTATCCGTAAAACAGGGTATCCCCGTTTATTCCGTTACCTATAAGGACAAGACCATCCTGGAAGATTCACCTTTAGGTTTTGTTGCCAATGTGGGGGACTTCAGCCGGGATATGACTTTCACCGGACAAAAAGAGAATAAAATAGATAAGACCTATACACAAGACCGTATCAAACAATCACAAATTCATTATCAAGCCAATGAACTTACATGCACCTTTACCAATAAAGAAAAGAAAAATATAAATATAATATTCCGCGTAAGCAACAACGATATTGCTTTCCGCTACGAAATGCCCAAATATGGCGATACGGGAAGCATCGTGATAGAAAAAGAAACTACCGGTTTTGACTTCCCCTCCTTCACCACTACTTTCCTGTGCCCTCAAAGTGACGCCATGATAGGTTGGAAACGTACCAAGCCCAGTTATGAGGAAGAATATAAGGCTGACGCTCCTATGAATGTACGTTCACAATATGGGCACGGTTACACATTTCCTTGTCTGTTCCATGTAGGAGAAAATGGCTGGGCACTTATCAGTGAAACCGGAGTAGACAGCAAATACTGTGGTTCACACCTGAGCGATGCCACCGCCGACGGACTTTATACCCTCGCTTTCCCCATGCCCGAAGAAAACAACGGTAACGGTACGGCATCTCCCGGTCTTGCATTGCCCGGTTCCACTCCTTGGCGTACTATTACTGTAGGCGAAAACCTGAAGCCCATTGTAGAAACAACGATTCCATGGGATGTCGTGGAACCTCTTTACCCAACGGAGCATACATACAAAATGGGACGCGGAACCTGGAGCTGGATACTTTGGCAAGATGGCAGCATCAATTTCGACGATCAGAAAAAATATGTAGATCTTGCTGCCGCCATGGGATATGAATATGTATTGATAGACAACTGGTGGGATACCAACATCGGCCGTGAACGTATGAAAGACTTCATAGACTATGCACACAGCAAGAAGGTTGATATATTTTTATGGTATAGTTCCAGCGGCTACTGGAATGATATAGTGCAAGGTCCTACCAACTATATGGACAATCCCATTATCCGTAAAAAGGAAATGAAATGGCTGCATAATATAGGAGTAAAAGGGATCAAAGTAGATTTCTTCGGAGGTGACAAGCAGGAAACCATGCGTCTGTACGAAGCCATCCTGAGCGATGCGGATGATAATGGACTGATGGTCATTTTCCACGGCTGTACCCTTCCTCGGGGATGGGAGCGTATGTATCCTAATTATGTAGGAAGCGAAGCCGTGCTCGCATCGGAAAACCTGATTTTCCAACAACATTTTTGCGATGAAGAAGCATTTAATGCCTGTCTGCATCCATTTATCCGCAACACCATCGGTTGCATGGAGTTTGGTGGCACATTCCTCAACAAACGCCTCAACCGCAACAATGACGGCGGAAGCATACGCAAGACCACTGATGTATTCCAACTGGCAACAGCCGTTTATTCCAAAATCCTATTCAGAATTTTGCGTTGGCGCCTAATAACCTGACCGATGCCCCCCAAGTTTGTTTGGATTTCATGAAGCAAGTTCCCACCACATGGGACGAAACAAGATTCATTGACGGCTATCCGGGCAAATACGTAGTACTGGCACGCCGCATGCCGATCAATGGTATATAGCCGGAATCAATGCACAAAAAAGAACCGCTGAAATTAAAAGTTGAACCTTCCCATGTGTACTAAAGGAGATAAAGTGATGCTTTATCAGGACGATAAAAAACTAAATCCTCACGCTGAAGAGATAACATTAAAAAAGAATGATGAAGTCAGCATTACGATGCAGGCGGAAGGAGGATTTTTACTTGTGAAATAATTCCTTTCAAGAGAATTGTATTTTATCCCTCATGTAGCCGGGCAGCTCCTTCATCAGGTTGTCGGTACATGATTTTTATAAAAAAGCCTTCTCCTGAGCCTATCTCACCGCCTCCAAAAGACATAAACTATAAGCGAAATAAATACATTTTTTCCCATTATTCATTCGTCCACCCTATAAAACCGTTTGTCCACCCCTGTTTACGGTGTAAATTATACTTTTGTCATGCAATCGGTGCTCAATCTTTCGGAAGAGAACCCTGCTTTTAAAGTCTAATCCTAATCTTAAATATTATGAAGAATAGCTCCAGCATATTTATAAACTCTGTGGTTTGTCTACCTAGAGTATTCAACATTAGATTGTACAATAATCCAACATCTCAATTCAATACATCAGCAACAATTTAATCTACTAATTTAATACTTAAAAAAATGAGGAAACATTTATTATTTTCCGTAATGCTTAGTCTGTGTGCTATGGGTGGCATGATGGTGTATCCCACACCTGCTATAGCTACCGTGGCACAATCTCCGGCTATCAAGGTTCGCGGTCAAGTTATCGATGAACAAGGTGAGCCCTTGACAGGAGCTACTGTCAGAATTAAAGGAGGACAAGGTGGAACCATTACCGATGTGGACGGAAACTTCCAACTGGAGGTTGCGGAAACGACTATCCTTTCGATAAGCTATGTAGCTACAAGGATCGTGAAGTAGCTGTTCGCAACCGCGCCATCATTGAATCCATCCAATTTGCAACCCGACAATCAGATGCTTGAGCAAGTAGTTGTCATCGGTTATGGTACACAGAAGAAATCCGACTTGACTGGTTCCGTAGCCGTAGTAGATGCGGAAGCCCTGAAACAGACATCCCATTCCAATATCTCCACCATGCTAGAAGGTAAAGTATCAGGCGTACAAGTCACCTCCGACGGACAGCCCGGTGCAGACCCTACCGTCCGCATCCGTGGTGTCGGATCTTTCGGTGACACTTCTCCTCTTTATGTTATCGATGGTGTCCCCATGGGTACTTCCATCCGCGATTTCTCTTCAAACGATATTGAAACCATCCAAATTCTGAAGGATGCATCGGCTGCTGCCATTTACGGTTCGCGTGCAGCCAACGGTGTGGTCATCATCACTACCAAACGCGGTCAGAAAGACCAACCGCTGAAAGTAGACTACAATGGGTACGTAGGTATGGACTACATTCCCAGTAGTGTCTATGACGTAATGGATGCCGACCAATACAGCCAGTACATCGGTCAGGCATGCGCCAACTCCAACACTCCGCTGCCCGGCGGTTACAAGCTGGACAGTACCACCGGAAAATATCATTTCCAGGATAACACCAATACCAACTGGTTCAAAGAAGTGTTCAAAACAGGTATCCGTCAAAATCACAATGTGAACCTCTCCGGTGGCGGTGCCCACAATACTTATAACGTTTCATTAGATTACTACAACCAGAAAGGTACACTGGAAGGCGCCGGTCCCAACTACGAACGTTACACGGCGCGTGTCAACAACACGATGGACACCAAATTCATCAAGTTCCATACCAGCCTGGTTTACTCTCACTCCGATCAAGACAACATGGGTTTGTCAAACGCTTCCGAATACGTTCAAGGTCTGTATGGAGACGTAACCAACATACTGCGTGGTACTTTGCTGATGCAACCCACCATCAAAGCCTACGACAACTCTACTTGGGTACTTGACAATCTGGTAGGTATCGCCAATAACTTCAACTATGACTCTTATGGTTATGGTGTTTACTACGACACCGTACATGGTGACATTTCAGCTTCCAACCCCTTGCTGGTCAATAACCTGTTAAAGCGCAATACCCGTGTAGACCGCTTTGTAGGAACAGCCTCTGCCGATGTGGATCTCCTGAAAATGATCGGTATTGGCAGCAAAAACCACAAGCTCAACTATAAAGTCAATCTCTCTTACAGCAAAACCCATTGCAAGGACTTCACCTGGATTCCTGCATGGGTACAGAGCAACCGTGTCTATCTGGCCAAAAGCAACGAACGTCTCACCAAAGCTACCCGCTCTTATGCCGATGCTTTGATTGAAACGTGCTGACTTATGATGCCACCGTCGGCAAACACCATTTTAACCTGGTAGCCGGCCAGACTTACGAAGAAGAAAACACCGACTTGCTGACAGGCTGGGGCGTCAACTTCACCGAGCCTTACTTCCTGCAACTCCAGAATGCCGCCAACACTTACGCTGAAAGCTTCGAATACAAACACACCCTCCTATCCTACATCGGGCGTATCAACTACAACTACGACGAGCGTTATCTGTTCTCGGCAACCGTGCGCCGCGACGGCAGTTCCCGCTTGTCCAAGAATATCCGTTGGGGTACTTTCCCCTCCGTATCTTTAGGATGGCGTTTTGACAAGGAAACTTTTTTCCCTTTCAACAGAAACATTGTCAACATGTTCAAGGTACGCGCCAGCTATGGTGAACTCGGTAACGAAAACATCGGTGAATACATGTATCAGGCTGTAATGGCACGTAATAACATGACTTATAGCTTTGGCAACACGCCCATCACCGGTTCTGCCATTTCCACTTTCGTAGACAACAACCTTTCTTGGGAAAAGAAGAAAAGCTACAACGTGGGTATCGACCTCGCCTTGTTCAACAACCGTCTGGAATTCACTGCCGAATGGTACAAGAACACCAGTGAAGACCTGCTTTATGCTGTTCCCGTTCCCGAACAAGCCGGTGTATCCAATACCACCGTAACAATGAACGCCGCTTCGATGAACAATTCAGGTTTCGAATTTGCAGCTACTTACCGCAACCGAGACCACGACTTCAAGTATGAAGTGTCGGCTAACTTAAGTACTGTCCGTAACCGCGTAACCTCATTGGGCTTCGGTACCGATTCATACATCTCCGGCGCCTACATCACCAACGTAGGTGAAGAGATCGGCAAATTCTACGGATGGGTTTATGATGGCATCGCCCGCACACAAGCTGACTTGGACAACCATGCCACACAAGAAGGCGCCCAAATTGGTGACTGCCTCTATAAGGACGTAAGCGGTCCCGACGGAAAGCCTGACGGAAAGGTAGATGCCAATGACCAGGTAGTATTGGGCAGCGGTATGCCTAAGATCAATTTCGGTTTGAACGCCCGCTTCGAATACAAACGTTTCGACCTGAGCATCGCTACGTTCGGTGCACTCAACTATCATGTTAGCGACGACATCCACAACTCTCTGAACTCTTGCTATGGCTGGGGCAACAAAGACGTAGCCATGCTCGACGCCAATCGCTTCAGCGAAGACGGCAGCACCTATCTTTCCAGCGTACCACGTACCTATGTCACCAACAGTGCCAGCCTGGCCTGGAACGATCTCTTCAGCGACCGCAAAATTCAGAACGCAGCTTATTGGAAAATTGCCAATATAGAACTGGGCTACAACTTCCCCAACGAATGGTTTGGCAAATACGTATCGGATGTACGTTTCTACGTGTCGGCACAGAACCTGCACACCTTTACCGGCTACAAAGGTTACAATGTGGACTATGCAGGAGGTACCTTCACACCGGGATATAACTTCTGTTCTTATCCTACCGCACGTACTTTCATGTGTGGCGTTCATTTCACTTTCTAATCACTAAAAACATAACAATATGAAACTCAATAAATATGCATTGGTTCTCTTTTTTGGGATTAGGCACATTGACTTCTTGCAATGATAATTTGGAGCTGTTAAATCCCAACCAGCAAACCTCAAACACATTCGGTTTCAATGCCGATGATTTGGAAGAGAGCGTTATTGCCGCCTATAACCATATCCGTATGGAAGGTTCTTACGCCCGTGTAGGCTACACCATTGATGTGTGTCGTGGCGATGAAGCCTGGAATTCATCACAAGTATGGTATCTGCCTTTCGATGACCTGAATGCGGAAGTAACCTCGGACATCACGTGGTGGCCCTGGCGCGAATGGTACTACACCGTTAATGTATGTAATTTTGCCATTTCCCGTTGCGATGAAGACAACAGCCAGCTTTCCGAGAAAATGAAACGCATCAAAGGACAAGTACTCTTCCTGCGTGGCCTGTCATACTACAATCTGGTTGGTTATTACCAGAACCCGCCCCTCATCACAGATTATGCTACCTATTCTTCATTGGATGGACTTTATACCGGCAACAGCACATACGATGCCGTACTCGACCAAGTGGAAAGTGATTTCAAAGAAGCCATGGAATTGTTACCCTCACGAGATCAAGGTGGTGAATGGGAAAAAGGACGTGCCACCTGCGGTGCTGCAGCCGGCTACTATGCCCGTGCGCTCATGACACGCCATAAATTCAAAGATGCCCTTACTGTGCTGAAAGACATTATCGGCAAGAAATATGGTACTTATGAACTGATGGATAACTATGGCGACAACTTTCGTGAAGGTCCTGCCTATGAGAACAACAAAGAAAGCCTTTTCGAAGTGCAATTCCTCGACTTGGAATCACAAGGAACCGATGACGAGTGGACTCCGGTGAACACCAGCCCGAATGCCACCCAAGGTTCGGCCATCGAGAGTAACTTCGCTCCCGGCAATTATGGTGGTTGGGCAGACATCTCGGCATCCCCGTGGCTCTACCATCTCTTCAAAGCTGAGCGTACAACTGACGGGAAACTCGACCCACGTCTGTACTGGGACCATCGGTACTTATGAATCCGACTGGGAAGATTTCGAGTTCGGTAATGTAGCTATACGAACAAGCTTACAGCCACTGACAACATCGTAACCAACAACACATACGGTGGTCTGCCCATCGCCAAGTTCACAAACCTCCGTACCGGACTCTATAGCACCGTTATTACAGGTTTACACGATGGAATCAACTTGCGTCTGATGCGCTACTCCGACGTGCTGCTCCGTGCTGCCGAATGTGAAAACGAAGTCAACGGCCCCACACAACAGGCCATCGACTGGATTAACGAAGTACGCAACCGCGCTGACTTGCCCGATCTGGAACTGGCTGACTTCCCTACAGCCGACAAACTCTTCGAGCAGATTGCCAATGTGGAGCGTCCGAAAGAATTTGGTTGTGAGTTCGGACGCGGATTCGATCTTATCCGCTGGGGATTCTTCTATAAGAATGATCGTTTGCAACAACTTAAGGAGCACAGTGTCGTACGCCGTTCTGTAACCGGAACCAAAGATCCTGTAGACTACAATGATATCGCAACCGACTCCGAACTAAAAAAGTTCTTTTTGACACCTACTTACCCGGGCACGAATTTCTGCCCATCGTACAACAGTTGTTGAACAAGAACCCTAACCTAAGTGGTAACTCTGCCAACTTTAGCACGGACAACTCTACTTATTTCAGTGAGAACGGATGGACTGTTCATCCGGTGGTTGACTTAAGCAAATAAACAAACCTATTAAAATGTAAGACAATGAGAATACTCAATAAATTAGTATACGCTTGCTGTTCCATCGCCTCGGGTTGATGGCATTGCCAAGCTGCGAGGGTGGCGAGCTGTATGATGTTAACGCCCCTGACTGGATTTCCGAGAAAGTGGACTCCATAGCAAATTCAAAGAAAGATCCGGAAGAAGAAGTGCTGGAGGGCATGCAGGAAGATGTCTACTCCTTCGGTAATACGGACTACACCTCCGGTTTCTGGACAGCTTTCTCCAAGTATTACGTCGTGCCCGATGGTCAGAAGTGGCATGGAGTGTTCAACCTCAACATCAACCCTGCCGACAATACCTATTATAAAAACTTCGCCCTAGTCATTACCAATGACGCAGACCGCGGAGGTGAAGGATACACGGAATATGGCGCTTATCGTTTTGATACCACAAACGATACTTTGGCCTATAACTCCCAATGGGGTTCCCATCTCTTCTTCAAATACACATCCAGCACGCTGATGCTGTCACCCGTTGACAATCTGGACGAAGCTGTACAGAAATTGGGCGGCAAAGTAACACTCACCGTAGACCGCACCAATGAAAATGCCTTCTCTATCAAAATCCAGAACGCTCGGCAACCAAAACCTACAAACAGCCGTACAAGTTACCCAATCTGAATGCAGACGCGAGCAATACCAACATCCGCTGCTTCCTGGTACCCGAGGCTCTTACATCAACTTCTTGCAATCGAACATCGTTCCTATCGGCGGCCTTACCTCTGCCGAAGACAAGATCCGCTCTCGATGGTACTGCAAAATGTACCCGATCAGGTCAATGCCGGCACCTCACTCGAAGAAGCCGTGGCCGGGATTACTGCCATCGTCAGCTTCGAAGAGGGGTGACTAAGACCGTAACCGCAGAAGAACTCCAGTTCACTGCCATCCCCAATATGAACGAACTGGGCACGAAGACACTGGTAGTCATCTACAACAAGACCTTCAAGGGCGAGAATTGCAACCAAGCCGGTGGTGGCCAAATGCTACGTTTGAAGTAGTGGAAAAGATTGTATCCATCCAAGTGACGGCTCAACCTGCGCACACGCAGTATTACTATTATACTTCGGCAGCAACGGAAACGATGACCGACCGTACGCTGGCATTCCTTCCCGAAGGATTGGAAGTAACGGCTACTTATGCCGACGGAAGCACAAGAGTAGTAGACAACGCCAAACTCCATTTCTCTGCCATTCCTGCCAAAGCCGGTACGCAGACCGTAACCATTACTGCCGACGAAGTTACCGCTACCGTAGAAGTTAAAGTTGCCGAATCTGTGGTTGCCACTGTGAGCAACTCAGCCGGTATCATAGGAGCCGAAAACAATTCAACGGGTTGGTGGACTGTCTTTTCTGACAATTTCAACGTGCCGGCAGGTGAAACCAGATCCATCAGCTTCACCAATTACACCAGCCAAGCTAATAACTGGAGCAACTTCGCTATCGTTCTCCGCAAAGCCGATCTTGCCGAATATGCAGTGGTACGCGCCGACAACTATGGATGGGGTGCAGGATACGATGGAAATGCCAGCCTCGTTCACAACGGTACACAAGGCGACTGGGCCACTTGGCTTGCCGATATGAACGGAGCCAAAGTCACCGTCTACGTGACCAATTGCGGCAATGGTACAGCCGACATTCAAGCAGTAATGAAAGGCACTTCAGGTACTTCCTATGCCCAATACTATTTAGGGATCAACAAATTGGATATGAACGACTTGAACTTCGCTTTAACGATTGAAGGCGGCCATCTCGTCTTCTAATCCGAATCAGTAATCACACAAGCCATGCCGTTTTCCTCAGGAAGAAGCGGCATGGTCTTTAAACTATCAACAGATGAAAAAACTATTACCATTGTGGATGTTCTTACCAATATTCCTTGTTTTAACCGCTTGTTCTGACAACAGCGAAGATATAGACCGCTATTATGCAACTGTAAGTACTCCGAAAGTAACTACAACCACCCCCACCTCGTTGACCGTCACCGCATCGGTTACAGGTGATCTGAACCAAATAGTCAAGAAAGGCTTCTGTTACAGTGCAGCAGCTTCCGTACCGACTATCAAAGACCACGTGGTGGATGCCGATGAGAATTTCAGTGCCTCCCTCTCAACCTTGACCTCCGGTACCTCCTACTATATCCGTGCATACGTCTACTGTGACAGCCGTTATGTCTATTCAGAGGTGGTCACGGCCACCACAGAAAGCTTAAGCTTAGACGATGAACTCAAGAATTACGTGGCCCCCACCTACTCCGATGACTATACCTCGATAAGTGACTGGAGCAAACGCTCTCAATGGAATCTTGCCAACGTACACGACCCCTCGGTTGTATTGGCCGAAGATGGTTATTATTACATGTATCAGACGGATGCTTCATACGGCAACGTCCACACCGCAGGCGGCCACTTCCACGGTCGTCGCTCCAAGGACCTTGTCAACTGGGAATACCTCGCGGTACAATGAAGAACCTGCCGAATGGGTAGTGCCCAAGCTCAATGAAATACGAAAAGAAATGGACTTGCCGAAATCAATCCTAATGTTAATGACTTCGGCTATTGGGCTCCCGTAGTACGCAAGGTAAAGAACGGCCTCTATCGCATGTACTATTCCATTGTCTGCCCCGCACACTCAACGGTGCCAACACCTGGTCGGAGCGCGCCTTTATCGGCCTGATGGAAAACAACGATCCCTCCAACAACGACGGATGGGTAGACAAAGGCTACGTCATCACCAATGCTTCCGACAAAGGACTTAACTTCAACGTGAAGCCGGATGATTGGGCCAATTGCTATTATAAATGGAATGCCATCGACCCCTCTTATGTCATCACGCCCGAGGCGAGCACTGGTTGGTCTACGGTTCATGGCATAGCGGCATAGCCGCTCTCAAGCTCGATGGCGAAACAGGCAAGCCTGCCGAAACTTTGGGCCAACCTTGGGCTACAGGCCAAGCACCTGCCGAGTATGGTCAGTTGATCGCCACCCGCCAGACAGGTAACCGCTGGCAAGCCAGTGAAGGTCCCGAAGTCATTTACCGCGATGGCTACTACTACCTCTTCCTGGCCTACGACGCTCTCGACGTGCCCTATAACACCCGTGTGGTCCGCTCGAAAAGCATCACCGGTCCCTACGTGGGCATTGACGGCAAAGACGTGACCGCCGGTGCCGATGCACTGCCCATAGTGACTCATCCCTATAAGTTCAGCAAAGGCTACGGCTGGGTAGGCATCGCCCACTGCGCTATCTTCGACGATGGCAAAGACAACTGGTTCTACGCCTCACAAGGCCGTCTGCCTAAGGATGTTCCGGGCATCAACGCCAGCAACGCCATCATGATGGGGCACGTACGCAGCATCCGCTGGACGAAAGACGGTTGGCCTCTCGTAATGCCTGAACGCTACGGAGCCGTTCCCAAGGTAGCCATCACCGAAGAAGAATTGCCCGGCAATTGGGAACACATCGACCTTACATACAAATATGGAGAGCAGAGAACTTCAGCAACAATGACTCTCGCCGCCGACCACACTATCACCGAAGGTACCTGGAAAGGCAGTACGTGGAGCTATGATGCCGCCCCAACAGATTCTGACTGTCAACGGAGTGGAACTTTATCTGCAACGCGAAAACCGACTGGGAAGCCAGTCCGCGCACCCATACCCATCGTCTATGCCGCTATGCCAACAACAAAGACGAATTGGGGG
>ENA-OQAJ01000089-OQAJ01000089.1-human-gut-metagenome-genome-assembly--contig:-NODE-89-length-25737-cov-7.300390_pt1 | contig 25737 bp, 28 predicted proteins | sample MGYA00242736_ERZ504529 | MGnify/ENA primary metagenome ERZ504529 (study PRJEB26092, sample SAMD00036275) | human gut metagenome | host: Homo sapiens | study: EMG produced TPA metagenomics assembly of...
CTTCGGTTCGCTGTTTCCGCCACTGGCGGCGCTCACCTTTGCAGCATCCAGTATTATCTGCGCTTTTGGCTTGGCAGCTGCCGCACCTCGCTCGCCGTATCGGCACTTAGAATTATGCGGTATTGCCCAAGATTTCTTCGAGCCTTTATGCTTTCCGTTATTCATTTCGCACTTTTTGCCAAAAGTAAAATGGAACTTCCACCATTAGCATCACGCACCAGCCGGTGGCGCAGGCAAAGGCAATGCCATACATTCCCATCCGCGGCGCCAAAATGCAGGTCGTCACCACACGCAGGCTGGTCTGGATCAGCGTGCCCAGCAAAGTCATCGGCATGTTGCCCATGCCGCGGTAATACCCTTGGAATCCGTTCGTCATGGCGGGCAGCAGGTAGAACAGTGCCATCGTTCCCAGGTACTGCACCGCCAAAGCGATCACCCGGTCAGCGCCCTCCCCTGTCACAAACATTGCGGCCAGCGGGGTCTTGAACAGAGTCACCACCCCGCCGATCAGCATCCAATACGCGGCTTCCATCCCAAGGCCCACCGCAAATCCGCGTCTAATGCGGTCTTGCCTGCCCGCGCCGCGGTTCTGGGCAATATAGGTGGTAATGCCCTGGGCAATGCTCTGTTCGGGGATGCAGGCAAAATCGTCAATGCGCGTCACCGCATTGAATGCAGCGATCACTTCCACACCCAAGGCATTCACCTGCCCCTGGATGAGCACTTTGCCGATTGGCTGCACGGCCTGCTGCAAAGCGGATACCCCGCCATATTGCAGCGTACGGCCCAGCAGACTGCGGTCAACGCGCCACTGGCCCCGCCGGGGGCAGAGTTCCGGCGTTTTGGTCCACAGCCACCACCCGGCCAACACGGCGCTGAACGCTTCGGCAATCACCGTTGTCATGGCGGAGCATACAATGCCAAAGCCCAGCCCGCCGATAAAGATCAGGTCCAGCGTTGCGTTCAAAATGGCCGATACCATCAAAAAGCGCAGCGGCGTTCGGGCATCGCCCACACTTTTGAACCCCGCCGCCAACGCATTGTAAAAGCAGGTGAACGGTGCCCCCAAAAAGGTAATGCGCAGATAGATGGCCGTGATTGCAAAAATCTCCCGCGGAACCGCACAGGCCTGCAGAATCGCCGGGGTGAATAATACCCCCAGCAATGCCACCACTGTGCATGCCGCCGTGCCGGAAAGCACGGTGGTGGCCAGTTCCCGGCGCAGGCTTTCGCCGTCCTTTGCGCCAAAGAACTCGCTCATCAGCACCCCGGCCCCCAGGCAGACACCGGTAATTCCCAGAATAACCAGGTTCATCACCGGGCCCGCAATGCCCTCGGCCGCCAGGGCATCCTTGCCGATGAACCGCCCCGCAATGATGGAATCCACCGCGTTATACGCCAGCTGGAACCAGTTGCCCAGCATCAACGGCACGGCATAGCGCAGCAGGTGCCCCGCCGCGCCGCCTTTGGTCATATCCTGCATGGCGCTCATTTCTGCTGTGCCGGTTTGCGCTCATCGCGGTCCTGCTCAGTTTCCCGCGTAATGTAGATGGGGCGGTGCTTCACTTCCAGATAGGTTTTGGCCAGGTACTCGCCCACAATGCCAAGGCAGAACAGCTGCACGCCGCTGCACAGCAGCATAATGCAGACCATGCTGGGCCAGCCCGCGGTCGGATCGCCAAAAATCAGAGCACGCACTACAACAAAAATAATGCCCACAAATGCCGCCAGGCAGAAGATCACGCCCGCCAGCGCCGCCATAACCAGCGGCTGGGTCGAAAATCCCACAATGCCCTCAATGGAATACTTGAACAGGCTCCAGAAGTTCCACTTGGTCTGGCCTGCCACGCGCTCCACGTTCTGGTAGGCAAACCACTTGGTCTTAAAGCCCACCCAGCTGAAAATGCCCTTGGAAAAACGGTTATACTCCGACATTTCCAGCACGGCATCCACCATGCGGCGGCTCATCAGGCGGAAATCCCGTGCGCCGTCTACTATCTCGGTATCCGACATTTTATTGATGATGCGGTAAAACATCCGGGCAAACCAGCTGCGCACCGGGGGTTCACCCTCGCGGGTGGTGCGGCGGGTAGCCGCGCAGTCATAATCACCGGTCAGCAGGGCATCCAGCATATCCGGCAGCAGCGCAGGCGGATCCTGCAGGTCAGCGTCCAGCGTGGCGACATAATCACCCTTGGCCGCTTTCAGGCCCGCATAAATGCCCGCTTCCTTGCCAAAATTGCGGCTGAAGGAAACGTAACGCACACGCGGGTCGGCATCGTGCAGCTCCCGCGCCACGCGCAGGGTGCCATCTTTGGAGCCATCATCCACAAAAATGATCTCAAATTCTGCGCCGTGGCTCTTTTCCATCTGTGCCGCCACACGGGCCGCTTCCTGATAAAACAGCGGCATGGCTTCTTCTTCGTTATAACATGGAACGATCAGGCTGATCAACATTAGGGGGTCACTCCTCCCATGGTAGTTTCGTATCGTGGGTATTGCGGTCATTCGGCGGTCCATCCGGTAAAGTTCACCAGCAGGTATCCGTCCTGCAGGCTTACCCCAACCGGGGCTTCGCCTGCCTCGGCCAGGGTATCGGCGGCATCCTGCTGGTCTGCATCCGCCAGGGCGCAGGGGCGGCCCACCTGCTGCATCAGCAGGGCTATCTGTTCTTTGCCGCCAAAGGCATCCTGCGCCCAGTTGATGACCATTGTCTGCGGGTTCTCGTACCGGTCCAGGTCCCCCAGCGGGCCGCCCAGCACGGTATAAATCAGGTATGCGGCCTTATACGCCGGGTTTGCCGCCGGGATCACCAGCCGGTCCTGCAGTTCAGGACTTAATTCTGCCTGCCCCACAAAGGCCACCGGCAGGGTGCCCGCCGGATCCAGGTCATTCAGTTCATCTGCTGTTTTAATCAGCAAGCGTTCTTCATACTGCCAGCGGTCGCGGTTGTATCGTATCGTCCCTGTCAGGGAGATCAGTTCCACCGCCAGCATCGCCCCCGCCAGCGCGGCACAAATGATGGCTTTGGCTCCGCCCTGTTTGCCGCGGTCCAGCGCCGGGGCCAGCCACAGCCAGGCCGCAAAGGGCACAAACACAGCAAAGCACTGCACTGCACGGGCCATCTGGGCACCGGTGCCCTGCAAGATGCCCAGCGAGAACTGCGATACAATCAGCCCCGCCGCAAACAGTGCCCGCCCATTGCCGCCGCGGTGCCGCAGGACCCACAGCACCACCGCCCAGCTGGCAAGTGCCAGCAAGGCCAGCGCCGGAATGCCAAACGCACGGGCCAGATAGTTGGTCAGCCATTCCCGCACAGGGATCACAACTGCAGCCCGCACGCTGTCCCGCTGGAACCAGAAGATCGTTTTGGATGCCGTGCCATCTGCCCGCTCACGCCGTTTGCGGCGCACAGCAGGGCGGCCAGCCCTTTGCGCAGCACCAGTGCCGCGGCCAGCGGCCACAGTCCGCGCAGAATGCTGCCCCATATCTTTCCGGCTTTTCGGCTGTGGGGTTCCGCTGCCGCAGCATCCAGCAGCAGGGCGGCGCACAGCAGCGTCAGCCAGACTGGGGCAAAGCTTTCGTACAACCCCAGTGCAAAACACAGGCAGACCACTGCGCCGCAGGCACCGGGCAGGCTGTTCCGCCAGCCGCACAGCAGGTGCGGCAGTGCCAGCGCCAATGCCAACGCGCACAGCAGGTAGCCAAACCCAACGCCACACTGGTTGGAATACATCAAAATTTCGCCGTGGTAGGGCCACAGCAGCAGCCCTGCCGCCAGCAGCTGCGCCCCCGGCTGTTTTGCCTGCCGCCGTGCCGCCGTGTACAGCACCGCGGCCAGCAGAATGCCCGCCAACACCAGGCTGAGGGCAAAAAACAGCTCCGGCCAAAAGCGCTGGTAGGTCATGATTCCGGTCAGCGCCTGCAGCAGCCACACGGTAATGCGGCCCTGGCGCAAAAATTCTCCGCCCTGTTGGTAGGTGGCAATGGCAAGGTCGTCCATATCCACGGCAGGGGTGTTCATGGCGTAGCCGTACCCCCACAAAACTGCCAGCAGCAGCACACCCCACAGCGTTTTGCTGCGGGCCAGCCCGCACAGGTTGTTCCAAATTTGTCCCGATACGGGCAAAGCCCCCGCTTGTGCGGAGGCTTGCCGGGTGGTATCAGGTTGTAATGTCTGGCGCGCCACGGGGAACGATCAGCTTAACGGCGATGTTGACCAGGCGGCCCTTGACGTAAATTTCCTTGGCAATGGTCTTGCCTGCAATGGCTTCGGCCACAGCGGGGTCAGCCTTTGCAGCGGCAATGGCGTCAGCGCTTTCAATGTTAGCGGCAACGTTCAGGCGGGCCTTGACCTTGCCGTTCACCTGAACAGCAATCTCAATGGTCTGCTCCACGCATTTGGCTTCGTCATACTTCGGCCACTCGTGGTAAGCCAGGGTGTCGGTGTGGCCCATCTGCTGCCAAAGTTCCTCGGTCATATGGGGAACAAACGGGTTCAGCAGCTGCAGCAGCACTTCGTACTCTGCGCGGGTTGCACCGCCCTCATCGTACAGGGCATTCACCAAAATCATCAGCTGGGCAATGGCAGTATTGGCCTTCAGGGCGTCAATGTCCTCGCCCACCTTCTTAATGGTGCGGTTGATCAAAGCTTCCAGCTTCGGGCGGTAGCCTTCGCCCTCCACCTGCTTTTCGCTCAGTGCCCAGATGCGGTCCAGGAAGCGCTTGCAGCCCTTGATGGAGTTGGTGTTCCAGGGAGCGGCTTTCTCAAAGTCGCCAATGAACATCTCATACAGGCGCAGGGTGTCAGCGCCGTACTCGTTCACCACATCGTCCGGGTTGACAACGTTGCCCAAGGATTTGGACATCTTGACGATCGGGTGCTCGGCCATTTCGCCGTACTTCTCGACCAGAGCTTCGCGGGCAGCCTTTTCGCTGCCGTACTCGGCCACCAGGCGCTTGCGCTCGGCATCGGGCTGGTTTTCAAAGGCATGAGGGTTCAGGCCCAGGATCATGCCGTGGGAGGTACGCTTCTGGTACGGTTCTGGCTTGGGCACTACGCCGATATCATACAGGAATTTGTGCCAGAAACGGCTGTACAGCAGATGCAGGGTGGTGTGCTCCATGCCGCCGTTGTACCAGTCCACCGGGCTCCAGTAATCCAGGGCTTCCTTGCTGGCGATGGCATCCTTGTTGTGGGGGTCCATATAGCGCAGGAAGTACCAGGAAGAACCGGCCCACTGGGGCATGGTATCGGTTTCACGGGTAGCGGGGCCGCCGCAGCACGGGCAGGTGGTCTTGATCCACTCGGTATGGCGGGCCAGCGGGCTTTCGCCGTCCGGGCCCGGCTCAAAGTCGGTAATTTCCGGCAGGCGCAGCGGCAGCTCGCTTTCGGGGATGGGCTGCCAGCCGCACTTTTCGCAGTGCACCATGGGGATGGGCTCGCCCCAGTAACGCTGGCGGCTGAACACCCAGTCACGCAGCTTGAAGTTGACCTTTTTGCAGCCCTTGTGGTTTTCTTCCAGCCAGGCATACATCTTTTCCTTGGCATCTTCAACGGACAAACCGGTCAGGAAGCCGGAGTTGACCAGCGTGCCGGTGGCAACATCGGTAAAGGCAGCCTCATCCAGGTTGGCCGGGGTATTGCCCTTGACGACCTCGATGATGGGCAGGCCGAACTTCTTGGCGAACTCCCAGTCGCGGCTGTCGTGGGCAGGCACGGCCATGATAGCACCGGTGCCGTAAGTTGCCAGAACATAGTCAGAGATAAAGATGGGCACCTCTGCGCCGTTGACGGGGTCGGTGGCGGTCACGCCCTCGATCTTAACGCCGGTCTTTTCCTTGTTCAGCTCGGTACGCTCAAAGTCGCTCTTGCGGGCGGCTTCATCCTGGTATGCCTTTACGGCATCCACGTTCTTGATCAGCCCGGCATCGATCCACTTTTTGATGTAGGCATGCTCCGGGGAGATGACCATGTAGGTAACGCCGAACAAGGTATCCGCGCGGGTGGTATAAACGGTCAGGGTATCACCGGCAGAGGTTTCAAAGTTGACCTCAGCGCCATGGCTGCGGCCGATCCAGTTGCGCTGCTGGGTCTTGACACGGTCGATGTAATCCACCTGGTCCAGGTCATCGATCAGGCGGTCCGCGTAAGCGGTGATCTTCAGCATCCACTGGCTCTTCACGCGCTGCACAACGGGGCTGCCGCAGCGCTCGCACACGCCGTTTACAACTTCCTCGTTGGCCAGAACGACCTTGCAGCCGGTGCAGTAGTTGACGGTGGTAGCCTTTTTATAAGCCAGACCGTGCTTGTACAGCTGCAGGAAGATCCACTGGGTCCACTTGTAGTATTCGGGGTCAGTGGTGTTGATCTCGCGGTCCCAGTCAAAGCTCAGGCCCAGTGCCTGCAGCTGGCTCTTGAAGCGGGCCACGTTCTTGGCGGTCACGATTTCCGGGTTGATGTGGTTTTTCAGGGCATAGTTCTCGGTCGGCAGACCAAAAGCATCCCAGCCCATAGGGTACAGGACATTATAGCCGCACTGACGCTTTTTGCGTGCCACAATATCCAGCGCGGTATAGCTGCGGGGGTGGCCAACATGCAGGCCGGCCGCAGACGGGTACGGGAATTCTACCAGTGCATAGAACTTGGGTTTGGAATGGTCGATCTCAGCATGGAAGGTGTGTTCATCCTGCCATACCTTTTGCCATTTGGCCTCAACGGCCTTGAAATCATATTTCATAAAGCTTCTCTCCCCACAGAAATTTGTGCGTACTGTGCTTTTGCGCTCCGCATCGGCTCCCTCGGAGGGGAGGCTCCGGCGCAGCCGGTGAGTGGTGGTTCGGCGTCACGCACCCTGTATTTTATGTTCTTTCGGGGGTGCCAGCTCCCCTCAAGGGGAGCCATCCAGCATCCATGTTTACGCCTGCTCTTCCGGCTTTTCTTCCCATTCTTCGGCGGGCAGCTCCTTGGCGTCAGCCCACAGGTGCTCCAGGTCATAGAAGTCATGGGCTTCCGGCGTAAATACATGCACAATCACGTTGCCGTAATCCAGCAGCACCCAGCGGTTGCCGTCATGGCCTTCGGTGCGCAGCACGTTCACGCCTGCACGGCCCAACTGGAAGTCCGCCTCGTCTGCCAGCGCGCCCACATGGTGGTGGAATTGCCGGTTGCGATCACGAAATAATCCGTTACCGTGGTCAAGTTTTCCACATGCAGGATGCGGATATTATAGCCTTTTTTCGCGTCCAGCGCGCGGGCCAGACGGATGGCAAGTTCTTTGCTTTCCATTCAATTCTCCTTTGTTGCAGGATCTATCATTCTGACGGGGTGCTGTCACCATCGGTGCTGTCCCCGTCCGTGCTGTCATCCGGCGCCGGGGTTGCGGTATCATAAACATCCGTTGTGGCCGAACCGTCAATGTTGTTTGTCTGCTGTGCGTCGAAATTTCCTCGTTCAGGGTTCCCATAAACTGCACGCTGGGGTCAGATGCCGTCAGGCCGCTCAAATCAAACAGGCCGTCATCCCCTGCAATGTTCAGCTGGCTGGCATCCACCGGGCCGGTATTCTCGCGGAAATACTCGTTCAGCAGGTCTGCCGTTTCCTGCCTTGCCACCACAACGGTACTGTTGCCGTTATAGCTGATGGCCTGGCCCATATACACGGGAACCTGGCCGAACATAATGTTGGAGCTGGAAATTTTCAGCATACTGACCGCCACGCTGACAAGCTCGGTTGCGCTCAGGTCGGTTTCCATCTGGCTGGTGATGACCGGCAGCAGCTTGGCGATATCCCATACCGTCATGCTGCGCATACGGGCGAACAGCGCCGCATAGAAGTACCGCTGCATGCGCAGGCGGCCCAGGTCAGAGTCCGCATAAATATGGCGGGTCCGCAGGAAGAACTCTGCCGCCGCGCCGTCCATGGTCTGGTAGCCCTGGCTCAGGTGGCTGCCGCCATAATCCATATCCTGCGGCACATACACCTGAATGCCGCCGAAGGTATCAATGATCTGGGTCAGCGCTTCCAGCCGGACGGACAGATAGCCGTCCACATGCAGGCCAAAAATGTTATAGATCTCATCGGCCAGCGCGCTGATGTTGTTGCTGCCGTTGGTACCCTGCGTTTTGGCAATGGCGTTGATCTGGTAGTTGCCGGAGAAGCTGGCATCCGTGGTAACAAAGATGTTGCGCGGGATCTGCAGCATCTTGACCTGGCCGGTCTCATTGTTGAAGTGCAGGTACAAAATCATGTCGGTCATGCCGTCATCTACCTGCGAATCGGTTTCCTGTCCGGTCTCGGTGGAGCGGTCAATGCCCACCACCAGCAGGTTGAACTCTTTGCCCGCATACTCTTTGGGGGTGTTGATCAGCTGGTTCAGGCTGATGGACCCCGCCGACGGTGCAATGGCGTGCATGATAAAGGCGACCGTGCCGAAAAGATCACAGCAATGGCCAGCAGGTGCCCAGCAGCACCTTCCACCAGCCGCCTTTTTCTTTTTCTTGCCGTTCGGGCCATAGGGGCCTGCGCCGCCTTTGCCTTTGCGGCTGCCGCCCTTGGGCGGTTTGCCACCGCCGCCTGCGGCAGATTTGCTGCCGCTCCTGCCTGCGGCGGATTTTCCGCTTCCGGCTGCCGGTTTCCCGGCGCTGCGTGAAGCCTGCATAACGGTGTCCTCCTGCTGCGGCGCGGCCTGGGGTGCAGCGGGCTGGGCTGCGTTTGGGCAGCGCGGCGGGCCACACGCGCCTGATACTCTGCATCCGCGTTCATATCATAATGTGCGCGGCTGCCTTTGGTTTCGTTCAGGTCCAGCCGGCGCACCTGGGTGCGGGTGGCCCCCTGTGCGCTCTGGCTGCGGGCGCGGCGCTGCAGCTCCAACGCCTGGCGCTGGGCGCGGGTCAGGGGCTGCTCGCTCTGGGCAGCGGCCTGGGCCTGCTGGCGCGCGGCAGCTTCGCGGGCAGCGTGGGCTTCCTGGGCCTGCTGCTGGGCAGCAGCGGCGCGGGCTTCCTGCTCTTTCTGCTGGGCGGCGCGGTAGCGGTCAACATCGGTTTGCTGCACACGGTTAAAGCTGCGGGTGCGGCGGGTGTTATTGGCGGCAAGCTGCTGTGCACGGCGGCGGGCAGCTTCGTACTCATCCTGATTCAGCGCACTGCCTGTTTTCACAGTCGCCCGGTGTTCACCGTGCGCGGCGCGTCACCAGCATGGTAGACATTGCGCGGCGCATCGCCGGTGTTTACCCTGCGGATCTCGCTCATAACGTTCCTCCCTTTTATTCAAACGATGGGAACTGGTCTTTCATCTTATTCGGTTACGGCACACCCGCAAAAGGCAGTGCCTGCCCCTTTATCGGGTGCAGGCCGCGCGGGCATCATCCAGTGCGGCAACGGTATCGGGGTCCAGTGGGTTGCCTTTTTCGCGCACAAAGGCAATGCTTTGTTCCAGTGCATGGCACAGCGCCAAGTCCAGGTTCTGCATTTCCTCGGCACGCAGCGCCTCCACACCGGGGTAATCCCGTTCGGCACTGGTCATATCCGCCATGTAAATAATCTTGTCCAACAGGCTCATGTTCCGTTTGCCGGTGGTATGGCACTCAATGGCAGATAAAATTTCCGGGTCCGTCACTCCCCACTGTGTCTGGCACAAAACCGAGGCCGCGTACCCATGCCACACCGGCGCAGGGCGCTTGGCGGCATTTTTAGCTATTATAGCATTATCAGCAAAAATCTGCAACATCTCTGCCTTGGGCAGTTCTTTCGCGCTGTCGTGCAAAAGTGCCGCTAATGCGGCCTTTTCCTCATCCGCGCCATAGCGTTTTGCCAGCTTGACTGCCATTTTTTTTACATTATGGTGTGCTTGTAACGCTTTTCGCTCAAACGGCTTTTTACCAGCGCTTTTGCTTCGTCCACTGTCATCAAGATCCGCATCCTTTCCCTATTTTATTGTACCCTATCTATGGCTTCAAATCAGCCCGCCGTACAGCCCGTTCCGGTGTATCACATCCGCCACCGGCGGGGGCAGTAGCTCCTTCAGCCGGGCAGGGGGATACTTTCCTGCGCGGATATCGCTGGAGGCACACTCCAGCACCGGGGCATCCGCAAACATGATCTTCCCGCCTGCTTCTTCCAGCTTTTGGGCTGCTGCACGCAGAGCGTCGCCATCGCCGGGTTCCCGGCTTTGCACCACCAGGGTGACCATAGCCAAAATTTCCCGCCAGCGGTACCATTCATCAAATGTTTCCAGCATATCGCTGCCAATTGTCATATACAGCTGAGCGCCGGGATACTTTTCCTGCAGCATGCTGACGGTATTATAGGTATAGCTGCGGCCCGCGCGGTCCACTTCCCACTGGCTCACCTGCACCTGGGGGCCAAGCGCCTTAAAGCATTCGCACATGGCAAGGCGCAGTTCGCCCGGCGTTGCGCTGGCGTGCTTGTGGGGTGGGATGCCCGCCGGCATAACCAGCACCACATCCGGCTGCACCGCCTGCATGGCGGCCCGCAGGTTGTTCATGTGCCCGGCGTGGGGCGGGTCAAATGTGCCGCCAAATAGCAGTGCTTTCATCTTACTTTTTCAGCAGTTCCGCATAAGCAGATTCCTTCGGCTTTTTGCGGAACAGCACAAACTTGCGGCCAATCACCTGCACGCACTCTGCATGGATGGCTTCGCACAGGATGTCGGCAGCCTCGCGGGCATCATACTCGCTGTTTTCCAGCACCTTCAGCTTGATCAGCTCGCGGGCTTTGATGCAGTCATCCACGCCCTTGATCAGCGTTTCATCAATTTCGCCCTTGCCGATCTGGAAAACCGGCTCCATGGTGTTAGCCATGCCGCGCAGTGCGGCGCGCTGTTTGCTTGTCAAAGACATTGTTCGCTCCTTATTGTTCAGTCAAAATCAAATCGTTCTATTCAGTTTTTCTCTGCGGCTCATTCGCCCAAAAATGCGGCGAGCTCGGCTTCCAGCTTTTCCATGGCGCGGCCGCGGTGGCTGATGGCGTCTTTTTCGGCATCGGCCAGCTCGGCATAGGTGCGGTGTGCAGTGTTGGGTACCGTGCCGCCGCCGGGCAGGCCGACGTCATCGGGGACAAACAGCGGGTCATACCCAAAACCGTTATCGCCCGCCGGGGTCAGGGCCACACTGCCGGGGCATTCGCCGGTCACAACCAGCTCCCGCCCATCCGGCAGGATCAGGCAGACCGCCGAAACGAACTTGGCGGCGCGCTGTCCCACCGGCACATTCTGCATCTCTGCCATCAGCTTTTCGTTGTTGGCGGCATCGTTGCCGTGCTCACCCGCATAGCGTGCGCTGTACACGCCGGGTGCCCCGTTCAGGGCATCCACGCACAGGCCGGAATCATCCGCCACGGTGGGCAGGCCGGTTGCCTTGCAAAAGGCTTCGGCCTTAATCTTTGCGTTTTCCGCAAAGGTGGTTCCGGTCTCCTCCGGGTCCAGGGTTACACCCAGTTCCCGCAGGCTTTTTACCTCGTGGCCGCAGCGGGTCAGGATGCGGCGCAGCTCTTTCAGCTTGCCCGCATTGTTGGTAGCTGCACAAACGATCATGTCTGTTCCTCCCCTGCCTGCTCCGTTTCCTCTTTTTTATGCTGCGGAACCTCCGGCAGCAGGGCTTCGGCAAAATCGGTGGCGGAGAAGAAGATCAGGTCGTCGATCTTTTCCCCCACGCCCACAAAACGGATGGGCAGGCCCAGCTTTTCGTGCACACCGATGATGCAGCCACCCTTGGGGGGTGCCGTCCAGCTTGGTCAGCACAACGCCGGTGGCACCGGCGGCGCGGCAGAACTCCTGCGCCTGGCTGATGGCGTTCTGGCCGGTAATGGCATCCAGCACCAGCAGCACTTCCAGGCTGGCATCCGGGCTGGCCTTTTTCACGCTGCGGCTGATCTTTGCCAGCTCATCCATCAGGCCCTTTTTGTTGTGCAGGCGGCCTGCGGTATCGGCAATGACCATATCATAGCCGCGGGCCGTGGCGGATTTGACCGCATCAAAAATCACGGCTGCGGGGTCAGCGCCCTCGCCCGCCTTGACCAGCGGAACCCCGGCACGGTCGGCCCAGGTTTCCAGCTGTTCGCTGGCCGCTGCGCGGAAGGTATCGCCTGCCGCCAGCATGACCCGCTTGCCCAGATCCTTGTACAGATAAGCCAGCTTGGCAATGGTGGTGGTTTTGCCCACGCCGTTCACGCCCACAACCAGAATAACCGCCGGTTTGCCGCTCAGGTCCAGGTCAGTTTTGGGGCTTACCTCGCGGCGGATGATATCGCGCAGGGCATCCAGCGCTTCCTGGCCGGTATGCAGGCCGTTGATCTCTACCTCATCGCGCAGCTCGTCCACCAAACGCACCGCGCAGCTGGGGCCGACATCGGCCAGAATCAGCTGCTCTTCCAAATCATTATACAGGTCATCATCAATAACAGAGCTGGTCAAGGTGTTAACGATGTTCTGGAAAAAGTCCGTTCTGGTTTTTTCCAGGCCATCGCTCATTTTCTTCTTTTTCTTAAAAATATCGAAGAATCCCATGGCGGTTCCTCCTTTGAATTAACTGATCAGATCAGCGGAAACGTTTTTCAAGGTCAAGGCGCAGGATCTTGGAAACACCATCCTCCTGCATGGTCACGCCGTACAGCACATCAGCTGCTTCCATGGTGCCGCGGCGGTGGGTGATAACGATGAACTGGGTGCGTTCGGTCATGCGGCGCAGATACTGCGCATAGCGCGTAACGTTCACATCGTCCAGTGCAGCTTCAATTTCGTCCAGGATGCAGAACGGCGACGGGTTGACGGCCAGAATGGCAAAATAAATGCTGATGGCCACCAGCGCCTGTTCGCCGCCGGACAGAGCCGACAGGTTTTTGATGACCTTGCCGGGGGGCGAAACCTGAATTTCAATGCCGGAGTTCAGCACATCGCTCTCATCCGAAAGATAGAGCCTCGCCGAACCGCCGCCGAACAGCTCGCGGAAGATCGCACCGAAGTTGCGGTTGATCTCCTTAAAGCTGGCGGTGAACATCTCCTGCATTTCGCTGCACAGCTCGGCAATCATTCGGTTCAGCTCCGCGCGGGATTTCTCCACATCGGTGACCTGTGCTTTCATGAAGTCGTACCGTTCTTTAACTTCCTTGTACTCTTCGATCGCGCCCACATTCACGTTGCCCAGCGCGCGGATCTTGCCGCGCACTTTCGGCCACCTGGCGGCGCAGGTCTGCCACATTGGCAAAGGGTACACAGAGCTTTTCCGCCTCGGCTTCGGTCAGCTGGTATTCCTCCCACAGCTTGGATGCAGTGGTATTCAGCTCAGTTTCCGCCGCGGTCTTGCGCTCGGCTAGGCGGGCCATCTCGCCGCTCATCCGTTCGCGCTCATCGGTCAGGGTGCGGTTTTCCTGGGTCAGGCGGGTCACAGCGGCTTCCTTTTCCATGCGCTCGGCATTAGCCTTGCGGATGCTTTCCTCCGCCGCGGTAATCTTCTGTTTGTTTTCTTCGCTGGCGCGCTTGATTTCATTGGCGCGCAGCTCATTGGCGGCAATGCGCTCTTTGGCGGCGGCCACATTGGCCTGCAGTTCCCGCACGCGGGCTTCGGCTTCGCCGCTGCGGCCTTTCAGGGTTTCCAGCGCTGCTTCGTGCAGGCTCAGGTCCTTCTCGGTGCGCAGCTTCTGCATTCGGTTATCCGAAAGTTTCTGCGATGCTTCCTCTCGCTGGCGGGTCACATCGCTGGTGGAAGCGCCCAGGCTTTCCAGCTCTTTGCGGTGCGTTTCAATCTCGGCTTCCGCCTGTTTGCGGGCGTTTTCTGCCTGGGCGGCGGCCGCAGTGTTCTCCCGCAGCTGCTGTTCCAGCGCGGCGATCTCCTGCCCGCGGTGGGCGGCAGCATTCTTGCCCTCTTCCAGCGCGGTGTTCAGCTGATCCAGCTCCATCTCGGCTTTCAGGCGGGCCGCAGCGGCGGTCATGCCCTCGCTCTCGGCACCGGCCAGCTGGGCGGTCAGGTTATCCACCTCCGCTTTGCGGGCGGCGGCTTCCTTTTCGGCTGCTGCGCGGCGCTCGTCCAGTTTCAGCACCTTGGCACGCAGTTCGTCCAGTTCCTGCTTGCGGCTGAACACACCCACGCTGCGCGCGGTGGAACCGCCGGTAAAGGAACCGCCTGCGTTGATGACCTGGCCGTCCATTGTGACAATGCGGTTGCGGTAGCCAAGATTTTTGGCCACCACCGACGCTTCGCCCAGATCCTCCACCACAATAATGCGGCCCAGCAGGTTATCAATAATATGCTGGTACTGGGGGGCGGTCTCCACCAGGTCGGCGGCCACCTCCGCCGTACCGGTCAGGCGGCCATTGAATCGGCTGCCCTGCACGGTATCCAGCGGCAGGAAGGTTGCGCGTCCGGCGCGTTCTTCCTTCAAAAAAGGTGATGGCCGCGCGGGCGCAGCTTGGTCCTGCACCACAATGTTCTGCAGCGCAAAGCCAAGTGCCGTTTCAATCGCGATTTCGTACCCCTTGCGCACGCTCAGGATACCGGCCACCGGACCGATGATGCCCCGCAGCCGCCCACCGCCCGCGGCGCGCATAACGGCTTTTACGCTCTGCTGATAACCGTCCATGTTGCGTTCCAGATCCTCCAGAATGCGGATGCGCTGGGCGGTGTTGTTTTTATCCGTTGCGGCCTTCTGCAAAGCTTCAGCGGCTTCCGCCTGCTGGCGGCGACGGCTTTCCAGCTTGAGCTTTAAGCCGGAGCGGATGTTATCGTTGCGGGTCACGGCTTCCTCGCACTCTTTCAGGTGCTCGGCAGCAGCGTCCCGTTCCTCGGTCAGTTTTTGTGCCACATCACCCGCGGCGGCTTCCTGGTTTTTCAGGCCGTTCAGCTGGGCGCGGGCCGCTTCCACGGCGGATTGCAGCCCCGCACCCCGCACCTGCAGGGCAGTGGCATTCTGCTGCATGCGGGCCATGGCGGCGCTCACGATCTCCCGCCGCTCACCGCTTTGCAGCGCCTGCTGTTCCAGCGTGTTCAGCTGCTGGCGCAGCTTGTCCGCCTCGGCATCCAGATTTTGCAGCACGGTTTGCAGCTGGGTGATTTCCGCTTTGTGCTCGTCCGCTTCCTGCGCAATCCCCTTTGCGCCTTCCCCGGCGCGGGTCAGCTCATCGCTGGCGCTGCGGATCTGCTCGTTCGCGTGTTCAGTTTCGTTCTGCAAAACTGCCAGCTGGCTTTCGCTCCCGGCGTTCTGCTCGGTAATGGTGCGGATCTCAGCGTTCGCTTCCTCCACCTGCAGCATCAGCTGCTGGGCTTCGGCGCGCAGGGCTTCGGTGCGGGTGTCAAATTCATCCAGCTGGCGGGAAATGCGTGCATAGTCGCTTTCCGCCGCCTCATACTTGCGCTGCTGGTCCCGCACCATATCCTGTGCGCGGCGGATTGAATCCACCCACAGGGTAATTTCCAGCCCCTTGCGAGTCTCGGAATATGCCAGGAACTGCTCCGCCTTTTCGCTGTCGCGTTTCAGGGGTCCAACCCGCTTTTCCAGCTCCCCCAGAATATCCCGCAGGCGTTCCAGATTGCCCTCCGCCGCGGCCAGGCGGCGTTCGGCTTCATTTTTGCGGTAGCGGTATTTGGCAATGCCAGATGCTTCCTCAAAAATCTCGCGCCGCTCGGTGGATTTTGCACCAACGATCTCCGCAATGCGCCCCTGACCCACAATGGCGTAGCATCGCGCCCAAGGCCGGTATCCAGCAGCAGCTCGTACACATCTTTTAAGCGTACGCTCTGGCCGTTGATGGTATACTCGCTCTCCCCGCTGCGGTAATAGCGGCGGCCAATGGTTACTTCGTCCGCGTCCATTTCCAGCCCATGATCGGAGTTATCAATGGTCAGCGATACCGCCGCATAGCCCATTGCGCCGCGGGTCTGGGTGCCGCCAAAAATAACGTCCTCCATCTTGCCCGCACCGCGCAGCTGTTTGGAGCTGGTTTCGCCCAGAACCCACCGGATGGAATCCGAAATGTTGCTTTTGCCGGAGCCGTTCGGCCCCACAACACCGGTAATGCCTTCGCCAATGGTGATCCGCGTTTTATCCGGGAAGGACTTGAAGCCCTGTATCTCAAGTTCTTTTAAGCGCATAGATGCCCCTTTTTATGCCTGCTGTTCCAGCTTGGTCAGCGCCGCTTTGGCAGCCTGCTGTTCCGCAGCCTTTTTGCTGCGGCCTTCGCCCACAGCCAGCGCCTTGCCGTTCAGCGCCACAGTAACCTGGAACCGCTTATCATGCGCCGGGCCGGATTCCCCTGTCACGGTGTAGGTCAAGCGGTCGTCCGGGTGTTTCTGCACCACTTCCTGCAGGGCGGTCTTGTGGTCATCCTCGGCGGTTTTGCCCTCCGTGATGAACGGCAGGATAAAGTTGCGGGCGGTTTCAATGCCGCCGTCCAGGAACAAAGCGGCAATGGTGGCTTCAAACGCATCCGAAACCACGCTGGGGCGGCAGCGCCCGCCGCCCAGCTCCTCGCCGCGGCCCAGCCGCAGGTAAGAGCCCAGGTCGATCTCCTGCGCAAACTGGAACAGCGCGTCCTCGCTGACCAGCGAAGCGCGCATGCGGGACAGTTCGCCCTCCGGGCGGGTGGAATGGTGGAACAGATAGTTTGCCACCACAACGGACAGCACACTGTCGCCCAAAAATTCCAGCCGCTCGTTATACAGCGTAGGGGTTTTGCTCTCGTTGGCGTAAGAGCTGTGGGTCAGCGCCGTGATGAGCAGTTCTTTATTCTTAAAATGGTAATGCAGCTTTTCTTCCAATTCCTCAGGGGTACGCGTGGTCATAAGATTGCCTTACCTTTCGTTCTCTCTGTTTTGCGATTGTATATCGGGATATTTTGCAGGCCGGGCGGGCAATGCCCGCCCCTGCAATGGGCTTTGGTTTTGCGGCTATCCCGTAGGGGCGCACATTGTGCGCCCGCTGCCTATATTTTGGTACCGGCCATTTCCAATGGGCGGGCATAACATTTCAATTTTCGCACGATATGCCGTTTTATTCCGCGTCTGTCTTTTCTGCTGCGGCCTTGGCGGCTACTTCGGCCAGGGCGCTCTGCATGGTGCCGCACAGGTCATTGGCAACACACAGCTTTGCCTGGCGGATGGCGTTCTTGATGCCCTTGGCCTTGCTGGAACCGTGTGCCTTGATGACCGGCTTTGCCGCGCCCAGCAGCGGTGCGCCGCCGATCTCCTCAGAGTCCATCATGTGCTTCAGATTGCGCAGCCCGCCTTTTACGCCAAGGTAGCACAGCTTGGTCACAATGCTCTGCATAAAGATGTCTTTCAGCATGCCCAGCAAAGTACCTGCCACACCCTCGGTCAGCTTCAGCACCACATTGCCCACAAAGCCGTCGCAGACGATAACGTCCACCTCACCAGCCATAATATCACGCGGCTCAATGTTGCCCACAAAGCGGATGGCCGGGTTTGCTTTCAGCAGGCCGTGGGCTTCGCGGTACATCGGGGTGCCCTTGGTGTCCTCGGCGCCGTTGTTCACCAGCGCGACGGCGGGGTCCTTGCGGCCCATGACCTTATTCATGTACACGCTGCCCATGGTGCCAAAGGCATTCAGCATCTCGGCACGGCATTCGGCGTTTGCGCCGCAGTCCAGCAGCAAAAACGGCTGCTTTTTGCCCGGCATGCAGGTAGCCAGCGCCGGGCGCTTGACCCCCTTGACGGTGCGCACGATCAAACTGGTGCCCACATGCAGCGCGCCGGTGGAACCGGCGGAAACAAAGGCATCCGCCTCGCCGTTTTTCAGCATCGTCAGGCCTTTGACCAGGCTGGAATCCGTTTTGTGGCGCACGGCCTTGACCGGGTCATCGTGCATATCCACATCCTCGGTGCAGTGAATCAGCTCAAAGGGGGTCAGGTCCACGCTAAGCTCCTGGGCAGCGGCCTTGATCTTGGCTTCATCACCCAGCAGGGCCAGGGTCATGCCATCACCAAACTCTTTTACCGCATCGGCTGCGCCCTGTACGGTCGATTTCGGGGCGTTATCGCCACCCATTGCGTCCAGTAAAATTTTCATAATCCACCTCAGTGTTCCGCTTCGGCTGCCCATGCCCGCATAGCGGCCTGTGCAGCATCAGAAAGTGCCATATACCGTTCGCGCTTATCCCGGATGGTGTCAATCTCCTCGGTGCGCGGCAGAATGCCCATGTTGGCACCCATGGGCTGGAAGTCCTTGTTGGGGGTGGTGATATAATCGATCAGTGCGCCACACATCGTTGTGGTCGGCGGGGGCGGCAGCTCTCTGCCCTGCAAACGGGCGTACAAATTGCGCGCTGCCAGCAGGCCGGAAGCCGCGCTTTCCATATAGCCCTCAAACCCGGTGATCTGCCCGGCAAAAAACACGTTGGGGTGCTCTTTCAGGTAGAGCCCCTTGGTCAGCACCGCCGGGCTTTCCAAAAAGGTATTGCGGTGCATCACGCCATAGCGGATGAACTCTGCATGTTCCAGGCCGGGAATCATCGAAAAAAACGCGCTTCTGCTCGCCCCATTTCAAATTGGTCTGGAAACCAACGATATTGTACAGCGTGCGGGCGGTGTTTTCGGCGCGCAGCTGTACGTTGGCCCAGGGGCGGTGGCCGGTGCGCGGGTCTCGCAGGCCCACCGGGCGCAGCGGGCCATAGCGCATGGTATCCGCCCCGCGGCCCGCCATCACCTCAATAGGCATACAGCCTTCGTACACCGTCAGCTCCCCATCAAAGTCATGCAGAGGGGCACGCTCCGCATTCAACAATTCGTTATAAAACGCTTCATATTCCAATTTGTTGAATGGGCAGTTCAGGTAATCGGCTTCACCGCGCCCGTAGCGGGACGCCGCAAAGATCTTTTCCATATCCAGGCTTTCGGCGCTCACAATGGGAGCCACCGCGTCAAAAAAGCTCAGCCGGTGGCTGCCGGTCAGCGCGGCAATCTGCTCCGCCAGCGCACCCTCGGTCAGCGGGCCGGAAGCCACCAGCACCGGAACGCTTTCGTCCAGCGCGGTCACTTCCTCGCGGTGAACGGTAATGCCCGAATTCTTTTCCACCATTTCCGTCACGGCGGTGGAAAACACATCACGGTCCACCGCCAGTGCACCGCCAGCCGCCACGCGGGCGGTCTCGGCAGCATCCAGCAGGTGGGACCCCATCATGCGCATTTCAATTTTCAGCAGGCCGGAAGCCGAATCCGGCCGTTCCGCCTTGAGGGAGTTGGAGCAGATCAGCTCCGCAAAGCCTGCACTTTTGTGCGCTGGCGAAAACTTGACCGGCTTTTGCTCGTACAGGTCCACCTGCACGCCGTGGTCCGCCAGCCAAAGGGCGGCTTCACACCCGGCCAGCCCGGCACCGATGATTTTAATTTGCATGCGTTATTTCTCCGCGTTTGTCTTTTCGATATTCTTCACAAACCCGCAGCCCTCTTTGGCGCAGTACAGCTGGCCGCGGCGCTTGAACAGCGTTTTGCCGCAGTGGGGGCAGGTTTCCGGCACGGGTTCATCCCATGTCATAAAGTTGCAGGTGGGGTAGTTGCTGCAGCCGTAATACACGCGGCCCTTGGCGCTTTTGCGCAGCAGCATATGGCCGCCGCACAGCGGGCACAGGCCGCCGGTATCCTTTACAATGGGGTGGGCGTTGCGGCACTCCGGAAATCCGGAACACGCCACAAACTTGCCGTACCGCCCGCTTTTGATCACCATGGGGCGGCCGCATTTTTCGCAGATCTCGTCGGTGGGGATATCCTCCACTTTGATCTTTTTGCCCTCCATGTTCTTTTCGGCGGCTTCCAGGCTTTTTTCAAAGCCTGGTAGAAATCGTCCACTGTTTTGACCCAGTCCGCCTTACCGGCTTCCACAACGTCCAGCTTTTTCTCCATATCGGCGCTGAATGTCGGGTCCACGATATCGGGGAACTGTTCCAGCATGACCTGGTTCACCGCGCGGCCCAGCGGGGTGGTTTTGAGCTTTTTCTGCTCCTTTTCCACATAGCCGCGGTCCACAATGGTGGTAATGATCGGCGCATAGGTGGAAGGGCGGCCAATACCGTTTTCTTCCAGCGCATGGATCAGCGTTGCTTCAGTATAGTACGGCGGCGGCTGGGTGAATTTCTGCTCCGCCGAAAGCTTGTTCAGTTTCAGGTCCTGGCTCACTTCCAGCGGGGGCAGGGCGGTTTCTTTCTTCTGCTTATCGTCGGTGGCTTCCTCATACAAAGCGGTAAAGCCGTCAAACGTTACATGGAAACCCGATGCGCGGAAGATATAATCCCCCGCCGTGATGTTGGCCGAAACGGTATCCATCAGGCAGTCTGCCATCTGGGATGCCATAAAGCGGCTCCAGATCAGGCGGTACAGCTTGGCTTCATCGCCGGAGATGCTGCCCTCCACCTGGTCCGGCGTCAGTTCCGGCATTGAGGGGCGGATGGCTTCGTGGGCATCCTGCGCCGCTGTGGCGGAGCGGGATTTCCAGACGCGCTTTTTGTTGCAGACGTAATTTTCGCCCCAGGTCTTGCCGATAAAGGTCTTAGCGGCTGCGGCGGCTTCGTCCGCAATGCGCAGACTGTCGGTACGCATATAGGTGATCAGACCGATCTGGCCATAGCCGTGCACCTCCATACCTTCATACAGGCGCTGGGCGGCACGCATGGTGCGGGTGGCCGAAAACCCCAGTGCGCGGCTGGCATCCTGCTGCAGGGTGGAGGTGATGAACGGTGGCTGCGGCTGGCGGCGGCGCTGGCCCTTATCCACACGGGTCACGGTGTAGGGTTTGCCGTCCAACGCGGCCAGAATGGCATCCGCCTGTTTTTTTATTTTTCACCACCAGCTTGGTGCCGTCCGCCTGGGCTGTCAGCCGTGCGTTGAACGCACAGCCGCTCTGGCGGGGCTTCAGGTTGGCGTCAATGTTCCAGTATTCTTCGGGCTTAAAGTTTTCAATTTCGATCTCGCGGTCGCGGATAATGCGCACCGCCACGCTCTGCACGCGGCCAGCCGAAAGCCCGCGGCGCACCTTATGCCACAAAAACGGGCTGAGCTTATAACCTACCAGGCGATCCAGCGCGCGCCGGGCCTGCTGGGCGTTGAACAGATCCATATCAATGGTGCGCGGGTGGGCCATACCCTCCTGCACGCCCTTTTTGGTGATCTCGTCAAAGGTCACGCGGTTGGGGGCGGTGGGGTCCAGCCCCAGCACATTGGCCAGATGCCAGCTGATCGCCTCGCCTTCGCGGTCCGGGTCGGTTGCCAGATAGACGGTCTGTGCTTTTTTCGCTTCGGCTTTCAGGTCCTTGACCAGCGCGTTCTTGCCTTTGATGGTAATATACTTGGGGGTATAGCCATGTTCCACATCAATGCCCAGCGTGCTGGCGGGCAGGTCCCGGATATGGCCCATGCTGGCCGTTACAGTATAGCCGCGGCCCAGGTATTTGCCAATGGTCTTTGCCTTGGCCGGGGATTCCACGATCACCAGCTTGGTGCCGGGCTTTGCTTCGGTCTTTTTGGTGGTGCGCTTTGCGGCAGGTTTTTCGGCTGCGGTTTCGCCGTCCTCTGCCTTAGCTGCCTTGGTTTTGGTCGTTGTCTTTTTCGTGGTTGCTTTTTTGCTGCCGGTTTTTTCGCTGCAGTCTTTTTTGCGGCAGTTTTTTTAACCGGGATTTCTTCCGGCTGCGCTGCCTGCTGGGCAGTCAGCTCCAGTTCAGTTTGCTTTGCCATATCTGTTTCTCCCAAATTGGCGTATAAGTTCTATCTTAATCGGATACTTTCCGTAATGTCACCATATATGCGGGCCATATCCGCCCGCTGCGGCTGGGGCCGCTTGCCCTTATGCCGCGGTATACCGGCCCCCGCCGTTATCCACGGCGCGCCGGCAAATTCCAGCTCCATGAGCGCCGCCAGAACAGCCTGCACGGCAAGCCCCGTTGCGGCAGCCAAGTCATCTGCCGTCTGCGCTTTAGGGCCCAGTTCTGCCAGCACGGTGCGGGCGTTGGGGGTCAGCTCATCCAGCATAACCCCCTCCTGCACCAGCTCGGTGCCGCCGGGTGCAATGTGCAGGGTATCCAGCACATCATCCGCCGTGCACAGGGCGCGGGCGCGGCCGGTGCGCAGCAGTTCATTGGTGCCCTCGCTGGTAGGGCTGTAAATGCTGCCGGGTACCGCAAACACCGGCCTGCCGTACTCTTCGGCATGGCTCACCGTGTTCAGCGTTCCGCTGCGGGTGCGGGCTTCCGCCACGCAGAGGGCCTCGCTCAAACCGGCAATCAGCCGGTTGCGGGCCAAAAAGGTCCCTGTCATTTTGCCCGTATAATCCGGCGGGTATTCGCTCAGCACGGCACCTCCCAGAGCTTCCAGCTCTGTGCGCAGGGTCACGTTCACCGCTGGGAAGGTCTTGTTGATGGCCGTGCCCAAAAAAGCAACGGTCTGCTGCCCGGCTTCCACCGCCGCGCGGTGGCCTGCGCCGTCCAGCCCTTCGGCCAGCCCGCTTACGATCACCACACCCCGCTCCGCCATTGTCAGCGAAAGATCCCGGCAGGCGGAAAGCCCATACTTTGTGGGGCGGCGGTGCCCACCATGCCCACATACCGCCGCCCGTTCAGGCAGGCAGGGTTTCCGGTGCCGTACAGCACCAACGGCAGGTCGGGCAGGTCCCGCAGCCGCTGGGGGTAATCGGCGCTGTCCGGTGTCAGGATAAAAATATTCAAATCATCGCAGCGCTTTTTCAGCCCCGCCATCTGGGCCGGGGCCACCGCCTGCATAAATTCGCGGGCTCTTGCGCTCAGGTATTCCGGCGGGTTCCTGCCCGCTTTTACCCGGCCATACAGTTCAGCCAGGTCCGGGTATTCTTCCAGAAGTCTGCCCGCCAGGCGGCAGCCGGACCCAAGCGCTTCGGCCAGCCACAGCCAATACAGTGTGCTGTCCATACCTTATTATACACCTCTGAAGTGCCAAAGCAAGACGCTGCCTGCAACCCCAGCGTTCAGGCTTTCCACCAGGTCCGTCATCGGGATGCGCACCGCCATATCGCAGGCCTGCACGGCAGCGTCCGTCAAGCCCTGTCCCTCACTGCCGATCACGGCGCACAGGCCGTCCGGGTAGCTCTGCGGGGCTTCGTCCAGCGGGCGGGAATGGTAGAGCGCCGCAGCCAGGCAGACCACGCCGCGTGCGCGCAGCTGCTGCAATGCCTGCGGCAGATCCTGCACCGGGGCCACCGCAGCCGCCCGGCTGCCCCCATGGATGCCCGCAGTGTTTTGGGGGCAAAGGGTGCCGCGCACCCCTTGGAGAGCAGCACACCATCAAAGCCAAAGGCCGCCGCGCTGCGCAGCAGGGTGCCCACATTGCCGGGATCCTGCACCGCTTCCAATGCCAGAATACGGCGTCCCTTTGCTAAAATATCTGCCGCCTGCCAGCCGGGGTGTTCAAACACGCCGAACACATCCTGGCTGGTTTTGGTTCCGGAAAGCTTTTGTGCCACCGGCTCTGTTACCAGCACAGTTTTGCCCGCAAAGGCTTCCAGTTCTGGGGTATGGGCCAGGGCCTTCTCGGTGGCATACAGAGTTTGCAGGGTACAGCCGCGGGCCAGCTCCAGACAGAGCTTGGGGCCCTCAGCAAAAAACAGGCCATCCGCCGTGCGGAGCTTTTCTTCTTCCCGCAGGCGGCAGGCATATTTGATTTTGGCGTTTTCGCGGCTGGTGATGGTTTCCATCTGGCACCCCCGTATGATCTCCATATAAACAAAATGACGCACGCGCGCGCGGCGCATGCGTCTTTGAAAAAGCTGATTCTTACAGCGCCTTCTTGGCGGTCTCGACCAGAGCGTTGAAGCTGGCGGGATCGTGGATGGCCATCTCGCTCAGCATCTTGCGGTTCAGTTCGATGCCGGACTTCTTCAGGCCGTTCATGAAGGTGGAGTAGTTCATGCCCTGGGCACGAACAGCGTTGTTGATGCGGGTGATCCACAGGTTGCGGAACTGGCGCTTCTTCTGCTTACGACCAACGAAAGCATAGTTGCCAGACTTCATCACAGCCTGTTTGGCCATACGGAAATGCTTGCTCTTGGAGCCGTAGTAGCCCTTAGCCAGCTTCAAAGTTTTGGTGCGACGCTTATGCGTCATGGTTGCGCCTTTAATACGAGCCATGGTAATATCTCCTTTTACACAGTCACATTAAGTCAAGTCAGAAAATGATTCAGCCGAATCAGCCGCCGTAGGGCATCATCTTGCGGACAGTAGCCTCGTTGGTCTTGTCAACGTACTTGGGCATACGCAGGCCGCGGGTGAGCTTGGTGGTCTTCTTGGTCAGGATGTGACGGCGCTTGGAAGCGTTGCGCTTGATCTTGCCGGAAGCAGTCATCTTAAAGCGCTTTTTGGCACCGGAGCAGGTCTTAAGTTTCATTTTAGCCATTTTCTTTTCCTCCGTAAGATAGAGTATTTACTTGGTCGGGCTGGGGGACAGGAACATCATCATGCTGCGGCCTTCCAGCTTAGGCTGCTTATCAACCACAGCCTTGCCTTCCAGCGCCTGTGCAAAGCGCTGCTCCACATCAATACCCAGACTGGTGTGCGCCATTTCGCGGCCGCGGAACCGGATGGAAACCTTTACCTTGTGGCCCTGCTGCAAGAACTTTGCGGCCTGGTTGACCTTGGTGTTAAAGTCGTTGGTATCAATGTTGAGCGAAAGGCGGATCTCCTTCAGCTCGATCACTTTCTGGTTTTTCTTGGCTTCCTTTTCCTTTTTCTGCATCTCAAAACGGTACTTGCCGTAATCGAGAATTTTGCAGACAGGGGGCTTGGCCTGGGGAGCCACCTTGACCAGGTCCAGATCCAGCGCCTGCGCCATTTTCAGCGCATCGCGGGGGCTCATAACGCCCTTCTGCTGGCCGTCCGCGCCAATCAGGCGGACTTCCTTATCACGGATCTGCTCATTGATTTCCAGTTCCTTGGAATTGCTGTTGCTCGCGATTGGAATACACCTCCGTTACAAGTCTTGAAAGATTGAAATGAAAAAGCGGCTGCCCCTAAAAGCAGCCGCCTGAATACGAAGTTGGCACGCAATCATTGCGTGATCTTTGTATGACCCGGAGCCCTTTGGCCCGCAAGGTGAACGACGGCACACTGCCGGACGCTGCTTTTTTTACCTCAAATACTATACCACAGCACAAACGCTGTTGTCAATACAAAAGCGTAAATTTCCCCACAGTTTTTTTCGCAGGGGCGCATTTTGTCGCTTCGGGTTCGTTATCAGCCTTCACGGCCACGCACTCGATCTCTACCAGTGCGCCTTTGGGGATGCCTGCTGCCTGGAAAGCGGCGCGGGCGGGGTACGGCTCGGTAAAGAACTCAGCGTACACCTCGTTCATGGCGGCAAAGTCTGCAATATCGTTCAGCAGCACCGTGGTTTTTACCACATCAGCCATGCTTGCGCCTGCAGCGGCCAGAATGTTGGAAATATTGGTCAGGCTCTGGCGCGTCTGGGTCTTGATGTCCTGCCCGGCAAATTCGCCGGTAGCCGGGTCAATGGGGATCTGGCCGGAAACGTAAATGGTGTTGCCTGCCTGGATGCCCTGGGAATACGGGCCAATGGCGGCGGGGGCTTTATCGGTATGCAGTGCGGTGTTGCTCATCGTTTTTCACTCCTATAATATAAGGCAATACCGCACAATTCCCGCCTAACGGCTCAAGCACCGCTCCGGCGGCTGCGGCACGGCATCTGCGTTGCCAAAATGCTCGATAATGTCGGGTTGCGGTACCCGCATCGTGCTTCGGGGGCA
>ENA-OQAJ01000090-OQAJ01000090.1-human-gut-metagenome-genome-assembly--contig:-NODE-90-length-25606-cov-2.690804_pt1 | contig 25606 bp, 51 predicted proteins | sample MGYA00242736_ERZ504529 | MGnify/ENA primary metagenome ERZ504529 (study PRJEB26092, sample SAMD00036275) | human gut metagenome | host: Homo sapiens | study: EMG produced TPA metagenomics assembly of...
CCTTTGTTCTTTTTAAGATTTGGGGAAGATATTAGTCCAAAATCATTGGCTATGATTTTCAAGGCTGATGATATGTACAACTAAATTTCCTCATTACAACGCTAATAAAATTTCCGTAGAAATCTCCCTTAAAGTCATTAAAGATAACATCTCCAGACTTATTCACATAAAATGAACAAGTCGATGGTCATCAATTCTTAGAGGCGATTTAAATAATCCCTTCTTAACAGGAATACCCAAATAGTATTCCATATAAGTTTCTTGGGAGTATTTAGATAACAAATAGTCTTTTGTGATTGTAGGTTCAATCGTGAATTGCATATTAACATACTATTTTATTGAACCACAAAGATAACAGTTTTAAATCTCAATTCCAAATAACTCTTAATGAGATTAGTAAGAGCTAAGGGATATTAGCTTTTACTTCAAAGAGTTAAAGTCAATAGCATCGACAGATGCAGTATCAGAAGCTGCGTCAGCTGCACTATTCTTTTTCTCGATAGCATCAACGTCAGTCGGCTTCTTAGCCTTTAAATCTTCTTTTCTCTTTAAATCATATTCAGTAAAGAATAGATTTTCACCGATGAAGTTATCAGAAACGAATACTTCACCTTGTTTGTTAAGAGCCAAGAAATAAGGAAGACGAGGTACGAAATTTCCGTCTTTGTCTGTTGCCCCTATAAGTTTCAAGTTAGTCTCTGTACCAAATTTTGGTTTAAGAATATTGATGAAATTTTCACAAAAGTTCACCGAACGTCTTAAATGGAATTCCCTTTAGTTTTTCGAACTCTTTCGGAGCTATCACAGTTCCTAATTGAGCAATAAAGGACATTGTTCTTTCAAAGTTGCTAGGGCTTTCAACTTCGTGTCCTTCTTTGTTTTGGCGAGTTGGTCTCTTGTCGTCTCCTTCTTTTGGGAAGAAGATGCTTTCTTCATAGTAACCGTCGTTGTTCTCAAATCTCACTTTCAAAATTTCATATACAGCATCAGGGTCTTTCTTTCCCTTTAATGTCTCTACCTTAACGTCTGCGAGCTTAACTCTGTGAATCTCATAAGGTTTCAATCTTGGTTTAGATGTTGATACTGCGGGTGCTGCTGAAAGGTTAAAATTTAATTCCATATTGTAGATTATTTTAATGTAAAGTCGAATTTTGTTATAGTATCTTCTTCTACTGAATCATCTTGTACCATATTTGCAAGTTGAATATCCAATGGAATATCTTCACTTGGCTCTTCATCTACTTCATTTACATCAATCTTATCATCTACTACTTCTGATTCCTCTGGCATACTGTCCCCTATAAGCATGAATAGTCCATCCTTATGTGCATGGGGTATAAGTGTAAATTGGGAACCATATTCACTAAGAGTTTCATTAGCCTTACCTCTACAACTTACAGTTAAAGAGTTAGTCAGCTTATTTCCTCCCTTAGTTCCAAATGCTTCATTAGAACCTATCACAGGCTTTAGAAGCTTGCCTTGCTTTTCGTACTTAATATCAATTCTATCATCAGGACTGACACCAAGTGCTTCTGCAGCGGCTTCATTCAATATATATTTATTATCTTCAAGAACAATTAAAGGTTCTTTACTATCTGGAAGGGAAGACTTAGACTTCTTTTTGGAAGTACTTTTTGGTTTCAACCTTTTTTCGCACCAGTTTCTCCTTCGTTCAAGATTTCGCGAGACACAGGAGTGTATTCCCCTGTCTCTGGGTCGAAATCGAACACAATCAGCATTTTAATCCTCACCATTATATTCCTTAATACGTTGAATTACCATGTTCAAATCATTATCTATCAATAGTTCATCAAACAATCCCATTGGAGACTTAGCAGTGCAAGTTCCGTCCGAGTTAGTCTTGAACATATAACGAGGTTTATTTTCTTCATCCTTCTCGATTGTAGTGAAAAGTACATAAGTGAACAAACCTTCTAGAGTAATAACTGAATCCAACATCTTACCAAGAGTTTTAATCTTTAGATATTGGTTAACTCTATCCCCAATATTCTCACTATGAGTAGATACTACAATATACAAATCATCACGAAGATTCATTGCATTTTTCAGCACTGAATAAGCATGTTGTGCCATTTCAGTAAAACTTCTCATATCCCTTCTCTTTAGCTCTATCCATAGCTTCAAACGCCATGAAATACTGGAAGTCATCAATAATAACGTATTTAATCCACGCCATTTTGCTATTGATTAGTTTCAACATAGTTGCCACATTATCAACGCTAGTTGTTGTGTAGAAGTTACCCAACTCTTCTGGTGTTTTACCAGCTGTGTTTAAGTTACGATACTTCTTTTTTGCACCAGGAATACCCGGTCTTTTACCTGTTGTTGTGATGATAAAAGTTTCTTCTGGATTTAAATTTCTGATTGAAGTAGTCTTTCCAGAACCAGACTCTCCGCAAATACAAATCATTTCTGCCATTATAGTGTAATAGTTATTTGTAAAGGTTTATTTTCTTTGGCATCTATTTTCTTTGGCTGAATCTCTTCATACTTTTCTTTTACATAGTCGGAAGTTAAATACTTCCCGTAATCATAGATTTCGTCAGATTTTGGCAACTCTTTCCAGAGTCCGCACTTTCCATAGAAAGCAGTTCCTACCTCTATATCCGACTCGCCATAACGATTCTTTAGAACAGTTATGCTTCTAAATCTAGATTGTAATGTTTTTATGTCGTAACCCTTATATTTATTCAGTCTTTCTCTGAACGGATTGAATATAGAAATAATGATTTCACTATCCTGAGCTGGAGAACCACTATCCTTTATATCTGAGATTTGCATATTATCAAATCCAGCTTTCTTTCTATCCATTGAGGTGGAATCTCTGTTTGCCTGCATAATAACTAGCGGACTAATTCCACATCTATTTCTCAAAGTTACCAAATAAGATGAAATTAAATCCATTTCTTCCTTTAGACTTCTTCCTTGAGATTTACGAACAAGACTCAAGTGGTCTATCACTACTAAATGAATCAGGTCTTCGTTGTCTGGCTCATAAATAGTTCTAGTTTCAGTCTCAATAAATTTACCTCTTCCTTCCAGTTCTTTCATTAAGGATGAATACAGAATTTCTGCATTTAAAGCCTTATCATGAACTGTAATTACCTTTTCAACATCATGTAGCCAAGGTAAAGATGCAAGAACTAAATTATAGTGCTCTTCGCTTAATGTATATCCCTTCTCTTTAGAAAGTAATTCTTTAGTAGATAATTCAACTCCATATTCCTCGAATATGTGCATACATAGTAGTTTAGCAAAGAGTAACTCACTACTCATTTCCAAACTATAATATGTAACTTTGAAGTTGTCGTCATGTAAAATGTTCAACCAGTGGTCTGTAAATGTAAGAATACAAAGCTAATGAGGTCTTACCAGAACCAGTTCCACTAAATAACAGAGTGTAAGTTCCCTTAGTTACTCCATCTATTATACTCTCCAACTTGGGCATACCCATACTTAATCCCCAGTTCTTTCCACTTCTTCCTAATGTGATTTGATGTACTAACGAGTTTGTTATCATAAAGACCTGATTGCTGAAAAGTTTACACCATCATAATCTCCACTCATTAATAATTCTATGTCTTTCCACTTTTGCGAAATTACAAACTCACAAATACCAAAATTTATAAAACTAGTATTTTCAAGTGCCCAATTCAAGCACTCTAACACATGCTCATGTTCGGCTGGATTGTGTCTTATGGATTTACCATAAAACCGGAAGAAATCCTCAAGACTGTCAAATTTCTTAGCAATATTACGTAATCCATACGTAACTCCATTAATATTAGTAAATGCAGGATAAGCTTCAAACAGCTCTTTCCCCATCTCAAACGAAGCTCTATAAAAAGTCTTTAAGAAATTAACGGCAAAATCAACCTTCTCAGGGTGAAACTGTTCTCCTTTATTAGGAATCTTGTAAGACTTTAATATTATGCCTTTATTTTGTAAAGAGACTAGAGTGCTTCTTAAATCTCCTCTCATTTCCTCTGGTATTGCTAAAAATCTAAAAACATATTCAGGGTTATATTCTTCTTTCGCAAGAAGTAAAATTCTAATTGTAAACAGCTCATTCGGAGAAATTTGATACTTCTCTAAAATTGCCAGCTCATTGTCTATTGTTAAACTTAATTTATCCAAACAGTTAAAAATTAAATAAGTAATTTATTAATCTCTAACTGTAATCACTTTAATCTCCTTTCGGAGCGGTATCAATTACATACGGTTTTATGAACTCTTCTATAAGTTCATTTACTCGGTCACTCATTTTACTACAATCAACAAGTGTGCCATTATCAAGCTCTAATATGCCATCCTTGACTTCATTCTCTGGGACTGCTTCAAGCATCTGATTTAAAATGAGTAACTCTACTTGTCTTTCTAATATCATTTCGAATTGAATTACAAAGATAATAAAAAATAATTGACATTTCCAAACCTAAGTGAGATTTAGGCAAATTTAACCTAAATCACTTGGTTGGCCCTTCCCATGTCTCTAAAAAAAGATTCTAGGTTTCTCTGGCACTCGGCAGGGTCTTTATATGTATATTTGCTATCCCAGCACTGATATCCACATTCTACTGCCCAAGTCCATCCCCAGAGTTCCTCAATCTCATCATAATCATAATACATGAATATGCCATAGTTTTTTCCTGCTTCTTCTATTGTCATACTAATATCTAAACATAAAGGTCATTGGTTTTTTCGTTACCTCTTCAAAAGGTTCTCTCCTTAATACATGCATTAACTGCTCTTCATCCAAGGTTACATACTTCTTATTGACATGTGATTTATTAAACCATTCTTCTTCAACAGTTCCCCTTATCACAAAGGTAAATATTTCCGCACGCTTATTAGGAGCAAACCTGACTACTCTTCCAGTTCTTTGTACCATTTTGGTAGAACTAGAATCCATTCCTAAGATTATGGCTACAGATAATCCTGGAACATCCATTCCCTCGTCCGCTTTTTTCACGGTATTTAATACCCCAGTAGCCATTTTACTAAACTCTTCGAGAGTTATTCTGCTTTTCTTTTTCGAATCTTTTCCAGTGTAAACCGACCCTCTTTTTATTTGCTCTGCAATCTTAGTAGTTGCAGAAAATGTGACTATTTTGCAATCCTTTCTATGGTCACAAATAAGTTGAGTGAGTCGGATTTTATCTGGATGATTGTAAATGAATTGTTTTCTTTGCTGCATAGTCCTTGTAAAACCAACAGCATGGAATGTAATTTCCTTTAGAACTTGAGACTTTATATTTCCATCCTTTATTCTGTCTCTTTCACAGATAAAGTCTCTATACGCTAGCCTATGCTTGTATCCGTCCTTGCCAATCATTTGCATGACTAGAGGGAAATTGTAATCAAAATAAGCGAAGTGCTCACTGAACTCCCTGTTATACTCACGGTACTCAGAGATATCTGCATCAATATACACTTTATATTCAACATAATCAGAAACCCATCCATTTTGTAAGGCTTCCTCAAGAGAAATACTGTCAATGATTGGACAATACTTCTCAATGATTTTATGTCTTCCATCAAGTCTCTCAAGTGTTGCGGTTAAGCCTAGTATCATTCGATACTTGACTCTTTCAAATACTTCACTAAATGTATCAGCTCCCATTCTATGAATTTCATCAATTATAAGTATATCGCAAGTCCATTCGTGTTTAACGACGGTATTGATTACTACAACCTCTGCGTTCATAAAGATTCCATGTTTAGTAAGTTGCATAATCCATTGCTCTTTAAGCAAGTCTGTCGGGACTACAACCAATATTCTAAACTGTGGGTATTTATTCAAGACACTCTTTGCACATTTAATGGCAGTATAAGTTTTGCCTACACCAGTACCATATTCTAAAGTTCCTCTACATTTTATTATCAATCCATTTTAATTCTACCTTCTTCCTGTCTTTCATCACGAGTTGGCGGTGTAAATAAATCCAAAATTAGATTATAGATGCTAATATTACATAATTATCTACAGGAATAGTAGAAAGTTTCCCCAAAATTAATGAAACTTTAAAGAGAAACAACTCAATTTTAGAGAGTGTATCCATGATATTCAGCAACCTTTTCGATTTGCTCCATTCTAGTTTCCCACTGCTCGATATGATACTTCACTTCTTCTTCAAGTAAGAACAATACTTTATCTCTCAAAGTAGTCAGTTGTTCGGTAGTTAAATCGAAATACTTCTTACTCTTCAAGTTAATCATTGCTCTCAATTGTCCATATGTCAATCCCCTCGAATTTACATATAGTTTAGCAGTAGATTTTAAATTGAGACGTTCCCTTACTACTTCTAATCTGTCTCTGATATTACCGTTCTCGTCCTTTTCAGTCAAGTCTTTCATTTCCTGTGGAGTGAACCATAATCCCTGTTTCAGAATAAAGGTAAGGGTTATATGTTGTTTGTTAAATTTACCTAGTGCATCTAGGCATCCATCCAATACTAGCTCGATAGGTATGCTTGCAAATTCCAACGGGATTCCGTTTGTAAGGGTAGAAATAGGATATTCTTTTAGTTTATCCTTAGTAAGTTGTTCCTTGTTGGCTTCAATGACTTTACTCAAATCATTTCTATACAAGAATCTCGGATAACGCTTTCTGTCTTCTGTTTCTTTCTCAAGATAACGAAGATAAAGCTCAGTGTTACATTTGTCTCTCTGTTCCTTAATAATATCTAACAATACATATCTTCCGGATGTGCTTTGTCAGTGTTATATAACATAGATTTACAGTGTTGATAAAAACTTCTCAACTGTTCTTCTGTACAGTCAACCAGACGATATTCTGATTGAACTTTTTCTCCACCAAACTCTTCTTTAGCACCTTTCCAAATGAAAGATTTAATATTATTATCCTTTGCTGCAAGCGCTTCTTCTAGCTTTTCTTTAACTATCATAACTTTTATAAACTTTTACTATTCTTAATTTTTCATCATCTCTTTGTTTTAAAAGTTATCTATTGTGTTCTTAGCCGTTACATATACATAACATACTCTTTCTTTTCTTCTGGTTTAGGTATAAACTTAATAAATTGTATGTTATTATAATTATAGGGAATCATTTTACTCCCATCGAACCATGTATCAATTCCGGCTCTAATCTCTTTATACTCTAGAAAGCCTACTTCTCCTAGACGTAGTGAGCGGTGTTCCCAATTCGGGAACTGCACACACATAAGATACTCTTTACTTTCTAAATCCTGAAATACATACGTGACATATTGCTCGGGGTCAGTACTACTCGCAACCAGTTTCGCAAGTATTGTTATCATCCTCTATGATGTAGTCACGAATAAGGTCTTCCTTATCTGTTTCCGTGTCTTCATCTGTGGGGATTGCACAATACTCAATCCAGTCTTCCATGTAGCTATCAAACACCTCATTGGCATATGCTACCAATTCCGGGTCTCATCGTCTCTATCCCAACCAAGTTCTCTATGAGCTTCTTCCATTGCATCAGCATAGGTACCTAAGCCATTAGCTCCCTCGTAGGAATCATATTCCTCACAAGCTGCTGCCCATGCTTCATGTTCTGCATCTTCATGAGATTCAAATAGGCCCGTATACTGATACTTTTTACCACCAAAGCCCCCGCCGAGTCCGGCGTATATGTTATATTCTTTCATTTTACTTCTGTCAATTTCTTTTACTGCCATAATACATTATATTCAGGAATTTCAATTCCAAGTTCCGTACACTTGTTATATTGAGCTTGCGAGATTCTACCTCTATAACCTGGCACTCCATTCATTACACGAATCCAGCCAGCCGCTTCCATTTCTGACACCGTTTTCTTGAAGTAATAATAGGCAAGGTCATCATGTTGCATCCATTCACAAGGATATGTATGCCCTTCTCTATCAATCCACCCATTATTTTTCCACTCCTTACCGCGAGGGTCAAGATAAGTATTTCTGTAATCGAGGTCCTCAAAATCATCGGCTTCTGCTTCCTCAAGTACTTCAAAACAACTTACTGGACACCTGCCGTAGCTCCTGTGTAACACAAGACGTCTACTCCATCACGGTAATCCTCAATGTCTTCATCCCGTATTTGTCTCCAACCGGCTTGAGTATGAGGAAATCCGGTTTCTACTATTTTTATAAACAAGCCCATATAAGAATCAGCGTTATATAATACAAATACGTTTTCATTTCTTAAATAACCAATATAGAATTTTATTTTCTTCCCAACCCTTCCATTCAAATTCTATGAAGCTTATTCCTGTAAGTAAAACTACCATAAAAGCTACATTGAGGATTGGGATTAAGCAAACGGCATAAAGTGCTATTTTTACAGCATTGGGAACTTTTATTTTCTTCCCAGTTATATCACTATAAGCATAGTTATTTGCCATTTTTATCCACCACGTTACTAACAAGATGGATATAATTATCGTTATTAAAAACATCATTTTATTTTTCTTTATAATCTACACAACCATACTTCGCAAAGTCACAAATCTTCTTTTCGATTCCTATAAAACAAGGATATTTTACACACTCTTTACAAGTTCGAGCCGGATATTTGTATTTAACTCCGTCCTTATCCTTATCTATTGCCTGCTTTTTTGCCATTAGTTTTTGGTTTATAATTCTCACAGAAATTTACAGCGGCATCTAATGCTTCGCTATATTTCAAATATCCAGCTCTCGGCAATCCATTATTGGAATCTGCCCAATGAGCTGTTGTGACATTACCTACATAAACTCCAGCAATCCACAACCATTGACCTTTATTTTGTTGTGGAAATATGCAGATTCGGAATCCTTTTGCTTCCCATTGTTCGATTGTTTCAATCATCGGCTAACCACGCTAAGAATATTGCCCAAGCTATACATGTAAGAGCCATAGCTATTACATTGCTTACTAAGGATGATATTACAGCAGCTCCGAGAATTAAACCAATCCAGTACCTTATGTCTTTCATTTTATAAATAACACAGCAAAAAGTCCAGCAGCGACAGTAAATCCACCTATTGATAGATTTCTCCACTTCTTTATCCTTTTCTCTTTCTTAGTCAATTGTAAATTGAGTGAACTAATAACTTGGTCGTTCAAGTCAGCCTGTAACATACACCTATTTAACTGGGATAATCTCAAAGAATCAGCAACAGCTAAATTCTTATTAATGGTCTCCAATCCATTTACTTGCTGAATAAGCAAGTCTACTTCTTTAGAGAGTTTTCTATGCTCTAAAAAGATTAGATTAGTGTGCTTCAACTGTTGAGGAGTTATCACCACCAAAGAATCTTCCGTAACTTTCGGATAGGTAGTCTGAGAAAAACTTGACATCGTCCCCAAGAGGCTGATTAGTAATATCAATATAATCTGCTTCATATTTTTCACGAATTTTAATTATTTTTACTTTAGTAGTATCAACAGCATTACGTAAACTATCGTTAATTTTATTGATACTGCTGATGTGATTATTTAAAGAGTCGATGTCTCTCACCAACTCTTTTATAATCATCACTGGGAGATGTCGGAGGTTTTTTCTGTAGACTCTATCCATAATAGTCATTGTACCTGCTATGCAGATTAATGCTATTAATAGATAAAGTGCCCAGTTATCCTTCATTATAATTCTCCTCTTCTTTGCAATTCGGCATCATATTGCAGACACTCGCTAAGGATTTCGAGTTCCCAATCCGGAGCAGTCAACAGATAATCATGAACTTCCTTCATTCTTGGGCTCAGACTTTTGACGTTTTTTCTTCAAGTTCAAGTTCGAAGAAATATCTTTCTGCATCAGCTTTATAAGCTGCAAGATACTTACCCGGATTCTTTTCAAAGAACTCTGCTTCCTGTTCAAGAACAACCTGTACCATAGTAGAATTGATAACACCACAAGTGTCAGCGCGAAGGATAGTGAATGGGTTTTCTTTTGCCTTTCTTTCAGCTTCGGTTATACCAATTCCACGAACATATTCATCACCATCACGTCTTACTGCAATACCCAGGCGAAGTTGTTTTACTTCTGTATCGCTTGCGTTATCGTCACCTTCCTCAATCGGGCAACTAAGTGCACAGATTGTATACTCACGTTCGTCACCTTTATAATCAATAAAAGTTCCTTCAATAAATTCAGCTACTTTTTTCATTTTGTTTATTTTTTAATGTTTATTAATCGTCATTTGGGTTTCTTCCCGGATAATCCAGATAGAAACTCAGGATAGTATCCTGTTTAGTTTGCCAGTCAGTGTCCTCATTTGCCATTTCAGCATAGTACGACTGATTGACTCTTCTTCGATCTGTTCCAGAACAAGTTTACCATGTTCATCATCGTTGCCTTTCAACCATGCTTCTGTAGCCCAATCACCTTCCTGTATAGCCTGCTTTACAATCTTATTAATTGATTCTGTAGTTTCGATTTCTCTGTCTACAGTAGCTTCGAATGGATAGGCTCTATTAGGAATATCTACATTTATAGCTTCAATTCTTGGATACTGAAATTCGGCATCATTATAGTTTAGATACCAAAGAATCCAGTTGTGATGATTATCTTCTTCATCAGCTCTTAGAATAAAGTATTCTTCAAGCTTCGGAAGTCCTTGACAACTAAAATAGTTGGCAAATGTTCTGTAAAGGTTGTGATTGCTCAATTCTGCACCGAGTTGTTTTACCAACATTTCAATCATTGCATGACTAAGAGTACATACTCTTCTGCTCTTGTCGATTGTTTGCTCGGTCTTTGCCATTGTAGGAGCAACACTATCGTTTTTTACGACTGGTCTTTCGCTTTCCTTTTTCTCCATTTTTATCATATAATTTAAATCCATTACTCTCAATATATGACATAGGAGCGCCAACCCATGCAACACATTTCATATAAGTACATGTCTTGGTCTTTACGGTTTCGCACTCCTTAAACTTGCCAATTGGTTTATCAGTTGAGTAGTGTTGAGAGCCTACACATTCAGCTCTATCCTTGAAGATTCTATAAAGATTCACTTCGTAGATAAAGCTGTCTGTCACTACTACTTTAACGTCCCCAGAATGGTAGACTGGTTCCGGTGTAGGTTTTGCCATTCCATGAATAGTTTACAAGGTTGTCTTTGTACTTTGCCAAGATTTTTGGAATATCACTTTGTCCACATTTAATGGATAAAGTGGTCTTTCCACCCTTCGGAACCTTGTGTACCTTACTATGAGCTTGTCATAGAACGGAATACTCTTTTTCTTTCCTGCCCATCGGGTAAGAAACTCGGTCTTGTCACGAGCCCGCTCACGCTTCAGGATGAATTTTTCGGAAGGAGTCTTAGTCCAAACCGAAGGGTCTCTCGGCACAAGTGGTGGAACACGTAATCCCAACGCTACCATTTCTGCGTCGTTATATACATCAACTCTTAATTCTTCGTCACTCTGTTGTACTCTTTTTGGTTTTTCAATCTTTTTCATGATTATAATTATTTATTGATTTGAATTACTGATACTCCACCCTTATAGCCATTACTGACTATAATAAATTCATAACCTTTATAGGTAAAGGTATGTACAGTGCCGTCGTTTTTGAGACTAGAACCGAATGTTCCTATACGATTAACAACTACACCATTATAACTCCTGTTTTCAGCCGGAGTTCCACTGCAACCTACCATGAGAGCTACTCCCAAGGCAAGTCCAAGTAATAATTTTTTTCAAAATTTTCCTGAATAGAAATTTTTAAAAAACTATGCTATACTTAGCCAATGTAGTCCAATCATCACCAGACATATCCGCGACGGCTCGTATAACTAGAACTAAAAACACTAAATTAACAACAGGACAAAGTGCTAAGACTATTCCAATAATGGCATGGATTAACAGCACATCATCCTCTTCCTTCGCTATTTTATAGGTCGCTTGTAATAAGTCTACCCATAATAAAAACGGGAAGTATATAAAAGAATATAATTACCCAAATCATATAGAACGCACTGTTTTACAAATGTTGCACTTATAGATTTTGTTCTCATAATCACATAAGGAGTGATTTGTCTGACCTTGACAACGGGCACAGAAGAGATTCTTCACTGGAGTGTACACTTCCTTCTTTTTTGTTTCTTTTTTGGATTGCTTTTTCATATTTATCAAATGCTTTAACTACCATACGTTCTACAGTGGGATTGTTTTTTCTTTTATAAAAGTCATTCCACCTTCCTGCTTTATAATCCAGTTAATGTCTTCGGAGTTTACATAACTTATTAAAATTTACTTCACTTCCCCAACTCGATTCATAGTTGACCAATTCCCCACCTACCATTAAGGTAAAATGGTTGCAATTAACCAAACTATTTCCGTCAACATAAGATTGTCTACTCTTAAGAGCTCTCCTTGCTTTTAGTCGATTGGTTTTACAGAATTTCTTTGAGAAAGTCCAATCCTCTATTGCAAGTTTATACTTTATCTTACGTTTATCAAGTTCACGGGCCACTAAATAAGCAAAATAACAGCAACCTCCAGAATTTATGTTAAATTTTTCTTCACAAGTAGCTGCCACTGCATTTATAGTCTCAATTAATTCGGTATACATATTTTTTCTATTTCCTTCTGAATCTGTTTATAGTCTTCCAAATACTTTTTTAAAGATATGGCACCATCTCCATGTTTGGACTGTATCCTATAGCTGATAATTCGTTTTATAGCAGCATCTAGAGGCAATCCATACCCAACAATTTTAAATTCCTCTCTTGGTTCTCCACCTTTGGGCCTTACAATATGTAAAAGCTCAAGGTCGAACATTGGAGAAGATTCATTTACTGGGGTAACTTAAAGTCTTTTTCTTTAATCGTCATTTATTATTTCATCAATTACAATGCTTTGTGAGACATAGTTTGGAGCTCCTCCCATATCTTCTCCCTGATAATAGTAACTTCCTTTAGGAATATGACAACGTACCATTACTACTTCGTCGTTTTCTTCGCGGATAGTACTAAAAATCCTCGTGACAGTCACAGGAATGAATAAAACTGTGGAATCCTCCATGGTCTATCACGTTAAAGTAAATTCCTCCAACTGCAATATTCGAGAAATCTTCTTCCGTAGTATAACACTTACCTATTTCATAAGGAAATTTCAAGAAATAAGAGGTTAATTGTCCTTCCTTGAAATTTAGAAACTTGTAACAAGGGACATCGTGTTCCGCAAGTGTGGGCTTAAGAGCAGATGTTCCAGAGACAGGAATATACAGACACATAGCTAAACCTCCTCTACTTTATAGATAGAATTTTTAGTATATACCAAGTTATCCTCCATTTTCAATACTTCGGAAGTGTGGAAGTAATCCAGTATTCCTCTATCTCCACTCATTTCCAACATCCAGCCAACCTTTACTCCTAAAAGCCTTCCTTCCATTGTATAGCCTTCTTCGATACCGTTAGGATGCCCGTCTTTATATCTAACGGATTCCAGTTTGGTTAATCGAACTTTCTTTCCAATTAATTCTTCTACTTTACTCATTTGTGTTTTCTTTTTTAATCCAATTACAGGTTTAGAACTCGGCACAAATAGTTCCATAATTAAAACGGATAAATTAAACCTTGATTAACAAATTGTGTCATTAACATATCCTCTGTCAGTCTAGGTTCAAATTCTACTCTATTATCCAGAATGGCATTGAACTCTGCTGCTAAAGCCTTTACATTCAGAACTTTACATAAGTTCGGATTCTTGACAGCACCAGTGATTGCCTTTACCTCTATGGTGTTATTACTATAATGATATTTAATCCTAACTTTAATGACATCAGAAAGGATTTTATACTTTAGTACGGCATGTACATACTGCCCATCCTTTGTGTCAGGAAGTAGGATGAACTTCTTAATTTTCTTTTTAGTCATGAATTAAGTCAAAAAAATAAGCCCCACCCACATAGCTAAGTGTATATGGATAGGGCTTTTAAGATTAGTTTTAGATATTATACTGCTTATTTAGATTTGTTCAGTTTGTCGGCGATATCCATTACCATCTTCAAACCTACTGCATCCATTGCATTACCTCCATTGCTGCCACCCATCATGACATCAGGAACCCACTTAACCTCTGATTTAGACAATGCTTCTGCTACACCAACAGTTGTCTTATAGTCCCATTCAGCTTTCTCCTGTGGAGTCAAACCTGCTTGAACTTTAAGTTTATTAGCTTCTGCTTCTGCTCTACCTTCAGCGATAATTTTCTTAGCTTCTCATTAGCTTCTTTAGCTTGCAACTCAGCCACTTCAAATGCTTGTTGTGCTTTAGTTACTTCTACAGCCTTAACTTTTTCCTGTTCCCATTTAGCCTGTGCTGCGGATGCTTTACCTTCTTCTTCAATCTGAATTGTTTTCTGAACAGCTTCCAACGCTTTAGCCTTTGCAGTTACAATAGACATATCTGCTTCTCTTTGTTTAGAAATTTGAGCTAAAGTTGCTGATTCATATTCCAAATCGTTGATTGATAATTGAGAAACTTTCAAACCATAGAAAGCAAACGGAGATTCTTCCTGTCTTTTCACACCATTAGGAGCAAGACTATCCGAAATTGCTTCTGCTACTTTCTGTAATTGTTTTTCACCAGTAAGAGGATTGATAGTTTCTACTGTCTTAACACGAGTCTTATAAACACCATAATTCAACTGGTCTGTAATAAGTGCAATTAAGTCAGTTCTTTTCTCACTTACTGATTCCAATGAAGACATAAGAGGGCCACATGATATAACTACTTTACCAAGAGTCGGTTTAACTAAGTCTTTAATAAGTCTCTCCTGTGAACCATAGTGAGTTTGAATACGTTCAAGATACTTTTGCTCTAACGGCATTTCTACTCGAACTGAACCCAATACGAAACCTTTACCCTTATCATTGTAAGTAATAGCCATTGCCGGATTTTCCATACTTACATCCACAGATACGTTACCTTCTTGGTCTTTCTTTACTTCATTGAACCAAATCTGACTGGTTTTGTCATAAACGGATACGTTACCGAACTTCTGCCACTGAAAACCACCATTGGTCCAATATTCATACGTACCGGAGATAGGAATCTGATTGATGCCAATCTTACTCTTATCCATATCCTCCATCAACATGGGGAAACAAGCAATTAACACTACGGCAAAGATGCCAACAATAATACCTAAAAGTTTAAATCTTTTCATTGTTTTTAAATATTTAAAAATTATACAATCTTATTTATAGCTTTCTGGATTTGCTATCCAGTAATAGAATGGAATAATACACCTTACAAGTGTAATTTTCCTGTTAGTTAATTTGAACGCACCGAGCAAGTGGAACACTAACATACCGTAATATATTGCCAATAGCAACATAATTACGAAAACCATGACTTTAAATGCTATCACTATTTTTTTACTTAGAGTTTCAACAATCCAATTACCAAAATCATCCTGAATCTTTGTCAGCTTTATCTGCGGAAAGATTTAATCCTCCTGTGCCAATCAGGTAACCCCAACCACGAATCAGCATGATTTTATACCACTTATCATCCTTTTGAATTAAGATGTAACCATCTTCATGTTTCAAGGGATGTTCAATACTCTGGCTGTCATCACCGTTAAGAATATTAATTATTTTCTTCTGTGATTCTTCTGCCACGTGCAACACATCTTCATCTCCGTTTTTGTATCTACGAAGAAAGTCAAATGCCATGTGCCCATTTGCATGAAACACTTTATCCGTACCTTCATGTTTCTCTAAAGGTAGCTTATATACTTTTTTAAAATCCATACTTATGTTTTTGGCTGAGTAATGTAAAAGTTTTCAATTCCTTGTTCTATGGCTTTAATAAGAGCTTCCTTGTATTCATTAAATCCAAAAGGAGAAAATATTCTCTCGTAACAAGGTTTTCCTGCTGTTGATTTCTCGTGGTTCAACAAGAATGTTTCTGCTGTAAAATATCCAGTACTTCGTCTAATTCCTACTGATGCAAGAATATCGAGATTAATTAAGTTTTGCTGAATATCTACAAGTTGAGAGAGACTTAGAGAAGATTTGTGTGTTTCAAATAACTCTTTTAAATCTTCAAGTTCGTTCTGTAGTTTCATAATGTTCAATCAATTTATCAAATGCTTTAACTCTAGCATTGTGTCCTTCCTCGCTATCTGGAGTCCACCAAAATGCCTTACCGTTTCTATCCCTTGGAGCATTAAGAAAATTCCTGTTAAATTCAGGAAATAGTGCTACTATATCACGTTCATTGTATATAGTACTACCTCTTTCAGTCCCAGCCATAGCGTGCTCAATACAAAAACACATTCCCCAATATTCTGGGTGTTCTACAAACAGCTTTTTAGCTTGCTTGAGAATCTTAAGTTTTTCCGAATTTGTCATAAATTTACAATAATTTTATCCTCCTCCTTTAAAAGTTCTGCTGGAGTGTTATATCCGTGCAGTTTACCGCAACGAACACACCATACTACTCCATAAGAATTTTCTCTCGGTTTACATTTGCCTTTAGCACAAAACTTGGCAACTTTTTGATAGTTTTCTTTATCCATTGTAATTTAGATTATACAAAAAATCCCCGAACTTTAATAAGTCCGAGGATTATTTAGACGTTAAATGATAAGAGTTACATTCACTACAGTAGTAATACCTTCTTTCATTACGTAAAGGATTGTAGTTGCCAATTCTTTTACATTGGGATAATGCAAACATTGCTCCCAACTTATCATACTTCTTTTCTTACACATTAGCTTAACCAAATAGTTAAAAATTCATCTTCAGAGATTTCAAGTAAATGCTTCTCATACCGCTACTTTTAGTACCCCGTGCTGGATTCAAACCAGCGACCCGCACATTAGAAGTGTGCTGCTCTATTCACTGAGCTAACAGGGCAGGTGTAGGTATTTATCTCGTTACACCTACGGGTCCGGCAATCCTGTCTTATATACCGCGTGAGCTAGCGGTCTATGCCCAATACAAAGACCTTAATCTATGTGTGGGACTTTTTGTCCATTTTAAAGTGCATTACGGCAGGATATACCTACCAAGTGCACTGGTACTCCTAACAGCACTCCTATGGAATTACCCAATGGTCTGTCACCTATTCTAATAGAGATAAGGGTCGAAATACATCTTTCTTACTTATCAGTTTTAAGGTTCAAGGGCTCTGGTTTGAGTACTTTAATATAGCCCTTTATTATTTGGAGAGCAGCCGTTCTCTCCATGTCCGGTTCGTGCTCTACAGAGCATACAAGGTTTCGATATTATCGCAGAGGCCGGCTTCCCTTACTCCGAACGGCTTTCTTGTAATTCATCCCACGGAATATACCAATAAGTTTCAAATTCTTCATCAGACAAGATTACATCAGAATCTTCAAATCCAGTCCAACCCATACTACTTCTAAATCCTACGATACAGTCATTTTCACGACTTTCGGAGTTATATCCTACTAAGACAGCTTCCTGACCTTCAACAATAAAGGTTTCTCCAATGCATTCCTTTATTTCAGTAGGAATGTGTTCTTCATACAGGCTTTCTGGAATCATATAGCAGGGATGCCCATCAACTGCATAGCAGGAAATGCATTCTCCCCATCTCTCGTGTTCCATAAAGTCTATAACTTCAGGAAACCCAACCATTACATATTTTTCCATATTACCTTCCTTTTACTGAACCGGGTTTCTTATTTGCTGCTTGGTAATCTTTACCTTGTCTGTCCCACCAATCTTGGCGAGCTTTAAGTCTTGCTAATTTCTTTTTATATTTCATGTTTTATAAATTTGATTAATCCTACAAACTTCGAGTTAGAAATCTTATAAACACTAATAATGTGATTAAATTATCCTACTGTTGTTGTCTCGGAGGAGTACGATTCCCCAATTTCAGGACCAAAACCTGACGTGTTGCCAATTACACCACGAGACAGCGATAAGATTAGTGACTACCACTACACTATAGCCCAATAATCAGATGACTTTTCTACATATTTTACCTCTAAGTAGTAGAGGGTTCTACTTATCCTAACTCTAGTATTTGTTGTTACATTGCTGTAAGTCATCTTTGTTGTTTATTTTAGCTAAATGGAATCTGATACTATTTCCAAAGTAACATATTCTTTATTCATGTCATAAGTTGTTGACTTGCATCTACCGCTATTTTATCAGCCCTAGCATTAAATTCATCTTCATAATGTCCTTTTACCCATTCAATATGAAGATTTCCTATAAGACTTCGCTTTTCTTTAACAATATTATCAAGTTCTTGTAAAACATCTAAATTTGTATTTCTCTTATACTTTATACTTCCAATCCGAGAAGTTCCTATTGCATACATAGAGTCACTAATAATAGTCACATCTTCTATATAAGCTGTTATACACTTAAATGCAATAATGATAGCTTTAAGCTCCATTCTGTTGTTAGTTGTATTTTTATAACCTTTAGATACTTCTGCAATCTTAGTAAGTTTGCCATCTACCTCTTTTACAAATACTACTCCGATTCCTCCTTGATTCAGAGCACTACTGTATGCACCATCAGTATAAATTCTATATTTCAAGTTTCGGTTTTTCTACCTGCTTACTTACTAAGAGATAAGAATCTCTTCCCAAGCAAGTTGCAATTCTTAATAAATCATCGTCACTTTCAACAACAATTTTATTTAAGATGAAGGTGTCCATTTCAGAAGGAACTACCATTCTGCCTTTAAGCTCAACAAACTTCTGTTTCCAGAATACTAATTGAGGTTTATAACGTCTAACATTCCATTTTATTGGAGTAAGCTGTTCATCAGGGTTACCTGCCTTGAATCCATCTGCTTCCATCTCTTTACAGACTTCTTCAATAAAGAATCCAAAGTAATAGCTCTAGCTACATCACCTTTAATGAATCCTTCGTAGTAATCATCATTGGCGTACATTTCCTCCATGAAACGTTGTCTCCATTTATCGCTCTTTTCTAATGTAATCATCTTGATGTAAATTTAAGTTTTACAAGTGGAGGGTGTCAGATTCGAACTGACGGACCCCGAAGGGCCGGCACGTTAGCAGTGTGCTGGTTTAAACCACTCACCCAACCCTCCTTACCATTAACCCAATAAGTCGGTTAACTTATTAAGTGTTTGTTCGTTTTGTTGGCTACTTCTTCAAGAGCTTGTTTCTCCGCCAAAGCAGCGTCAGCTTCTTGTTGTTTGATTGCAGCTTGTTCTCTAGCTTTAGTAATTACTCCAAACAAGCCGGAAACAGTGTTCTTAAATACTTTCAATAAGTTGTCAGCAGATGATGCTAAATCGGCAGCAGTACTAGCCTTCTTTGAAATTAATGCCATAATCTTTATAAATTTAATTGTTAATATTAAGCGTATCCGAGGTCAGATTCGAACTGACACGAGCTTAGCTCATTAGTTCCTAAGACTAACGCGGCTACCATTTCGCCACTCGGACAAGTAGCAAGGAGTCCATAGTGGGCTGCAGGACGTCTAAATCCACAGCGAACTAAAACAATGGAAGATTTCGGGAGACTCCTTGCGAATATTTTAGTTGTGGGCTCTTAATAGCTCCCCATATTTGTAGTGATTGCAATACCTATGTAAATAGGCAATGTAGACGTACTTATCCTTTATTAAATCGTAGTGCTTCTGTTGAAAGCGAAGAACAGAATCTCTGTCTCCATTTAAAAATTCAACATGATACTCTGCAACTGAAGGATGTACAAAGATACTACTTTTAGTCGACTGTGCAAAGACAATCGCTATAAAAAAATGTTAAAATCAAAACCAGTATTCTATTAGACTTTATAATGGTCATATAGCAACGAAATTAAATTTGGATTAATCCATTTCTGCGTGTCTATTATCCTAAACAGATGCAGGAAATCACTCACTACACGTTCATTGTCAAGATACCAGTCAATTTTATTTATCTCAATTTCGAGGTCTTTAATAGACCTTTCATCGGGAAGAGACTCACAGATTTTATCAATTCTGTTATTAAGTCTCCTTGAACACATCACCAAACAGATTAATACTGTTGCTGCTCTTACAAAGTAAATTGCAAGAAATAAACATATAAAAAGGTTCATCATAAGCTCATTAGTTTTTCGTAAGCTGCTGTTAGTTCCTTAAATTTCTCTTCACTACCACCTCTATCGGGATGATAAACAAGAACTAATTTCCTATAAGCTGCTTTAATTATTTTCTTATCAGTTGTTGGAGAGATTTGCAACATTGTGTAAAGAGAAGCATAAGGATTAATTGTCTCTTGCTGGCGTTTAGCTTGTTCTCTTGAGAAATTATCCCACCAGCTCTGATATTGGTGATTAAACCCCGCAAAATCATCATTAAATTCAAATCCTTGATTACCATAGAATCTAGCTCTCTGATATGCATTTTCTTGTCTAACCCTTTCTCTTTCCTTTCTTTCACGCTCCATTCTCTCTTCCCATTCCCTTTGCGCTTTTCTTGCTGCTTCTTGTGCCTTTCTTATGTTTTCCTCTACTTTAGCGGGAATTTCATAAAATATATGGTCAAGAGTTTTATCAACAACATTCCATAAAATAGTAATGTGAATGGGCTTGCTAATAGCATACTTCATTCCAGAATCCCAGAGATTTCCTTTCACATTAACGTATACAGAAATGTTCTGACGATTTTCCTTTAAACCTTTCTCTATAGCTTCTACAACGGCATAGAAATAAGGTTCTCTCTTCCTTTCAAGAAGTTTCAATACAGCTTTAAATTGTGGAATTCTTTCTTTATCAAGTTGGCTACTTAATAAATAAGCAAACCATTTAAAGTGATTGTACTTTTTCAATTCAGAGAAATTACACTTTATAAGAGAATGTTCAGGCTCAAAGTCTGATTCTTCAACAAAATGAGCTCCACTAAAGAAACCATAATATTCAAAGTCAATATTGTATTTCCTACAAGCATATATAAACGCTTTATCTCTACTTGTAACAATGTCTCTTTCCTCTCCCTCATTTAGATTAGAAGAGCCATTAAAGTATTTTAAAGAAATCTTTTTAAAAAACATTCATTGTCTCATCTATTTAGTTGTTAAACGTGGGCCCCACCGGACTTGAACCGATAACCTCCTGATTATGAGTCAGATGCTCTGACCGATTGAGCTAGGGGCCCAATAAAAAAGGACAGCGATTAAACTGTCCTTTCTTTTTAATTTCTTCTTTTACAAGGAAAGGATTTCCTCTTCCTCTTGCTTTTAATTTCTTCTTCTTCGTCTTCAACAAGAGTGATACCTAAGCCCCACACTTCAGCAAGTTCTTTTGGCATACTGATAGCTTCTTCAGGAAACCATTCGTTGTGAGTTTCAATGGCGATTTTCCAATCTACCAATGTGTCACGGAGTTCACTTTTCTTGTTTTGAAATTTCTTCCACAAAACGCTTGGGATTGAAATCCTTACTTACCGGAGATAACGAGGTTGTGCTGTTGATAGATAAATCCATCAAATTTGTAAGCTCGTTGATAATACCTTGAGCCTTACGTTTACTGTCAGCAATCAGTGCTTCCTGTTCTTGTTTTACAGTATTAGCAATACCTCTAGCACGGGCTGCTAATAATGATTGACCACTGCGTGATAATACCTTTGCAAATTTCATTTACGTAATTTTTTTATACATTAAACATTAATAATTCCAGACATACCATGCCTTGCCTGCATAGATGGCATCGAATACCAATTGTCCGAACTGTGTAGCCACATACAATGCAGTTTCCTCATCCTTACAGGCAAGACAGCCCACAGAGGCGCTGGAACCGCCAACCCCATGATAAGAATCGAAGCAACCAAGGCCGGCAAGACCGCCGTAACTAGCGCCGCCGCCAAGCAGATAGTATCTTTCTCCTTCTGATGTGAATTTTGCGATGACATTCTTCTTTTCACTGTCAGGCAATTTACTTTGTACATAGAAACGAACCCATGGATACCATACTCTTCCTTCTGTAAGACTGAAATTGTGACCTCTATTCAAAGCCCGCAATACAGTTTGTAATTCATACATCTTACGAACGGAATAAGGAGCAGAGTTAAGCCAATTTGGATATTCTTCTTCCAACACTTCAAAAGCATCTTCTACAGTTCTTACTCTTGTCTTGATGTCTTCATCAATAAAGCTAATTGTGCGAGTGCTTTCATCATATACAGGAATCTTACCTTCTGGAGCCTGTACTTCAATTACATGTTTTTTACTCATACTAAATTTTAATAAAGTTTTTAATTGAGCCCTCTGTCCGATTCGAACGGACGTGAGATTTCTCTACACGCTTACAAGGCGCGTGCAATCGACCACTATGCGAAGAGGGCAGGAACAGATGTGAATTTTTAAGACGGATTCGAACCGAAATCTCCTAGCGAGCTAGGCGTAATAACCGTTTATACTATACTTCCTATTTTTGGTGGAAATTAAAAGGATTTGCTGTTACACATCTTTACATAACCTTGCCAGGTTGTCGAACGTGTGGGATTCGAACCCCAACTTCTCATAGACAGTGAGATATTATACCATTTCACTACACGCTCGATTGTTGGTAGATGTCAGCCGTTTCTATTCTACCATTGCGTACTACGGTGCTGACTACCGCCTAAGATTTCCATGTCCTCACGTTATCCTAGGGTGTGTATGATTATTATTGCCTAACCAATTACTTGGCTGGGAGGATTATGCACAAGGGCACTGCCCACGGGATTCGAACCCGTATTAGCATCATCGAAAGTGATGTGTCCTAGTCCAATTAGACGAGAGCAGCAGAAAGCGGAAGACATTTTTTATACGTTGCTCTACCTGACTGAGCTAAATGAAGCAAGCTTCACTATGAGATTTGAACTCATGACCGACGGCTTACAAGGCTAGATTGTTATTGCTGTAAGTCTTCCTTTTATTAACTTAACCTATTTTTCTTTTGGCTTAAAAATGAATCTGGCAGGATAGTTTTCACCAAGACCTGGCTTGTCATATTCAACTTCCCAACCATTTTTACGATATTCATCTTCTACATCTAACCACTTGTTTTCCCAAATAGTCTGAACAGTTATGTCGTCAGAAGGACAAAGATGAATAATTTCAATAATAACTTCACCTTGCAATATTACAGTGCCATAAGCATCATAATTCTTTGCAAGAAGATTGTTAAATGCCTGATACACAAAATCAGGAATGGATGCAAGTTTATGTTCTTTAGCATCTTTTGGTGTAAATATTTTCATATTATTTATTTTTAAGTAGTAATCTTTATTAATCCCAAAACCAAATTTCACGAGCCATAGCTCGTCTCATTGATATTTTTCCTTCAAGAGCTTTAAACCATTTTTGGTGTCTGAAATGTTGAAATCTACATTTTCCACTTTTTCCTCCACAAACACGATAAGTCCATCGTCTTCCATGAGAGCGTTTACCAACGTATTTACTAGCAGTTTTCCATTTCTTTCCGTTGCTCATATTATTAATAAGGGTTAGAGGAGGCTGTAGGAGTCGAACCTACTCAACGAATGGGTACGTTACATCGGATAGAGGAAGCAGCCAGACTCGAACTGGCACACCACTGTTACATGATTACTAGTAGTTTTCAAGACTACTGCCTTACCAATTAGGCTTATACTTCCTTATAAGAATACCTTATATTTATCCCACTTATCAGTAAGAGTTAGAGAACCTTTTACTGTAAGCTCACTAGATGGAATCTCATACATATCACCTGTAATTACTACAATAAATACTATATCACAAGTAGAATTATCAAAGTGCCGAATCTTTGAAGTACCAGAAGAACCACCACAATTTTTTAAAGAAACTTCATAATTACCATTGCTAGTTTGATGTTGTGTAGTTTTCACTGATACTCTTTTTAAACCTTCTTTATCTATTGCTATATCGTACTTTTGTGTATCATTTAATGGGATTAAGACAGGAATACAATTTGCTGTGTAGTATGCTATTGCCCTCCCCAATCCTAAATTACCTTGGTGGGATTTGTAGTCACTGTCCCAAGCGTTCATATAAGTAAATTAAAAATTCCGTAGTAACTTATCTACAAAGTCCGTTCCATTACCGTTCTGGCAAACCTCCATTTTATTCATAAAATAACATTATTTACGGGTGTAGTATGGGATTCGAACCCATGCGTTTCTTATGTACCAGAATCACAATCTGGCGGCATCAACCACTAGCCGAACTACACCATGTTTATTTATCGGTAAACGAAGAAATATCTTGGAAACTCTCCTCCAAATAGAGTAAGGGCTACATTACATAACCAAATGCTTGGAACAGGGACATCAGAACAAGAAATCCATTCATAAGTTGCTCCAAATTCATCTTGCTGTGGAGTAATATGAAAATAAAGGTCATTTCTCTCTGTCTCAATTTCTGTATCAACTTTCAATGTAACAACTTCTTTATTGTCAGGATATTCGGTAACGTACCATTCTAAGAAATCATCAGCACCGTTTACCATTTGTAAATCATCAATGCTTCCAGCCCAAGGAATATCAACAAACCATCGTTGAGCTAATTTTTTAAATGTTAGTTCAAGTTTCATATTATTTCTTTATTGGACTTTTGTTTTCTGCACGTTCTACTGCTAGTTACATTAAGACTTCCATACGTTTCTGTTAGTGAATGACAATTAGGACAAAGTAGTTCCAAATTTTTTCTCATCATTGTTAAGACAGTCTCCATCAATATGATGGATTTGTAATGGAACTAATTTAGTGACAGGATTAATTTCTCCCCAACCACACTTTTGACACTTAGAATGATTCTTATTAAAAAGGTATTTGCGTATATAATTAGAAACCTCATATCGTCCTTTAATCCCAGATTCTTGTCCATTTTTCCACCGTTCTATGTATGAAGAATATTCATACTCAGATTGACAAGTACAGGAACAGTATTTCTTAGCACTGTAACATAATTGTTTGCCACAATTTAGACAATATCTAATCTTTTTGGAAACATCCTTGTTGAACGTCTCGCAAGGATTGATTTTTCTTCTTGATGGAAGTTCTATACCTAATCTTATTGCTGCTTTTTTTAATAGCATTTCCAGTAACTCCATACATTCTACCTATGGCTTCATAGGGTAAATTCTGGATTAGTATTAAATTCTCTAATTCTTCCTTGTTATATTTGCTCATAATATTCATACGTTAATTATGTACAAATATACGAACAATTTAGTTCGAATCAAATAAAATTCAACACTTTTTTTAAATTATTGTTTAAGTGGAGGCACCGAGAATCGAACTCGGGTCTTTAGCGTGCAAGGCTAACATAATTGCCACTATACGATGCCCCCAAGTTATAATTGAGGGGAGTGTCGGGTTCGAACCGACAACCTATGGGTTAACAGCCCATTGCTCTGCCAATTATAGCTAACTCCCCGAATACGGATTACTATTTAAATGTGTCGCTATTTTCTGGTGCAATAATTTAAGGTAATTGCTGTAAGTAATCCTTGTAATATATTTTAATATGTAAAAACAGTAGTCATTTATAATCCCTATGTGTAGGAACTTACTCCCCCATTGGAAGTGTTCCCGTTGGTAACCAAGTATAGCTGTGTGAAGCTTGCTCGAAATACCAATACAAAAGCTCTTTTTAATAATTTCATAACTTCATACTTTTAAGGGTTAAATTGAA
>ENA-OQAJ01000091-OQAJ01000091.1-human-gut-metagenome-genome-assembly--contig:-NODE-91-length-25452-cov-5.856150_pt1 | contig 25452 bp, 31 predicted proteins | sample MGYA00242736_ERZ504529 | MGnify/ENA primary metagenome ERZ504529 (study PRJEB26092, sample SAMD00036275) | human gut metagenome | host: Homo sapiens | study: EMG produced TPA metagenomics assembly of...
CTTCGGTTCGCTGTTTCCGCCACTGGCGGCGCTCACCTTTGCAGCATCCAGTATTATCTGCGCTTTTGGCTTAGCATCTGCCGTACCTCGCTCGCCGTATCGGCACTTAGAATTATGCGGTATTGCCCTAAAGGTTTTCCCTTCACTTCGATGAAAGGTTGACGCTGCGTGTTTGGATATGTTACCATTTATCAGAAAGATTTAGACAATGCCGCAATGGACTGCTACCAGGCGTACTATTGCGGGCTTTGCCAATCTTTGGGCCGCAAATACGGCACGGCGGCGCGCATGGCGCTGAGCTATGACATGACCTTTGCCGCGCTGTTGCTGACCGCCCTGTATGACCCGCCCACACAGACTTCGCAGGGGCGGTGCGCGCCGCATCCGCTGCGCACCCGGCCGCGGGCCGTGAACGAATTCACCGATTACGCTGCGGACATGACGGTGGTACTGGCCTATTACAATTATCTGGATGACTGGCAGGACGACCACAAACGCAGCCGTCTGCGGCTGGCAAAGCAGCTTGAGCCGCATCTAGAAAACATCCGCCGCCAGTGGCCGCGCCAGTGCGAGGCCATCCACACCAAGCTGGATGAGCTGAACCGCCTGGAAAGCGCCAACAGCACCGACCTGGATGCCCTTTGCAATGCCTTTGGCGCATTGCTGGGCGCGGTGTTCAGCCCGCGGGAGGATTTCTGGTCCCCTGCCCTGACGCAGATGGGCCGCGGGTTGGGCGGGTTCATCTATTTGATGGATGCCTATGACGATTTAAAAAAAGATACCCGGCACGGCAGTTTTAATGCACTGGCCGCCACCAAACAGGCGTTTGCAGCGACAGCGCCCGGGTTTGAAGCGCGCTGCCACGAGCTGCTGACCCAGCAGATGGCCCTTTGCGCCCAGAACTTTGAACTGTTGCCGATTTTGAAAGATACCCCCGAGGTCAGCTTTTGCACAACACGATTTACGCGGGGGTGTGGAGCAAGTACGCGCTGGTGAAAGCCACACGCACACCACGGAAGGGGAAACAAAACGAATGAACGATCCGTACAGTGTTCTTGGCATTACGCCGGGCGCCGATGAGGAAACCATTAAAAAAGCATACCGCCAAAAGTGCAAGCAATACCACCCAGATTTACACCCGGACGACCCCACCTGCGAGGACAAGTTCAAAGATGTACAGGCCGCTTACAGCGAGGTCATGCGGATGCGTTCCGGCGGCGGGTCCAGTGCATCCGGCAGCGGCTCTTCCAGCTATTATGGGCAGCGCAGCAGCGGCAGCAGCCAACAGCAGTACCAGGATCCGTTTGGCTTTGGGTTCGGGTTTGACCCCTTTGGCTTTGGCGGCACCTATGGCGGGGCCAGCAGCAGCTATGACCGCCGGGAATCGCCGGAGATGCAGGCCGCCAACAACTATATCCGCAACGGGTACTATGCAGAAGCGATGAATGTTCTGGAAGGCATTGCCCCCGCTGACCGGGCCGCCCGCTGGCATTATTATGCCGCGCTGGCAAGTTCCGGCCTGGGTAACAACATCCGCGCCCAGAACGAAGCCCGCACCGCTGTGGACATGGAGCCCGGCAATTACGAGTACCAGAACCTTTTGGACCGGCTGCAGAACCCCGGACGGGCGTACTCCACTTATCAGCAGGCATACACCCAGCCCGGCAGCCGCCAGCACGGCATGAACTTTTGTTTGCAGGCCTGGCTGTACCTGATGCTTTGCAACCTGTGCAGCATTTGCTGCTGCGGTGGGCGCGGTGGATTTTATATTTGCTGAGCAGGGGTTGAAAGTGATTTTTAGCGTTGAATCAATATAAAGCGAACGCATGTGGTTACCCGTTGGGGCCGCATGCGTTCGTTTTGGTTTGGGTGCTATTTTATTCTATGAATCGCGGGGAGATCGTAAATGCGCTAGCGGGTACATATCATGAATGGTGATTACCTCACGGTAGGGACGTTTTCATAGATTTACTCCATAAAAATAACCGCCCCCGGCCAGTTTCCCGGCGGGGGGCGGTGTGCTTGTTAATTCAAACCCTGTTCAGGCAAAAATCAGACCTGGTAATCCACGGTGATGTTGCTGCTGGTGGTGGGCTTGGTGGCATCGTCAGAGGTGTTATCCACCTTGATTTCGCCGTTGCGGATCTTCTCCAGAACGGTGTTGTACTCGTCCAAGGTGAAAGTGCTGAAGTTCCAGCTTGCTTCGTCGGTGGGCAGGCCAACATAGTCGCCCTCTTCCAGGCCAAAGTTGCCGTTGGTGCCAGCGATGGTGCTCCAGTCGCCTGCATTGACGGTATCCAGGCCATTCTTAACGGCAGCGCCCAGACCCTTCATGGCGGAGGTAACAAACGGGTTTGCCTTGTACTTGCCGGACTCAACACCCTCAACGCCCAGGTAGTTCTGGTCAACGTCAACGCCGATCAGCTTGCCGTCATGCTTGTCAGCAGCTTCAGCAGCAGAAGTCCAGATGCCGCCGCCGCAGGCGAACACAACTTCGGTGCCGCCATCGTACCAGCCGTCCATCTTAGCGGTGATCTTCTCATCGCCATAGAACTGACCGCCGTAGTAGTAGTTCATCTGAACGTTAGTGCCCAGCTCCTGTGCTGCAGCATCAGCGCCCTGAACATAGCCGTAACCATAGCGGATAACGGCGGGCACCGCCATGCCGCCCAGGAAGCCCAGCTTGGTGAAGCCGTCCTTGACAGCTGCATAGCCAGCCAAGTAGCCGGCTTCTTCTTCCTTAAAGGTCACGCAGAACACGTTTTCGGGGATAGTGCCGTTCTCAGAGTTGATATCAAAGCCGTTCACATCAACTGCGATGAAGTGAACATCAGGATACTCGGTGGCAGCCCAAGCCAGAGCAGGACCATACAGGTAACCAACGCATACGATGGTGTTTGCGCCATCGGCGACAGCCTGACGGATCAAGGTCTCGCGGTCTTCATCGCTAGCGTCCTCGCCGGAAGGCAGGTAGTAGTTGTACTCGATGCCGTTCTCATCGCCGTAGCCCTTAACAGCTTCCCAGCAGCCCTGGTTGAAGCTTTCATCGTCCAGGGTGCCAACATCGCAGCACTGGGCAATGCCGGTGATGTTGTCAGAACCGGTTGCTTCAGCAGTAGCAGCGGAATCGCTGGTAGCCTCGGTAGAAGCAGCAGCGCTGGAAGAAGTGGTGCTGCTGGCAGAGCTGCCGCAAGCAGCCAAAGAGAGTGCCATGCAGGCAGCCATGGTCAAAGCAAGATACTTTTTCATGTGTGATCTCCTTATTTTTTTATCAGGGGCGCATGGTTTGCATCCCCTCTCATACATCCTATTATACCGTCTGGCAGTGCTTTTTTCAATGTGTAAAGCATTACAAAAGCATGACAATGCCCTTTGGTTCCTGTTACTGGTTCGGCTGATCCACCGTCACATTCTGGGTCTGCGGCATTGCCGTGGTATCAGAATAGCGTTCCACCTTTACAGTGCCTGCTGCCATACGCTGGTACAGCTCACGATATTCCTCGCCGGTAAAGGTCTTCAGCCGCCATTCCTGCGTGGCAAGGCCGACGGCATCCACTTCGGTGCCAAGGGTCTCGGTCTGGCCGCTGTGGTCCTGGTCCCAGTTGTTCTGCGTGCCGAACAGGTACAGTTCATTCTGCACCACGGTGCTGTAGCAGTTCACAGCGCTGGTTATCACCGAGCTGCTCTGCCCGGCGCAGTCCCAGCCGGTGGCGATCACTTCGCGGCCGCTTTTCTCTGCGGCCTGTATGCAGCTGTCCGCCAGTTCCGGCGTGGCCGCCATAACCACCTGGAAGCCCTCGTTATACCAGCCGCAGACATAATCCGTCAGGTCATCATCGCTGGCCGTCATGCTGCTGTACCAGATGCGGATATACACCTGCACACCCATGCTGTCGGCTGCGGCTTCCGCCCCCTGCACAAAGCCGGTGGCGTAACGCACGGTGCTGGGCAGCGGCTCGCCGCCAAGCACCGCCATGCTGGTGTTGCCCTCCCGCACGGCGGCATACCCGGCCAGGTAAGCAGCCTGTTCTTCACGGAAGAGAACGCAGTGCACGTTGGCGGATGTGCGGTAGTCGGTGTAATCCTCGGAATGCGGCTCATCCCCGATCATCAGGTAGTTGACTGTGGGGTAGTTATCCTGGATGTCATACAGGGCGGCGGCCATCTCGCTGCCATAACACACCACCAGTCTCGCACCGCTTTGGGCGGCGCTGTTCAGGGCTGCTTTGGCGGCATCCAGGCTGGTATCCGCCGCAGTAAACTGCTGTGCGGTATAATTAAAATTGCTGCAAAACGTCTGCACGCCGTGCCATACAGCCGCACCGGCACCGATATCCGTTCCCTCGGCACCAACTGCCAGCGCGATTGCGGCTCCGGCGCCGTCCAGCGGCTGGTCCACTTTTTTCTGCCGTAAGTTCATACAGGGCATCGTCCGTCAGCACCTGTTCCTGATCCTGTGCAGCAGGTTCAGAGGAAGCGCTGCTGCCGCAGCCCGCCAGCGCCAGCCCAAAGGCCAGCGCCAACAACAGGCAAAGCAGCCGCCGGGCTGCAAAAACGTTTGTTCTGGGGTAAAGACATGGGTGGAATAATCTCCTTTTATTGGGGTAAATGAGCCGCCTTAATCGGCCCCCGGCTCGATTTCAAGATTGGTCGGGCCAAAGCCGTAGGGCAGCAGGTCGCCCAGGGTCGTTTCGATGTAATCATCCTCGCTTTTGGCCATCAGCACCCGCAGCCTGGGGCCGCAGAATTCATACAGAGCCTGGCGGCAGACGCCGCACGGACCGGTGACAAGGGTGTTCTTTTTGCCGTCCAGGCTGCCCACAATGGCAATATCGGTAAACTCAGTCACGCCTCGCTGACCGCCTTGAACAGCGCGGTGCGCTCGGCACAGTTGGTGGGGGTATAGCCGGCGTTTTCGATGTTGCAGCCGGTATATACCATTCCGTTTTTGGCCAGCAGCGCCGCACCCACCTTAAAGTGTGAATACGGCGTGTAGGCAAAGCTGCGCGCCTTGAACGCTGCGCGGATCAGTTCCGCATCCGTCGGCTTCATTCCAGCACCGCCCCCAGTGCAACCTTCATCATGGCGGTAAAGCTGGTCTGGCGCTCTTCTGCGTGGTGATTTCGGGGCTGACGAAGCTGTCCGAGATCGTCAGGATACAGGCAGCATGTTTGCCCAGCACCTTGGCGTTGTGGAACAGCGCAAAGCTCTCCATCTCAACCGCCAGGCAGCCTTTTTCGTCGCGCAGAACTTCCCAGTAGGTGGGGCGTGCGCCGCTATCCTCGCGGTAGAACACATCGGAGGAATGGATGGTGCCTTCAATCAGGGGAATGCCCTGCTTTTTGGCGGAAGCACGCAGTGCGTTGTTCAGTTCCTCGCTGGGCTTCTGGATGTCGTCGGTATCGCCGGACTGGGTCACGGCATAGTTGCTTTCGGAGTAAGCGCCGGTAGCCAGAACCACATCAAAGACCTTGGCTTTTTCGGTATAGAACCGGCAGAGCCAATGCGGATGATGTTCTCTACCCCATACTGGCTGTACAGCTCATAGGAGTAGATGCCGATGGACGGCATGCCCATGCCGCTGCCCATCACGCTGACAGGGTGGCCCTGGTAGGTACCGGTATAACCCAGCATGCCGCGCACATCGGTAACAAGGCGCGGGTTTTCCAAAAAGGTTTCGGCAATAAATTTGGCGCGCAGGGGGTCGCCGGGCATCAGCACGGTTTTGGCAAAATCGCCGGGGTTGGCGCGGTTGTGTGGGGTAGACATATCAGATACGCTCCTTTATGTTGGATTTTTGCGGCCGGTTGGCCAGCCGCTGTGTTCCATGGTTTGTTTTGCGGCCCATTCCATTTGGGCAGATATATATTTAGTATACCACATTTTTTCCGTTTTGTGGTAAACTTAGTATGAATTCACCACAAAGTTTTTCGGGGTTGGTTGTTAATGCAGCTGCCTGAGCACTGCACCTTATGCCCGCGGCGCTGCGGGGCCAACCGCGCGGCGGGCCGCACCGGCTATTGCGGCGCGGGGGATACCCTGCTGGCCGCCCGCGCCGCCCTGCACCATTGGGAGGAGCCCTGCCTGAGCGGGGACCCCAACGCCGCGACCGGCAGCGGCACGGTATTTTTTACCGGCTGCACCCTGCAATGCTGCTACTGCCAGAATTACAAGATCAGCCAGCAGGGCCTTGGCAAGCCGCTGACGGCGGAGCGCCTGGCTGAAATTTTTATGGAATTGCAGCAAAAAGGCGCCAAAAACCTGAACCTTGTCACCGCAACGCAATGGCTGCCGTGGGTGACGCAGGCGCTGGATGCCGCCCGCCGCAATGGGTTGACCCTGCCGGTGGCCTATAACACCGGCGGGTACGAAACCGTGGAAACCGTAAAGGCTCTGGCCGGGTATGTGGACATCTGGCTGGCGGATTACAAATATGCCAGCCCTGCCCTGGCGAAAGAGCTTTCCGCCGCGCAGGATTACCCACAGGTGGCGCACGCCGCCATCCGCCAAATGCTGTTGCAGACCGGTGCCCCAGTGTACGATGCCGACGCTACCTGCAAAAAGGCGTGATTGTGCGCCACCTTGCCCTGCCCGGCCACAGTGATGACAGCCTTGCCGTTTTGCAGCGCCTGGCCGACCTGCGGCAGGAAACCGGCGTGTCGTTTGTGCCCAGCCTGATGAGCCAGTTCACCCCGTTTTACCGCGCCGCGGAGCACGGTTTGGGGCGGCGCATTACCACCTACGAATACCGCAAAGTGGTTGACCGCGCCATCGCCCTTGGCCTGACGGACGGCTACATGCAGGAAAAAAGCAGTGCCCGCGAGGAATACACCCCGCCGTTTGACCTGGAAGGGGTCTGATGCGGTGGCTGCGCAAGGAGGTCTTGTGTGAACATCTTCTCTTTTGTCTATCTGGCGGTGTTCCTGCTGGCAGGCTTTTGCATTGCACGCAGGGCGCTGCCGCAGGCGGGGCTTTCGGTCAGCATTCCGCTGGGGTGCGGGTTCGGGGTCTCACTGCTGGCATTTGTTCCGGCCTGTTTTGCGGTGGTACTGGGTTTCCGGCTGCCTGCCCTCTTGTTGGCCGCAGCTGTTGTGGCCGCGCTGGCCGTTTGGTTGGCGCGGCACGGCACGCCGTTCACCCGTGTACCGGATCCGGACGCCGCCGCTCTGTGGGCCTGTGTGCTACCCTTGGCTGTTGTTACCCTGTACCTGCTGCACACCCATGTGCTGCATCTGGTAGACGGCAGTTATCACACCGGGCAAAGCTGCTATGGCGATATGGCGATGCACCTGGGATTCATCAAAAACATTGCCGTTACCGGCAAGCTGCCGCCGGTGTATCCCCTGCTGGGCGGCGAGCACCGGTTTGGCTACCCGTTTTTGTGCGAGACCGTTTCCAGCGTTTTTCTGGTGCTGGGGGCAGACGCCCGCACCGCTTACCTGCTGCCCATGCTGGCCGCATTCATCAGCGTGTACGGCATGATGTGGCAGCTGGCGCGGCAGGTGTTGGGCAGCGCGGGCAAAGCTTGCCTGGCTTTTTGGCTGTTCTTTATGGGCAGCGGGTTCGGGTTTGTGTATTACCTTGGCAGCGCGAGGCGTTTGCCGGCATCTTTACCGGGTTTTACACCACCCCCACCAACTACACTGCCGAAAACATCGTCTGGGTCAACCCCATCGTGGATCTGCTGATTCCACAGCGGGCCACCCTGTTTGGCTGGTGTGTGCTGTTTCCCGCGCTGTATCTGGTCTGGCGGTTCTGTATGGAGGAGGAAACCCGGCTTTGGCGGTATCTCGCCCTGCTGGTTCTGCCCCTGCCACTGATGCACACCCACAGCGCACTGGCGCTGGTGCTGATCTGCCTGGCGTGTGGAATGTACACCCTGGTTTGCCGCCCCCGCACCAAGGCCGTGCTTGCCCCATGGGGATGGTTTGCCTTGGTGTGCGGCGTGGTCTGGCTGGTAGAAATGTGGAACACCGTGTTTGCCCAATCGCTGGACGGGCAGCACATGCTGCGGCTGCATTTGAACTGGATCAACGGGCAGGATGACGGCACCCTGAAAGACAATTATTTCTGGTTCTACATCAAAAACATCGGCCTTGTCTACCTGCTGCTGATCCCGGCATTTTTCCATGCCAAACCCAAGCAGCGCTGGCTGTACGGCGGCGGATTGGCCATTCTGGTTCTGGCGGAATTTGTTGTGTTCCAGCCCAACAATTATGACAACAACAAGCTGCTGTATATCTGGCATCTGCTGGGCTGCCTGTTGGTGGCCAGCCTGCTGATGGATTGGTTCAGCAAAGTTCGTGCTATCCCCTGGCGGGCGCTGGGGCTGTGCCTTTGCTGCTTTATCGCCATGTTTGGCAGTGTGCTGACTGTTGGACGCGAAGCGTTAAGCGACTACTGGCAGTGGAGCGCAGACGACATTGCATGGCGGATTATATTGATGATAATACGGAAACCGATGCAGTATTCCTGACCAGTGACAGCCACCTTTGCCCGGTGTTCAGCCTGGCCGGGCGGCGCATTTTGTGCGGCTCCGGCAGCTTTGTATACTACCACGGCATGAATTATACCGCTGAATACAACGCCATGCACCAGCTGTACGAGAATCCCGATGAAGTTTCCCTGGCGCAGTGGGGCATTGATTATGTGCTGTTTGACAGCTATGTGTTCAGCAACATCCAAAATGCGGACGAGAGCTGGTATGCAGCGCGCTATCCCCTTTGGTACGAGAACGGCGGCAGCCGCATTTATAAAATCAACGGATAAGTTTGTTCCGTATCAATTTTCCTAAGGCAACACCGCACAATTCCCGCCTGACGGCTTAAGCACCGCTCCGGCGGCTGCGGCACGGCATCTGCGTTGCCAAAATGCTCGATAAGACATCCAGTATTATCTGCGCTTTTGGCTTAGCATCTGCCGCACCTCGCTCGCCGTATCGGCACTTAGAATTATGCGGTATTGCCCTAACATAAACAATCACTCCGCCGCGGGTCCGGTTTTCAGCTGGTCCTGCGGCGGAGTTTTTATTTTATAATTTTTTAAGATTTAAGACGACTTTTTATTGCGCGGCACCCGGCGCTTGGGGGCGGCTTTGCGGGGCTGGTTCTGCTTTTTGGGGGCAGCCTTTTTGGGCTGCGGGTGTACCCGCACAAACTGGATGGGGTTGCCGTTGGGCAGGGTACGCTCTTCCACTTCCAGCACCGGGAAGGACGCCAGGAATTTATTCAGGCTCTTGCTGCCAAAGTTACGCACATCAAAGTCCGGGTAGCGCTTGATGAGCTGGTCTCCCACGCGGGAGGTTCGCACCCAGCCGGTGCCATCGTCCATCTCGTCGATCATATCGCAGACCAGGCGGCAGATGGAATCGCGGTTGATGGCGGTATCGTCCCCCGCGCCAACCTGGGCGGCGGCTTCGGCGGCAGCGGTGGAATCCGCGCTGGCATCCTCGCTTCCACCATGCTCCAAAATCAGGTCAAGGTACTTGAACTGGTCGCAGGCTTTCACAAAGGGACCAAGTGCCTTGCTTTCGCCCATGCCGATGACCAGCTTGCCGGCTTCGCGCAGGCGGGCGGCAAGGCGGGTAAAGTCCGAATCGGACGAAACGATGCAAAAGCCATCCACATTGCCCGCATACAGCAGATCCATGGCGTCAATGATCATGGCGCTGTCGGTTGCATTTTTGCCGGTGGTGTAGCTATACTGCTGGATGGGAATGATGGAGTTGTTCAGCAGCACATCCTTCCAGCTTTTCAGGCGGGCATCAGACCAATCGCCGTAAATACGTTTGCAGGCCGCCACGCCAAAGGACGCAGCTTCATCCAAAATCACCTTTACATATTTGGGGCTGATGTTATCCGCATCGATCAGAACTGCCAGTTTCAGATCCTGCATCACAGCCTCACTTCCTTACCGGTTTGACCGGGCGGTCAAAGTACATATAAATCTGGCAGGGGATCATGCCGTTATAAATTTTGCGGCGCTTGGCGGCCTTTTTGCCAAAGTGGGCTTCAAAATCAGCATCCGCCGTAATGGCATACAATCCTGCGGTGGGGCTTGCCTGCCACACCTGGCCCAGGGTGCGGGCCAGGGCGGCGGCTTCGGCGGCATCGCCCAGGCGCTCGCCGTAAGGCGGGTTGGTCAGGATGATGGAGCTGGGGCGCGGGGCAAAGTCTTTTACGTCTGCCACCTCAAAGCGGCAGCGATCCCCCACCCGGCCAGCTTGGCGTTGGCGTTGGCCAGCGCCACAGCGTTGGGGTCAATATCAAAGCCAAAGCCCTCGAACCCGGCATCCAGGCGGGAAGCCGCCAGTGCTTTCTGGCGCTCCTCCGCCCAAACGGCAGCGGGCACAAAGTCATAGTGCTCGGCGGCAAAGCGGCGGCGCAGGCCGGGGGCGATGTTCAGTGCTTTCTGGGCTGCTTCGATCACCAGCGTACCGGAACCGCAGAAAGGATCCTGCACAGTGCTGTCGCGCCGGACAAAACCGACATCGGCAATGGTAGCGGCCAGCGTTTCCTTGATGGGGGCCAGCGTGGCGTTTTTGCGATAACCGCGCTTATGCAAGCCGTCGCCGGAGGTATCCAGCATCACTTCCACCACGTTTTTACGCAGGGCAAAGCGGATTTTGTACAAAGCACCGGTTTCCGGCAGAGTGGTGGTTTTGTGGCCGTACTGCAGCCGCTTAACGATTGCCTTTTTGACAATGCTCTGGCAGGCAGGTACGCTGGAAAGCTGGCTGGACAGGCTGGAGCCCTTGACCGGGAACTGGGCATCCACCGGGATCAGCTCCTCCCACGGGATAGAGTAAACGCCGTCGAACAGTTCATCAAAAGTTGCGGCGGGGAAGGTTTTCAGCAGCAGCAGCACGCGCTCGGCGGTGCGCAGGTTCAGGTTTGCTGCGGCGATCATGGCGGCATCACCCTCAAACGCCACGCGGCCATCCGTCACCTTTACGTTCTGCGCACCAAGGCGTTTGACCTCAAAGGAAAGGGTATGCTCGGTGCCAAAAAAGCAGGGAGCCACCAAAGTATACATGTTGGGCATAGTGTGTCCTTTCTGGGGCTGTGCATGGCGCAGCCGGATATGCGGGGCCGGGCATATTGGGTCAGCCCCGCGGGATAAAAATTAGATTATGCCGTTACATAACCCAAAAAAGGCCCTGCCAAGCAGAGCCTGCATCTTATGGGCGTTGCAGTTGGCGTACGCTGCAGAAATCAGCCGCGGCGGCGGGAATACCCACCGCGATGATTCTCGGTAACGCGCTTGAGATCCGCAATTTTTCTTCGCTCTGGGTCTTATAGCGTGCCATCATATCCTCAAAGCTCAGGTCGCCCTGCGGCTGCGAGGGTTTGGGCTGCCAGACACGGGGGGCTGCTTCGCGGCGGGGCGGGCGGCCGCCAGCCGGGCGTGCACCACCGTTACTGCCCTGCTGCCCTTGGGGGCGCGGGCTGCGGGGCGCGCGGGGTGCGCGCTCCGGTGCGGGCTGGGTCTGCTTGATGGACAGTGCAATCTTGCCATCCGGCGCGATGGAGATGACCTTAACCTTAACGGTCTGGCCAGCTTCCAGCACGGTAGCAAGGTCCTGCACAAACTCATAGCTTACCTCAGAAATGTGAACAAGGCCGGTTTTGCTTTCCGGCAGGGCAACGAAGGCGCCAAACGGCTTAATGCCGGTAACTTTGCCTTCCAAGATGTCTCCAACCTGTAATGCCAAAACTATAATACCCCTTTGCTGCCCGGCAAAACTGCCGGGTATCGTTATTGATGGAACCTTTGCTTTCAGATTCCGCTTGTATGCCTTGCAGGCAAGGCCTGCACTGTTAAAGGCTGGTTGAGTCCGCAAAAAACAGAAGCCAGCCTTTTGCATCTTCCATTGTACCTGGCATGGTAATCCGGCGTAATGCTGTTACTTGCCGCTCAGATCCACCCAAATGCGCTCATTGGGCTTGGCATAGCCATCGGCGCGGGCGCTGCGTTCAATAATCGCGTCTTTGCCATCGGCCAATGCGCGTCCCAGCTCTTCGTTTTGGGCCTGCTGGGCGCTGAGCTGTTCGCGCACCGCGGCGAGTTCCTGCTGTTTGGAGCCGATGGTGATCTGGCACTGGATCAAAGTAAAAAACAAAGAACAAAACAGTGCCGCCACAGCCAAGGGAAGCAAACGCCGCGCAATGCTTTTGTGTTGGTTCATGCGGCAGCGCCTCCTTCCGGGCAGGTATCAAAATGCCGTTGTGTGCAAACCATTGTACCGCCTGCCCGCACAAGAAGGTCTTATGCAGGCATACTTAAATACAGTTTAATTATATAATATTGTGTGCTTGTTTTGCAACACATTTTTTCGGCTTTTTTCCGCTTTTCTTGCATGAATCTTGTGCGTTGTGCCGCCGGGCGTGCCGAATCTTTCTGATCCGGGCCAGCAGCCACTGTTTGAACGGGTGTACCGCATAGTCCGCCACAAAGCGCAGCGGCCAGACCAGAACAAACACCGTGCCGCGCAGCGCCCTGTGCACCGCGTGGGAAACGCACCACCGCCAGCACAGTGCCCCCAGCCCCATGGCGGCGGCCATATACCAGCGCGCCGCCCCGGTAGCCGAAGCCCCCGCCGCGAAGCCGCAGCAGACAAAGGCTGCGGCAGCAAAGGCCAGCACATCCCACACAAAGCAGCGCACCGGGCCGCTGCCAAAGGCAAGGGTCGCCCCATCCCGTACAGCGCCAAGCAGCAGGCCCGCCCCAAGACAAAGCAGCACATCGCCCAGCACTGCCCACAACGGCGGCGATGGCACCATCAACGCAGCAGGCGGGCCAGCAGCCCACCGCTCTGTTTTTTGCTCTGCTGGTTCTCGGTATACTGCAAATATTCGATCTGGCCGGAGATATGCACTTCCCCCGTGCGAACCGAAAGCTCGCTGACCTGCATTCCTTGCCCACCGATGGTCAGATCCCCCAGCGGAGTTTGCAGCGTTGCGCCCAGTTCATCACAGCTCACAATACGGGTCACACCGGTCACCGTCAACCGGGCGCGGTTTTCCAGCGTCAGGGCATGGGCGCGCGGCGGAGCAGGCAGGTCGGATTGCTGGGGGGCATGTTCCCCAATCGGGTGCGGGCTGGTCAGTTCTGGCATGGCGGTTTCCTCCGGCAGCAGTTGTTGCTTACCCTATACCATATGCCGCACACCGCGCGGTTAGAACTCCCCCGCCCTGGTTTTTCTCAGCCTTCCAGGATCTCAAACAGCTCGCGGGCAACATCCTTGCCCTTGGGTTCATCAATAGAAAGCACCCGCACCTTGACGGGGCGGTTGCCGAAGGTAATCTCGATCACATCGCCGATCTTTACGGCATAGCTTGCCTTGGCGGGTTTGCCGTTCACGATCACGCGGCCCGCATCGGCCACATCATTGGCCAAGGTGCGGCGCTTGATCAGGCGGCTGACTTTCAGGTATTTATCCAGTCTCATGGTTCATCCTCATCTCTATGGCAGCGGTACTCCAGCCACCAGGCGGGAATCATGCGGCGCTGCCTATATCATAAAAGCCCGCCGCGTTTGGGTGCGGCGGGCTTTTTCATTCAGAGCGTATCTGACACCTGAACAGATTACTGCACAGCGTCCTTCAGTGCCTTGCCAGCCTTGAATGCGGGCAGCTTGGAAGCAGCAATGGTCATGGGCTCTTTGGTCTGCGGGTTGCGGCCCTGGCGTTCCGGGCGCTCGCGGACTTCAAAGGTGCCAAAGCCAACCAGTGAAACTTTGCCGCCGTTCTTCAGCTCTTCGGTGATAGCAGCCAGTGCTGCGTTGACAGCCTTTTCGGCGTCTTTCTTGCTCATGCCAGCTTCAGCGGCAACGGATGCGATCAGTTCAACTTTGGTCATTTGTTATATACCTCCAAATTAAATAAATTGCGTTTTTTTACCTTTTCAGGCTACCGGCCCGGCTGCTGTGCAAAATGCCTCGTTGGCTTTTTGCAGCGCCTGTTCGGGGTCTACCCCTGCCTGCCGGGCCAGATTGGCGGCGGCAAACAACAGTTCGCCCACAGCCTGTTCTGCCTGCGCGCTGGCGGGCTGCGCCGTTTGCAGGTTCTCCGCCGCGTCTGCCAAGTGCAGCATCGGCCCCCTGCAGGCTGCGCCATGGCGTGCGGCGCGCTTTTGCAGCTTGGCCGCGCGCATCAGCGCGGGCATGGCACGGGGCACACTTTCCAGGTCATCGGCCAGGGTGCGGCGGCCCTTTTCTTTATTTTTGAGCGCATCCCAGTCCGTTATACCTTCGTAACCTGGTTGGGTGCCAAAAATATTTGGGTGCCGCTCAATCAGCTTTTGGCATACGCCATCGCAGACCTGTTCCCAGGTAAAGCGGCCGGTTTCCTGTTCCATGCAGGTATGGAAAGCAACCTGCATCAGCACATCGCCCAGCTCTTCACACATCAGCACCGGGTCATCCAGGTCCAATGCGTCCACAGCCTCATACGCTTCTTCCAGGAAGTTCATCCGAATCGATGTATGGGTCTGAACTTTATCCCACGGACAGCCGTTGACCGGATCCCGCAAAAGGGTGATAATGCGGACAAGATCATCTGCCGTGTACGGGCGGTTGTGCGGATATTCCATGCATGCTGCAATGCTGCCTGCCCAGGATGTACCAGGGTCCGCCTGAAAAAACAACAGGCAACATCATACCTCTCATTCTACCGTTTTGTCAAGGAAACAATATAAGTTGCTGTTTGACAGCCGCGTTACCTGTTTACAGCTGTGCGCCGCAATGGTTGCAGAACAGTGCGTCTGCATCCACATCTGCATGGCAGACGGGGCACTCTTTGGTCTCACCGCGCGGGCGGTCAGCCGCATCGGCCAGAGCCTGCTCCTCCTCGGGGGTCAGGCCGGCGGGGTCATCGTGGTAGGTGGTGGGATCGTTGGGGTCCTCAGCCTCCTGCTCAGCCTCGGCAGCTTCAGCGGCAGCGCCTCATCGGGGGTCATGCGGGCCTTGATTTCCTCAATCGCCTTTTCGATTTCGGCAATGTTCTCGATATATTTATCCACCAGGGGCTGGTTTTCCTCGTCTGCCTTATGCAGGCTGTAAACCAGTGCGCCCAGCTGGCGCTGTGCCTTGGCCAGGCGGTTCTGCTGGGATGCCAGATCCAGCTGGTTCTTGCCCTTATCTGCAATATCCATGGCTGCCTTGTAAGCGGTATCCACAAACTGCATGCTCTGTTCTTTGATCTTATTGATATCCAGTTCAAACATAATGTAACACCTCGTTATCATCTGGCCCCGGCAGGCACTGCGCCACAGCTGCGCAGCCCGGCGGGTGGAATGAAAAGCCGTAAAAATTTATTATTTTCGATTTCACGGCTTTTCCCTGTAAGGCTTATTATACCGTATCATTGCCTGGTTTTCAATCTTGTGGCGCAAAGAATTATGTCCAAATCGTAAACATTTGGACGTAACAGGAAGTTTTATTGGTTTTCGGCTCCAATGAACTCCCGCAGCATGCTTTTCTGCGGGATCAGCGCGGCATTAATGGGCACAAAATGCGCAAACCGGCTGCGCAAATCCGCCATGCGGCCCGCATTGGCGCTGGCCGTCAGCTGGTCAATATAATATTCCCAAATCCCCACCTCGCAGCTGAACGAAGTATCCAGCACAAGGTTCGCCCGATTCTTGAACGTCTTGATATACTGGTCCTCTGCCTTACAGACATGGGGCCACAGGCCGATGGTAAAATCGGCATCATGCCCGCGGAACCGCCAGTCCCGCGTAATGCGGCGGGCAAGGCGAACATCGCGGGTGGCGATCAGCCGCGCACCGTCCGGTCCGGCATATTCTTCCCGCAGGCTGGCGTAAATATTCAGCACAGCATCCTGCGGCAAAGTCTCGGTCAGGATGGGGTTAAAGGCGTGCAGTCCCTCCACAACCACCACACCGTCGGTGCAGTCGATGTGCTGGGTCTGCGGGGCGGGCAGCTGGGTCATAAAGTCAAAGATCGGCGCATCGCACACGCCGGTCTGGGCCAGCTGCTGCAGGCAGTGCTGCACCAGCGGGATATCCAGCGCTTCCACGCATTCGTAATCATCCCGGCCATCCGGCTGTTTGGGGTAGCGGCCCTCGCCCACAAAAAAGTCGTCCAGGCTCAATACCCGGCTGCGCACGCTTGCTGCGCATGGCGGCGGCCAACTTGTTGGCGCTGGTGGTTTTGCCCGCAGCGGAAGGCCCCGTCAGCATGACAATACGGCGGCCGGATGCCAGAACATAGGCCGCGGCGGCATCAATGCGGCTCTGGTACTGCTGTTCGCTCAGCTGCACCAAATCAGCCGGGTTGTGCGCGGCAAGGTTGAGCAGCTCACACCCCACCATGCGCTTGGGGGCGCGCGGATTCACCACAGTTGGGATATTGGTCATAGAACTGTTTCACTCCTTCCTTGCGTGCAAGGATCGTGTCAAAACGGTCGATATATTCTGTCGGGTACTTATAATTAAAGATACGCTCGATCTTGCCGTGACGTGCACCGGGGGCCACCAGCTTTGTAGAACCGCCCGCACCGGCAGAAAGAATGGTGTGGACTTCCTCCATGATATAGATATTATACAGGCACTCGTACCCCGCTTGCACCAGCCCACGTTTTTCCAGGTTTTGCAGGGTGCCTTTTTGGCGGTACAGGTAGTAGGGGCGGTAACCGGCTTTTTCCAGCAGCTCGCAGCTTTCCACCATAGCGGCCACATCGGCATAATCCGCAGCGCGGTGCTCCACCACCAGGTTGGACGCCCGTTTCAGCGTGAGGGTATGCACGGTGATATTTTCCGGGTCCAAGTCAATGGCCGTCTGCAGGCTATGGCGGAAGCCTTCCACCGTATCTCCCGGCAGACCCGCGATCAAGTCCATGTTGATGTTATCATGCCCCACGCGGCGGGCGGTTCGGTAACAATCCAGGATATCCTGCGCCGTGTGGCGGCGGCCAATGTTGCGCAGCACTTCATCCGAGAATGTCTGCGGGTTGATGGAAATGCGGGTTGCGCCGTATTCTTTGATGATACGCAGTTTTTCTTCGTCGGTACAGTCAGGGCGGCCCGCTTCCACGGTAAACTCTTCCAGGGCGGGCAGGTCAAACTGCTCGGCCATGGTGCCCATCAGCTGGCGCAGCTGCTGCGCGTTGACGCTGGTGGGGGTGCCGCCGCCGATATACAGCGTTTTGATGCTGAGGTGTGCGGCGTCCGCAGCGGCGCGGGTAGCGGCAAGCTCCTTGCACAGGCAGTCCACGTAGGGGGCCACCAGCGCACGGCTGGATTTATCCCCCACCGTGCGGGAAACAAAGCTGCAATAGCTGCAGCGGGACGGGCAGAACGGAATGCCCGCGTACACACTGCAATCCATCGGCTGGGCGCGCTCCAGCACCGGGCGCTGCAGGTCCGCAATACTTTTGGCCATGGCAAAACGGCGCGGCGTGCAGTCAAAATGCTGCAAAAAGCGCTGTTCGATTTCTTCTTCGGTTTTGCCCTCGGCGCGCAGGTCATGGATGATGCGCACCGGGCGCACGCCGGTCATCATGCCCCAGGGCGGGCGGATACCGGTAACGCCGCACAGCATGTTGTACAGCATGCGGCACAGAGCATACTCCTGCGTGCGGGCATCCCCCTGGGGCGGGCGCTGCTGCACCCAGGTGGTTGTGCCGTTCTGCCGCACCAGAACCAGCAGCAGATACCTGTGAGCCACAGCCAGCACAAGGTCTGCGGTATCGTCCGGCAGGGTCTGGCTCAGCTCCGCCGCCGGGTAAAAGATGCGTGCGGTATGCTCGGCCTCATACCCAGCTGCCGCACCGCGCAATACAATTTGCATAAGAACCCCCGAATTGGAGGGAGGAGTTAGCGCGGAGCCGAGCCTGTTGTAATCCCGCTTATGCCAATACTGCCAAAACAGTACCCGGCGCATTGCAGGTATACCGCAAACTTTTAGGCCGCCGTTGAACTCCTAACTCCTCCCTCCTAACTCCTACCTATCTTAAAATACTTCCCCCATCAGATATGGGTTGGACCGGCGTTCCTGGCCAAGGGTGGTAAAGCTTTCATGGCCGGGGTAGACGGTGGTTTCATCCGGCAGGGGCAGGTCCGCCACCAGAGCAAGGCTACGTTGCATCTCCGCCGGGCTGCCGCCGGGCAGGTCCACGCGGCCGCAGCTGCCCGCAAACATGGTATCGCCGCTGAACAGCCGGTCGCCGCAGGCGATGACCACGCCGCCGGGGGTGTGGCCCGGTGTGTGCCAGATGCGGAACGTCAGCTCATCCACCTGATACTCACTGTTGCCCGCAGGCCACGGGGCATCGATCAGATCCGGAGTCAGCGGGTACATCTGGTCGCCTTTGGCATCGGCCAGGTCCATATGCACCTTGCGCCGGTGGCTTTTTTCAGAGCCGCCACACTGCCCACATGGTCATAATGGCCGTGGGTGAGGAAAAATGTCCGTCAAGGTTGCGTTATTCTCTTTCAGCTGAGCCAGATAGGTTTCGGCCTCGGCAGCGGGGTCCACCACAACGGCATGCCCGGCGGCGGTGATCAGCAAAAAGGTATTAGTATACAGCGGCCAAACGCCATGGATATGGATCAATTTCATGGTTGTGCTCCTTTACTTCCACTCATCGGTATCAATGATGATGGTCACCGGACCATCGTTGACAAGGCTGACCTGCATATCGGCCCCAAACTCGCCATGCTGAACGTCTTTCAGTCCCTGGGCGTTCATCAGCTCCTGCAAAAAGGCATCATAAGCGCTTTTGGCGGTCTCCCCTTTTGCGGCATGGATAAAGCTGGGCCGTTTGCCGCGGGAGGTATCGCCATACAGGGTAAAGTTGCTGACGACAAGAACCGAATAGCCAAGTTCCACCGCGCTGCGGTTCAACTTGCCCTCATCATCGGCAAAAATGCGCAGCCCGGCGCATTTGGCTGCCAGCTTGGGGATAATGGCGGGGTCGTCCCCATCCTTTACCCCAAGCAAGATCATCAGCCCCGGCCCAATGGTGCGGGGATCGCCGCCGTTGACCACAACGGACGCCGAGGAAACACGCTGAAGCACAGCACGCATAACACAGTTCTCCTTATTCAGTCAGTATGGCACACCCGGTTAAACCGCAGGCACCATAAAATAGCAGGAATCCGCTACAAAGAAATTCAGCGAATCATCGCCCGCAAACACCGCCTGCCAGTTTTCCCATGTTGCGCCGTCGGTTGTCACATACACGGCGGTGGGGTCATACTGCCCGGCAGCAAGCCGGGCAGCGGTATCGGCGCGGCTGGCTTCCGCTGCTGGGTGGCTGCCGGACACAGCAATATCCAGATTGGTTGCCAGCCCCTGCTTGCCCGCCAGAATGGCCAGCAGGCGCAGGCGGTCCTCCCGCACTTCCCCGGCGGCAAGCAGCTGGGTGTGGCCAGCGCCAAGGCTGGCGGTCTGGTCGTTGTTTACCACTGTGGCGTTGATGGGGTCGGCAAACTTCTGCCGCTTTTGCTGGGCGGCGGCGCTCAAATCAAACGCCTGAACGCCGACAAACAGCGCCAGCACCAGCACCGCATACCGGCCGGGCAGGCGGTCCCGCAGGGTATACACGGCATACACCACCATGCAGGCCGCTACCAGATAGAACATCCGCCCGCTGGAGCGGAAGATGCCGCACAGCTCCAACAGCTTTGCAGGCAGCGGCAGCTCAATGCCGGTGTTGCCCCAGTAAATTTTGTTGCTGACGGCAAACAGCGTTAAAAACACGCAGGCCGCAAACACCGGCCCGTTGCGGTGCCACCAGGTTTTGGTGTTCTGGGGGCAGCGCACCGCCCGGCGCAGGCTGAACAGCAGCGCCGCCGTGATCAGCGCCAGCACACCAAGCCCCAGGTAATTGAAGCCATCATACTGGCCGGGCTGCTGCGGCATTACCTGGTACAGCCGGGACCAAGTGTAGCCCCGCGGGAGGTTGGGTTGATGAGTGCATTCAGGTTCATGGAATAATCGCCATAGCCGGAGCGAGATGCCCCGGTGCCGGAGCCGATGGCCCCGCACAAAACGCCGCCCACCACAGCCGCTGCCAAACTTGCCGCAAACTGCAGCGCCGCGCGGCCCCAGGCTTTTTTCTGGCGGCCCAGTTCCACGGCAGCCAGCAGGGCGCACATCATGACCAGCGGCAGAAAGTACGGGTGGATGCCCACCGCCAAAAAGGCCAGCACCGGCATGGCCCAGGGGAATTTGGCCGTGCCGCTGTGCAGGTTTTGACGGTATTCCAGAAAGGCATACAGCGCCAGCAAAAACAGCCACTGGCTGGCCAGCGCGGTATGGCGGAACGCGCGCTCCCACAAGGTAGGCAGCATAACAAACAGCAGACCGCCCAGTGTGGAAAACACCAGCGCTCCCGCGCCAGTTTTTGCCTGCCCGCGGGCGCACAGAAGCGCACCGGCTGCCCCCTGCATGGCAAAGCAGAACAGCGTGTACCACCCAAACCACTGGAAGGTGGAGGGCAGCACCCCGCGCAGCGCCTTGAAGAAGATGCTGACCCAGGGGATGCTGTCGGTAAACGAAATGACGGTGCCATCCGGGGCGGCAATGGTATCCGCCAGGCCCAGCGGGAACGCCCAATGAGAGTTGCGGAACAACACCCAGCCCGCATAATGCTGCTGAATGTCCCACTCATCATAGCCGTTCAAGATCCAGGCATCATAGGTTGGGTGCAGGGTGGATGTGCCATACAGCAGGAAAAATACCACCATGCCCGTCGCCGCGCCCAAAAGCGCCGCCAGCCACCGTCGTTTTGTGTTTTGATTCATGTGTTTTATGGGTTGTGCAGTAATAGGTCAATTTTGATTTAACCCCAGGCAGCGGGCGCGCAATACGCGTTCCCACGGGGTTTCTGCACACTTTCTATTTTATTTCTTATTTTTTATGTCTGATATATCAGAGTTTTTTCGGTTCTTTTTTTGCAAAAAAGGATCAAAGTCCCCCGTATAAAAGTTTTAGTTGCGGATAACTGTCAGAACGTCTTTGACTTTTTTCAGGCGTGCCACAACATTGTCAGGTGCACGGTGTTCATAATGCCCACCGTCAGGGACATGCGTGCGCGGCCCTGGTCCGCCGCGCGGGCGGAAAGTGAATAGATCGGCACACGCATATCGCCCAGCGCCAGCGCAACGTCCGAAAGCAGGTTGGCGCGGTCCATGCAGTCCAGCTCCAGCGTTGCCTTGTAGTCCTCTTTGGCATCATCCGCCCAATAGGCTTTCACCCAGCGGGCGGCATTTTCCGGGTCCTTCATACTCTGCTGCACATTGGCGCAGTCCCGCTTGTGGATGGACACGCCAAACCCACGGGTGACAAAACCGATGATGTCATCCCCCGGCAGCGGCGAACAACACTTGGCAAACTTGATGGGGCAGTTGTCAATGCCTTCCACCACAACGCCGTCCGAAGAATGAACACGCTTGATATCCACCGTGGGCAGCGGCTTGGGTTCCGTTGCTTTCAGGCGGGTGTACTCTTCCTTCAGCTTGGGCAGGATGCGCGCCAGCTGCAAACCGCCATAGCCGATGGCCGCATACATTTCATCCACCGAGTTACAGTGGTTGCGCGCGCCAGGTTGGACATGAACTCGTCATACTGCTCCGGCGGGATCACCATCAGGTTGCGGCGCAGCTCTTTTTCAAAGGCATCCTTGCCCTCGGCAATGTTTTCGTCCCGGCGCTCTTTCTTGAACCAGTTGCGGATCTTGTTCTTTGCTTCGCTGGTTTTTACAATGTTCAGCCAGTCGCGGGAGGGGCCACGGTTTTCCGGGCCGGTGATGATTTCAATGATTTCGCCGGTAACGACCTGATGGTCAATGGGCACAATGCGGTTGTTTACCTTGGCGCCGATCATCCGGTTTCCCACAGCGGAATGGATGGCGTAAGCAAAGTCGATGACGGTTGCGCCGGCCGGCAGGTTGATCACATCGCCGCGTGGGGTAAAGGCAAACACTTCTTCCGGCAGCAGGTCAGACTTGATATCGCTGAGCAGGTCGGTGGCATCAATGCTGGAACGCTGGCTTTCCAACAGCTGGCGCACCCAAGCCAGGCGTTCGTCCAGCCTATCACTGCTGGCGGCGGTAATGCCGGCCTTATACTTCCAGTGGGCAGCAATGCCGTATTCCGCGTTGCGGTCCATCTCGCGGGTACGGATCTGCACCTCAAAGGGGATGGCTTCGCGGCCAATCACGGTGGTGTGCAGGCTCTGGTAGCCGTTGGGTTTGGGGGTGGAGATATAATCCTTGAAGCGGTTGGGCAGCGGGTGGTACATATCATGGATCAGGCCCAGCGCGGTATAACATTCCGCCACCGTATCAATAATGATGCGGACAGCATAAATATCATAAATCTCCTCAAAGTCCTTGTTCTGCATATACATCTTGCGGTAAATGCCGTAGATGCTCTTGACACGGTGGCGGATGGTTGCTCCGTGGATGCCGTTCTGTTCCAGGTGTTCCTGGATGGTGGCGCAGATATCGTTGAGGAATTCATCCCCATGCTTGTTCAGCAGGGAGCGGATCATGTTATAGCCCACAGGATCCAGGTATTGCAGGCTGCGGTCCTCCAGCTCCTCCTTGATGTTGGAAATGCCAAGGCGGTGGGCAATGGGGGCATAAACCTCCATGGTTTCCAGGGCTTTATCGCGGCGTTTCTGCTCCGGCCAGGCATCGCCGGTACGCATATTGTGCAGGCGGTCACACAGCTTTATGATCATCACGCGGACATCCTGGCTCATGGCAAGCAGCATTTTGCGCAGGTTTTCCGCTTTGCGGTCCTCGACATTCGAGAACTTGATCTGGGTCAGCTTGGTAACACCATCCACCAGCAGGGCAACCTCGCTGCCAAACTTCTGGCGGATCTCGTCAATGGTCACGGGGGTATCCTCGGCCACATCGTGCATCAGGCTGCGGCAACGCTTTCGCTATCCATGCCAAGTTCCACCAGCAGCTGTGCCACGCTGATTGGGTGGCAGATATACGGTTCGCCGCTGCGGCGGAACTGGGTGGCATGCGCCGCGCTGGCCAGCTGATAAGCACGGTCAATCATGTCAAAATCATAGGCACGGCCGCTGGCGATCAGATCATGGCGCAGTGCTTCATAAGTAGTGGGCATGGGCACCGGCTGCTTTTGCGCCTGGGCTGCCTGTTCTGCAGCATTGTTTTTGACTTCTTCTGGCATTCTATCATCCCCATTTCAAGTATCGCACAATCATAAAAAAAGTCCCGTTTCTGCGGCAGTTCCCTCCTGCCGCGGGGGTATTTTTCATTTTGCCTTATCCTTCCCCTTCCGCCAGTCTGCGCAGGACCGGCGCGGAGGAGAGGTCTTTTTGCCGGTCACTTCCACCGGCTGGTAGCGGCTGCCGCGGCGCTCGATCAAGCCAAGCTGTTCCAGCGCCGTCAGGCTGGCCAGGGTCTTGCCGGTGTTTTCCGGCCTTGCGGTTGCAAACAGCGGCTGCAGATCATCCGCAAACACATTGCCGGTGCGCACCATGCGATACACGGCAGCGGTATCGGCACGGGTGGGCAGGCAGGCCAACCGCTCGTCATCTGGCAGGGCCGTTCCGCTCAGGAAAGCATCAAACCGTGCGGCCTGCTCCGCCGGGGCATTGCCCAAACCGGCCGGGCGCATGGCGCAGCAATGGCAGGACACCATCGGCCCGCCGCGCCCCTGGAAGATGCTGACTTCCACCGCGGCATCCACAGCTGTACCCATGCGGTAGGGCAGGTCGTCCGGGGCGGTGCCGAACAGTGAGACAAAGCAGGCCGCCCCGCCCTGGCGCAGGCGAATGCGGCAATGCCGCCCCTCATTGCCCAGGGGCCAGATGCCATCCACCGCGGCGTTTTGCAGCAGGAACACCGGAACCGGGTTGCCGCTGCCAAAGGGAGCCAGGCGGCTGAGTTCCTGTACGGTAGGCACCGTCAATTCCGCAATATCGGCCACGGCATCCAACTTGAGCGGCAGCGGCTTGGGCACCGGGTATTCTTTAGCGGCCCAATCGTTGATGGCTTTGCGGAACGCGCCGATCTTTTCTTCTTCAATGGTCAGGCCCGCCGCAGCGGAATGCCCGCCAAAGCGCAGCAGCAGCGGTGCGCAAGCGCACAAAGCGGCGTGCAGGTTAAAGCTGGTGGGGGCGCGCCCACTGCCGCGGCCCTCGCCGTTTTCAGTCGAAATAACAATGGAGGGGCGGCCGTATTTTTCCATCAGGCGGGTTGCCACAATGCCGATTACACCGGGGTGCCAGCCTTCGCCTGATACCACGATTACACGGTCCAGAACACGGGCAGGGTCTGCGCTCAGTTTTTCCAGTGCAGCGGCAGCGATCTGCTGTTCCGCCTGCTGACGGCTGGTGTTGATCTCCGAAAGGCGCGCCGCAATGCCTGCGGCCTGCTCCTCGTTTTCACACAGCAGCAGCTTCAGGGCAACAGCGGCGGTATCCATGCGGCCCGCGGCGTTCAGGCGGGGTGCCAGCCCATAGCTGACGGTTTCCGCCGTGACAGGGCGGCCTGCATAGCCTGCGTTTTCCAACAGGGCCTGCAAACCGGGGCGCAGGGTATCCTGCAAGGTGGCAAGGCCCTCTTTTACAATGGTGCGGTTCTCCCCCACCAGCGGCATTACGTCCGCAATGGTGCCAAGGGCGGCAAGTTCGCCAAAGGGTTCCAGCAGTTCAGCGGGGTCCTCACAGCCTTCCAGCGCAGCGCACAGCTTGAACGCCACACCGGCACCGCACAGATCCTTGAAGGGGCTTGTGTCGTCCTCCCGCTTGGGGTCCACAACGGCAACGGCTTTGGGCAGCTGCTGGGCGGGCAGGTGGTGGTCGGTAATCACCAGCTCAATGCCCAACTCTGCGGCCAGGTCAGCTTCCTCAATGGCGGAAATGCCGTTATCCACTGTCACAATCAGCTTATAGCCTTTATCTGCCAGCTTTTGCAGGGTTTCACGGTTCAGGCCGTAGCCGCCGCCCTCGCGGGTGGGCAGTTTGCAGCGCACCTGCGCGCCAAGGTTGGTCAGGCATTCATACAGAATGGCCGTAGCGGAAACGCCGTCCACATCATAATCGCCAAAGATCACAATGGTTTCACCGTTTTCAATCGCCTGCTGGATGCGGGCAACGGCTTTGTCCATATCTTTCAGCAGGAACGGGTCGCTCAGCGGCGGTTCCTCTTCCAGCAATGCGGCGGCAGCCTGCGGCTGGGCAATACCGCGGCAGGCCAGCACCCTGGCCAGCAGCGGGCCATAACCGGCGGCCAGGAGCGCACTTTCCCCTGCGGTATCGGCGTTTTTCAGCTGCCAGGCACGATAGTTCATAATTGTCTTGCTCCTGTTCCTTTATGGCAACACCGCACAATTCCCGCCTTGCGGCTTAAGCACCGCTCCGGCAGCTGCGGCACGGCATCTGCGTTGCCAAAATGCTCGATAATGTCGGGTTGCGGTACCCGCATCGTGCTTCGGGGGC
>ENA-OQAJ01000092-OQAJ01000092.1-human-gut-metagenome-genome-assembly--contig:-NODE-92-length-25451-cov-8.049005_pt1 | contig 25451 bp, 23 predicted proteins | sample MGYA00242736_ERZ504529 | MGnify/ENA primary metagenome ERZ504529 (study PRJEB26092, sample SAMD00036275) | human gut metagenome | host: Homo sapiens | study: EMG produced TPA metagenomics assembly of...
AGATGCCAAGCCAAAAGCGCAGATAATACTGGATGTCTTATCGAGCATTTTGGCAACGCAGATGCGTGCCGCAGCTGCCGGAGCGGTGCTTAAGCCGCAAGGCGGGAATTGTGCGGTGTTGCCTTAAAAGTTTGTGACGGCTTATTTTTTATGGGAATGCCGCAAATCCGCACGCCTGGCGCATGGCTTCATCGCTGGCGAAACCGTAAATCTTTACGGTTTCATCCTCATAGATCAGCGCATCCTCCGGCATGGCATCGGCAAGGGCCTGGGTAGTGGGCTGGCGCTCGCCGTATGCTTCCCATTTGGAGATAACAAAGAAAATTTTACCCTGCGGAGGGGTTTGCAGATGGCTGGTGACCTGCAGCCAAGGGCGCAGCTCCGGCACACTGTTTGGGGTCAGGGTCCACACGTTCAGGGTGCCGTCCGTCAACTCGGTCATCACATTACCGTCCCAAAAAGAAGCGTACCCGTCCCGGTAGCCGTTCTGCACCAGGAACTGTGCCGCCCCTTGGTTGGGGTTGGTTGCCACTGCCGCTGCGCGGTAGTCTGTTCCGGCTCGCAACAGTAATATCGCCGCCAGCAGGACCGTCAGACCACGGGCATCCGGGCGGTGCAGGGGGGTGCAGTCCGCCAGCATGATTTCCAGCAGCGGTACAAATAAAAATTGCCAGTGGCAGCAGGTAGCGGTCCGAATGGCCGCTGTTGGTCAGGCCGTACAGCAGTGCAAAGCAGACGGCCCCGGCCAGGGAAAATGCTCCCACCAGCCGGTGCCCCAGCGGGTAGCGTGCTTTACCGCGCACCAGCCGAACAGAAAACACAAAGCAGAAAAGGATCAGCGCCGCAGCCGCAAGGTTAAACAGCGCGGCCAGAGAAAACACTTTGCCCTCCTGCCAGCCAAAGGAAGCCAGCAGCGCGTTGACAAACCATTGCAGGCGTTCCAGGTTCAGCCCGGTAAAGGCCACATACCCCTGGTCCTGGAAGTGATATTTTTCCGCCAGCACCTTTGCGTTGACCAGGTACCCCGCCAGCGCGGCAGCATCCGCCGCAAGTGGGCACCAGCAACGCCCCGCCGGGGGTGTGCCAGGCATTGGCCAGCTTTTGGCGCAGGGTATCCGCAGGCGGAGCATCCAGCCAGCAGAGCAGCGCTACCGCCACGGTAAGCGGAATGTTCAAGATGAACAGCTGCCGCGGCCCGCCCAGTGCCGCCGCAAAGCTGAACAGCACCATGCCCACCGCCGGGGCCAGCCGCCGCCCGCCGCGCAGAATGCGCACCGCGCACCCCAGCACCACAAAGCTGATGGCAATGTGCGGAATATAGTAAAGGCCCTCCAGCACATACTGACGGTACAGCGCACCATAAGGCAGCACCAGCAGCCCGGCCCCCAGCAGGCCGCTGTACTTGAGCTTTGCACTGCGCCCGAACCAGAACCACGCCGCGAGATATAAAAGGATCAGCACCACGCTGCCCACCACGCGCACAGTATGCCAGCTGGTGAACAGCCGGAACAGCGGTGCCATGACCAGCTGGGTGTTGAGCACCCGCAGCTCGGTGGAATAGTACCAGTTGGTGCTCATCACGCCGCCCTCCTGCGCCAGCAGGTTGGCAAGCAGTTGTTCGGACGCCATGTCGGCGTCCAGCCGGTTGGGTGCCCAGTAGCACCAGTCCACCACCAGCAGGGCAAAGCAGACCGCCGCCCAGAGCAGCAGTATCATATAGGTGGTTCGTTTTTGTTTTGCGCCGTTTGTTTGCAGCTTTGGCAAGCGGCTCCCCTCCCTTTTTGGGATAAACTTTATATTATTGTATCGCAAATGGGGCGGGGGTGCAACCACTCGGTGTTATCCTTCGTCCGCTGCGGGGTCCAGCTGGCCGGTGGTGTCCAGCTGGATGGCGGAGCCGCGCCGCACGGTGGTGCCTGCCCGCGGGTACTGGCTGACGACCCGTTCCCCCTGCCCCAGCACATCCGCAGTCAGGGTATACTCGCTCAGTTTTTGGGCCGCGGCGGGGGCTTTCCAGCCGGTCACATCGGGCACGGTGGTAAAATATTTTGCCTGCTCTGCTTCGGTATAGCTGGGCTGGATGCCTAAGCGCGGCAGGCTTTTTTGCAGCACCTCCGCCGCCACGGGGCCGGAAAGCGCGCCGCCGCTGGTGGTCCAGCTGTGGGGTTCATCCAGGCAGATGAGGACTGCGATTTTGGGGTTTTCGATCGGTGCCACTGCCACAAAGCTGGCAATGCGGGCGCGCTCATTCTCGCTGTCCAGCTTTTGGCTGGTGCCGGTTTTGCCGCCCACACGGTAGCCCGCCACGCACCGTTTTTGCCGGTGCCGGTGGTCACAACACCCTCCATCAATTCGCGCATGACGGCGCTGGTTTCGGGCCGGATGACCTGCGCTTTTACGGTAGGCTCCACCTGCTGCACGGTATTGCGCTCGGTATCGCGGATGGACTGCACCACATGGGGCTGCATCAGCTTGCCGCCGTTGACCACCGCGCAGACGGCTGTGATCATTTGCAGGTAGCTCACCTTGCTGCTTTGCCCGAAGGAGCAGGAAGCCAGCTCCACCGGGCCCATGCGGTCGGCGGTATAGTATTCGCTGCGCTTGATCTCGCCGGGCAGGTCAATACCGGTTGCGGCGCGCAGGCCAAAGGCGGCAAAGTAATCGCAAAAGTTCTGCTTGCCCAGCCGCGCCCCCACCTGGATAAAGCAGGGGTTGCAGGATACCGCCAGCCCCTGGGCCAGGGTTTCGCTGCCATGGATATGCCCGTTTGCGCAGCGGAAATTTGTGCCCGCCACATTGATCTTGCCCGCGCAGACAAAGCGGCTGTTCCGCGTGACTGCACCGATATCCAGTGCCGCAGCGCAGGTGATGAGCTTGAACACACTGCCGGGTTCGTACAAATCGGAAATTGCCTTGTTGCGCCACTGGGCCTGCTGGGCGGTCTGCAACGCTTTGCTGCGTTCTTCCCCGCTCAGGGCGTTCACCTGCTGGCGGATGGTTTCATCCACAATGGTGCGCGGATCGTTGGGGTCGTAATCCGGCTTGGTGGACATGGCAAGGATCGCGCCGGTATCGACCTCCATCACAATGCCCACCGCACGGGCCGCCACATGATGCTCCGCCACGGCGGCACTGAGCGCGCTTTCCAGATAGTGCTGGATATCCGCCCGGATGGTCAGGGTGATATCATTTCCCGGCACGGCATCCTGCAGGGTGCTGTAATGGGTGGGCATATCGTACCCCCAGGCATTTTTTGCAGTCAGGATGGTTCCGTTCCGGCCGGTCAACTGGGCATCATATTGCAGTTCCAGCCCCCAAAGGCCCTGATTATCCACATCGGTAAAACCCAGCAGGCAGCCCATAAAGTTGCCCTGCGGGTAAACGCGCTTGGTATCCTGCAAAATCTGGATACCCTGCGCGTTGTTCTGCGTGCACCAGGCCCGCACGGCGTCTGCCAGATCGGCATCCACCCGGCGGCGGAGCAGGCAGTCATTGCTGGTGCGCTTGCTCAGCTTTTGCAGGGTAGCGTCATAATCAATATCCAAAATTTCGCTCAGCGCTTTGGCGGCGGGCTGCACCAGCTCATCCGCCAGTTCCCGCGGGGAGGCCCGGATGGTCCAGCAGGTTTTGCTGGCGGCCAGGGTAACGCCATCGGCGGAATAAATTTCGCCGCGGGCGGCGGGCAGCGTGGTATCCCGCAGCTGCTGGGCCGCGGCACGGTTGGCATAACCGCTGGGGTCCAGTATTTGCAGGGTAAACAGCCGGGCCAGCAGTCCGCCAAAGCACAAAACCGCCACCAGCCCGGCCAGCACACGGGTGCGCCGCCGCATGTGGCGGTTCTGCGCAGGGTAAATGCTGCGCGGCGGGCGGTGGGTCTGTTTCATGGCGGTCTGCCTCCCCCTGTATTTTCTTCCACACACAAGCGTATGTGCTGGCGGGGCGGTTTATCCCGGTTTTGTGCGCCAGTATTGCAAGATTGTTTCCTTGCCGCACTGAAATTGCCCGGTGTTTAACGCTGGATTTTGCCATTAGTCGATATTTGTTTTTATCTTTTTCCTTTTCTTTCAGAACAAATTTCGATCAAGCGCTGTTTTCATCGTTGCTTTTCGTTTCAGATACCCGTGCAAAATCCATTCTTTTTTTGCTTTTTGAAAACGAAATTGCTCATTTGCAAGGACAATATCGTTTCGATTCGCACAGATATTGCTTTTCTGCTTTTCTCGTCTTATAATGATAAACATGTAAATTTTTTCGTAAAGCGAATAAGGAGTATCGGGAACGAATGAGCAACACAAAAAGCGCCGAATCCACCCTGTCGGAGCCGATTTTAACCGCCAGGCATTGGTTCAGCTGATTTTGCCGCTGCTGGCGGAGCAGTTTTTGTCGGTATCCATGGGCATGGCGGATACCCTTATGGTATCCGGCGTTGGCGAAGCCGCTGTGTCCAGCGTGAGCTAGTGGACAGCCTGAATATTTTGATCATCCAGATCCTGTCCGCCCTGCAACCGGCGGCGCGGTCATCAGCAGCCAGTACCTTGGCCGGCGCGATGGTGAAAAAGCCGCCAAAAGCGCCGCACAGCTGTACACCGTTCTTGCGGTCAGCACCATCGCTGTCATGCTGGTCATTCTGGTGCTCAGCCGCCCCATCCTGCGCATTGTTTTCGGCCGCATTGATGACGATGTGATGAGCTTTTCACAGACCTACTTTTTGATCAGCGCCATCTCCTACCCCTTTATCGGGTTTTACAACGCCGGGGCCGCTTTGTTCCGTGCGCAGGGCAACAGCCGCATTTCCATGCTGGCCAGCCTGGTCATGAACATCATCAATATCTGCTTCAACGCCCTGTTCATTTATGGGCTGGGCATGGGGGTACTGGGCGCTGCACTGGCCACCCTGCTGGGGCGCGTGTTTGCCGCGGCGTGGGTGTTCTGGCAGCAGCAGCAAATTGAAAACCCGCTCTGCATCCGCCATATTGCGGATATGAAGCCGGACGGTGACCTGATTCGCCGCATCCTTGGCATTGGCATTCCCTCCGGTTTGGAGAATGGCATGTTCCAGATTGGCAAGCTGTGCGTCAGCAGCTTGACTTCCACCCTGGGCACCTCCGCCATTGCGGCCAACGCGGTGGCCAACACCATCAGCGGCATTGCCAACATTCCCGGCAGCACCATGGGCCTTGCCATGATCCCCGTCGTCAGCCGCTGCCTTGGCGCAGGAGACAAAAAACAGGCCAAGCATTACGCCAAGATGTTTATCCTGATGGCAATGCTCGGTTTGTTCTGCACCAACGCCTGCCTGTTTTTTACGATTCCTTACATTGCACGGCTGTTCAGCCTTTCGGATACTGCGCTCAACATGTGCGTTACCGTTATGCACTGGTTCTCTTTGTTCAGCGTTGTCTGCTGGGCTACCAGTTTTACGCTGCCCAACGCCCTGCGCAGCGGCGGCGATGCCCGCTACACCATGACGGTGAGCATTTTCAGCATGTGGCTGTTCCGCGTAATTTTGAGCTACATCTTTGTGCTCAAGCTCAACATGGGGCTGACCGGCGTGTGGTTCGGTATGTTCATTGACTGGATCTGCCGCAGCGTATTCTTCATGATCCGCTTTGTCAGCAACAAGTGGATGGACCACAACGTAATCTGAGGCAACACCGCATAATTCTAAGTGCCGATACGGCAAGCGAGGTGCGGCAGATGCTAAGCCAAAAGCGCAGATAATACTGGATGCTGCAAAGGTGAGCGCCGCCAGTGGCGGAAACAGCGAACCGAAGCAGGGGCAGCGGTCGCAGAGTGCGAGGGGCTTTTGCCCCCAAAGCACGATGCGGGTACCGCAACCCGACATTATCGAGCATTTTGGCAACGCAGATGCCGTGCCGCAGCCGTCGGAGCGGTGCTTAAGCCGCAAGGCGGGAATTGTGCGGTGTTGCCCTGATACTATTTCTGCTTTAAGTTTCCTTAGCTCACATTCTAAATAACATCAAAAAGCGGCGCAGAGCCGGGCGTTATCTCCTCCGGTTCTGCGCCGTTTTTTTATTTTCATGTGATAATGAACGATTTACAGGATATCCCACTGCACGGGGGTCAGGAACAGCTTTTCCGCCTCGGCACGGTCGGTGGTCTGGCCCAGTACCCACATCAGTTTGACTGCGGTGGCTTCGGGGGTCATATCGTGCGCTTCCAGCACACCGGGCAGGGCTTTGGCCGCGCGGCCAACTTCGTACACGGCAAGGTCGCTGCCTCATGCGGTACCTGGGTGGTGAACACAGCCAGGTGCCCCGCGCCGCACCAGTCCCGCACGGCGGCAAACATGGCACCATCATCCCCGCCGGGCAGGCCGCCCACGCCAAAGCTTTCCAGCACCAGGCGCGGTAACGGCCCTCCAACATGGGGATGATATCCGCCCGCATGCCCGGCACCAGCCGCAGCACAAACACATTGGGGTCCAGCGCGGTACTGAACACCGCATGGGTATACTCCGCCGGGCGCTGCAGGAACTGGATCAGGCGGCGGTCCCGGAACATGGCGGTTTCGGGGTAATCAATGCTGGAAAACGCGTTAAAACTCTTGGTTCGGGTTTTGCGGGCGCGGGTGCCCAAAATCACCTGATTGTCAAACACGATCTGCACACCCCAGGCATCCGGGTGGCAGGCATAGGCCACGGCGCGCCACAGGTTGTTGCGGGCATCCGTATCGCGGTTATAAATCGATTTCTGGCTGCCGGTCAGCACCACCGGCTTGAGGCTTTTCTGGATCATGTAGCTGAGCGCTGCGGCGGTATAGCCCATCGTGTCCGTGCCATGGGTGATGACAAAACCATCATAGCGGTCATAGTTTTCCTGCACAGCGGCGGCAATGCCCTGCCACTGTTCGGGGCCCATGTTGGTGGAATCCAGGTTATACAGCTGGATGGCATCAATGCGGCAGAATTCCGCCAGTTCCGGCACGCAGGAAAGCAGCTCTTGCGAGGTGATGGCCGGGGCAAGCCCGCCCGCCGCCGTTGGGCGCGAAGCAATGGTGCCGCCGGTTGCAATCAGCAGGATCGTTCTCATAAATTAGAGTTCTCCTTTTATTTTTCACTGCACGGTGCCTTGGCGCAGGGGCGGGGCACCCTTGTGCATAATATTCATAAGTGCGCTTATTATACCATCTGTGTGCGCGCAAGGCAAACATTTTTTACAGGGGGTTGACAAGCTTGGTCTATTGTTATAGACTAGGTTTATAGCAATAGACCAAATGAGAGAAGGAGCACCCCGAAATGGAACAGGATTACCGCCTTGCGGAAGGCGAATACCGCTTTGCCTGCCTGGTGTGGGCCAACGAGCCGCTGGGCAGCGGCCAACTGGTAGCGCTGGCAAATGAAGCCCTTGGCTGGAAGAAAAGCACCACCTATACCGTGCTGAAAAAGCTGTGTGCGCGCGGTATATTACACAATGCAAACGGCACCGTAACGGCACTGGTCAAACAGGCCCAGGTTCAACAGGAAGAAAGCGCCGCCGTCGTGCAGAAAAGCTTTGGCGGCAGCCTGCCCCGCTTTGTGGCCGCTTTTTTGAACACCAGCTCCATCAGCGAGGAAGAAGCCGCCGCCATCCGCGCCATGCTGGATGATGCCCGCCGCCAGGACAGCGACGCCTGAATGCTGCTTGCTTACTGCTTAACGGAAAGGAAAAACGCCATGATGTTCAGCATCCGTTCTTTTGTGCTGTATGCCGTTGACACCAGTATGTGCGGCGGCCTGCTGGTACTGCTCTGCCTACCGTTGTGCGCGCTGCTGCGCAGGCTGCGGGCACCCAGCAAACTGTTGTGCCTGCTTTGGCTGGCGGTCGGGCTGCGGTTTCTGCTGCCGGGCGGCATCCCGGTATCCATCCGGCAGCCGGGCAGCGCGGCCCCCATTCAACAGGCTGGTGCCGTGGTTCAGGCGCTCACCGTGCCCGCGGAACTCCCGGCGCAGGCTTTGCCGGGCGCGGCAGGCAGTGCTCCCCTGCCCGGCAGCATGTTTAACATCTGGGTGGTACTGGCAGCGATCTGGGCTGCCGGGGTAGTGGTTTTACTGGTGCGTGCGGCGGCTGGCTATTGCCGCCTGCGCCGCATGGTGACCCTTGCCTGCAAAACGCCGGATGCTGCTACACCTGCGCCGCGGTTGCCACGCCGTTCACACTTGGCGTGCTGCGCCCCCGCATTTATATGCCGCAAAGCCTGCAGGGTTCCCCACGCCGTGCGGTACTGCTGCATGAACGCACCCACATCCGCCGGGGTGACCCCATTACCAAGCCGCTGTACTATCTGGCCGCCTGCCTGCACTGGTGGAACCCGCTGGCGTGGCTGGCGTTCCGCCAATTTGAGCAATACATGGAACTTGCCTGTGACGAAGCCGCCATCGGCACCGCTCCCGCTGCCGAACGCGCTGATTACTGCGAAAACATTCTGCGCTTTGCCACGGTGCGCCAGATGCCCGGTGCCCTCGCCTTTGGGCAGGGCCAGGTGGCCAAGCGGGTGGCCCACTTGCTGAAATACCGCAAACCTGCCCCGCTGCTGTTAGCCCTTGGCTGTGTGCTGGTTGCGCTGGGCTGCGGTGCCTGCGCCCTGCGGCCCCAGGCGGAAACTACCGCGCCGCAGGCCGAACCCGTTTCCGCTGCGGCAGACCCCACGCCGGAACCTGCCACTCCTGCTGATGATACGCTGACCAACAGCGCCGCGGAACCCACCGCACAGCCGGAGCAGCCCCAGGCCACGGCAGAGCCGCTGGTTTTTGGCTGGCCGGTGGCGGATTTCCATTACATTGCCCACTTTGTATCAGACTATCACCGCGGAGCGGATTACAGCGCCACCAAAGGTACGCCGGTGCTGGCAGTGTATAACGGCACGGTGGCGGTTGCCAACAACCACCCCAGTTACGGCAATTATGTGGTGATCGACCACGGCACCCTGCCGGACGGCCACAGTTACCGCACGCTGTATGCCCACCTGGATACCCTGAGCGTGGCAGCTGGCGATACAGTGACCCAGGGCCAGCAGCTTGGCACGGTGGGTTCCACCGGCAAATCAACCGGCAACCACCTGCACCTGGAGCTGTTTGTGGATGGAGCCTTGACCGATACCCGCACGATGATTCCTTACGATAACACCACCTCCCCAGACCTGCATTTGACCACCACGCTGGATTTTATCTGCCCGTTGGAAAGCTACACGGCAATTTCTGCCCCCTTCCGCACCGATGATTCCGATACACCGCCCCACCTTGGCGTGGATTTTGCCGCTGCGGGCGGCACACCGGTCCAGGCTGCGCAGAGCGGCGTTATAACCCAGGCAGGCTGGATGATGACCACGGTTACTTTGTAACCATCTACCACGGTGCGGACGCTGCTGCCAACGATGACGGCGTTTACCCTGCCAACTATGCCACCAGCTATGCTCACCTGCAAAGCAAGCCCGCCGTGCAGGTGGGGCAGCGGGTCGCGCAGGGGGATGTGATCGGCTATGTGGGCAGCACGGGCAGTTCCACCGGCAACCACCTGCACTTCCAGCTGCTGGTAAATGGCACCCCCGTTGACCCGCTGGCCATGCTGCCGCAATAAGAGAAACCAAATGAAACTGAAAACATTCTATGTACGGGCTGCTGCAGCTGCGGCGGCAGCCTGCTTTTTTTGTACCCATTCCCCGCCCATGCAGCGGATTCCGCTGCCTTGCAGGGCCAGGTGAGCGCGGCGCAGCGCGAATATGAAAGCGCCGCCAGCACACTGGACAGCATGCAGCAGCAAGCCAGTGACACCCGCCAGCAGGTCAACAACTTGCAAAGCCAAACCGACGCACTGCGCGGCCAACTGGGCAGCATTGTGGCCCAGCTAGAGCAAAGCCGCACCGAGCTGGCCGAAGCCCAGAACCAAGCAACCGCTGCGGCCAAGGCGCTGGAAGAAAAGCAGGCTGCGTTCAGCGCCCGATATGACAGTTGCAAGCAGCAGCTGACCGCCATGCAGCTGCTGAACGAAGGCGGGGAAATCAGCCTGCTGATGCAGGCGGATGATTTGTACGAACTGCTGACCTTTTGGCAGGTGCTGAACGATTTGACCGAGCACAATAAACAGCTGCTGGACGAGTTGGATGCGGAAGCTCAGGCTCTGGACACCCAACGCCAGCAGGCCGAAGCCGCTGCAACGCAGGCCGAACAGGCCGCCCAAGCCCTGCAGCGCGCCAGGATGAACTGACCCAGACGCAGATCCAGCTGGAACAGGCCTTGCAGCAGGCCAGCACGGAACTGGACAGCCAGCAGGCAGCCGCCAAAGCCCAGGCCGCCGTGACCGAAGAAAAACGCAAGGCCTATGAACAGGCCACCGCCGCGCTGGATGCCTACTTAAAAGTGCAGAGCCAGAAATACCAGGATCCCGCCCGCCATTGCAGTTTGGATTTCACCTGTCCCCTGCCCAGCGTGGGGCGCATCAGCACCTACTTTGGGGAGCCGGATGCTGTATACAACAAGCCGCACACAGGGGCCGACATGCCCGCCGCCAGCGGCACCCTTATTTACGCCGTGGCGGATGGCGTGGTCAGCGCGGCATCCGCCCGGCCCAGTTATGGCAACTGTGTGCAGATCGACCACGGCACCGCGGATGACGGTAGCAGCTATGCCACCCTGTATGCGCACATGTCCAGCTTTTGCGTCAGCGCGGGGCAGACGGTGCATAAGGGCGATGTGATCGGCTATGTGGGCAACACCGGGGATGTGCGCGGTGCCAACGGCGGCTACCACCTGCATTTGGAGCTGCGCATCAACGGCACCCGCACCGACCCGCTGCAATACATCCCACACTGAACGGTGAATGTCGATTGACCGGCTAACGTACAAAACAAACACACTATGGCTGAACTGCAACACAAAACACCGCGCAAACCCCGCCGCACCAACCTGCGCCGGCTGCCCGGCTGGCACAGAACTGGCGAGATTTTTTATGCCGTCGGCTTTTTAACAGAATATTGGCTCATCTGCCTGGGCCGCAAAGCTGCCGCCGCGGCGCACGCTGCGCGGGATGCTGCGCTTTATCTTATCCGGCTGCTGCTTGCCCCGGTGTTGGAGCTGGGGCAGGCATTCTGCACCGCGCTGGCCGGGCCGCACCCGCTGCGGCAGCTGGTGCCATGGCTTGCCCCCTGCGCCGCCGGGGTGATACTTTGGGCTGTGGTTGCCATGGGCTGAACCTGCACTTTACCCTGCAGGTGGAAGTAAACGGCACCGTGGTTGGCAGCGTTGCCACCGAGCAGAACTTTGATACCGCCCGCGCAGACCTCCAGGCCCGCCTTGCCGCCGCACGGCAGCTGGCGGATTCCGATACCGCCGCCCTGCCGGTGCTGGAGCCAACCTATACCCTGCACATCGGCGGTACCCCCATGACGGAATTGCAGCTGACGGATGCTATTCTGCGCGCCAGCGGCAGCTCCATTGTGGAAGGCACCGCAGTGTATCTGGATGGCAGCCTTGCTTTTGTTACGGTAGAGGGCGACCACCTGCGCTGCTTTTTCAACCAGCTGCAGCGGCCCTGGCGCGCCCCCAGGCAAAGCAATGTGCGCACCGCATTTCTGCACGAGCTCCGGCTGGTGGATGGCATCTATCTGGCGGGTTCGGTGCAGCCTTATGGCGAGATCGTTCAGCAGCTGCAAAGCCGCGATCTGCTGCAGGTCAAAACTGTGTACACCCGCGTGTATCAGGAGGCGATCCCCTATGACCAGCAGACGGTGGAACGCAGCGACCTTGGCTTTGGCGTGGTGGAAACCATCCAGCAGGGTGTTGACGGCACCCAGCAGCTGACCGAGGAGATCACCTATGTGAACGGTGTGCAAACTGCCGCCGAGGTGGTACATATTGATATATTGACCCCTGCAGTGCCGGAGATCACTGCCCGCGGCACTCATCTTGCGCCGGGCATGACAGCGGAGCTGGACGGGCACACCTTCATCTGGCCGGTGCCGCAGTACAAGCATGTAAGCCGCTGGATGGGCGGCAGTGACAACCACAAGGGCGCGGATATTGCCGCGCCGCGCGGCACCCCCATCATTGCCTCAGCAAGCGGCACGGTGGTAACGGCCACCTACCACAACAGCGTTTTCAGCTATGGCAACTATGTCATTCTGGACCACGGGGATGGCTACCGAACCTTGTATGCCCACATGAGCGCTTTTGCCGTCAAGCAGGGCGATGTGGTGCAGCAGGGCCAAATCATTGGCTATGTGGGGGATACCGGGTATTCTTTCGGCTGCCACTGCCACTTTGAAATGTTTGGTCCCGGCGGGCGGTTCAGCGCGCAGCTGCTGTTCCCTACTTTATAGCACTGCTTTACATTCTTATAAAATTTTGCAATCCACTTTACCTTTTCCGTTTTTTGTGTTAGAATTTTAAGTAATTTATGGGGACAATGTCGTCCGCCCTTGTTGGCGGCTGCATTGTCCCTTTTTTTACTTATAATGGAGGTGGATGGTATGGACCGCATTGACCGCAAAATCATTGATATTCTGCAAACAAACGCACGCGCCCCGCTGAAAGAAATTGCCGACCGGGTGTTCCTGTCCTCCCCTGCGGTTTCGGCCCGCATTGCCAAACTGGAAAAAGACGGCGTACTGACCGGCTATCAGGCGCAGGTTGCCCCGCTCAAGCTGGGGCAGCTGGTCAAGGCGTTCATCAACCTGGATATGGACCCCAAGCTCAAGCCGGAGTTTTACCCCTACATCCAAAGCTGCGGCAATGTTGTGGAGTGCAACTGCGTGACTGGCGATTACAGCATGCTGATTGAAGTGCTGTTTGGCACCACGCAGGAGTTGGATACCTTTATCAACCATCTGCAACAGTTTGGCCGTACCCGCACGCAGATCGTGTTTTCCACCCCGGTGGAGCACCGCGGCCTGCCGGTGAGCGAACCGGAGGAAGAACCGGCGGCGGAAACCTGACTGCCTGTTCCCGCCTTTTCCCATCCCTGTCCTGAATATGGGCGGGGATTTTTTTATTTTACCTGTTGACAGCTGTGTATATTGCGTATATACTGTATATATAGCATATGAACAGTTCAGATTGCAAGGAGGAACACGGCATGGAGCTGTATATCTCCAATTCCGGCCAGGAACCCATTTACGCGCAGATCACCCGGCAGATCAAAGCCAAAATTTTGAACGGCGAATTGCAGCAGGGCGATGCACTGCCCAGCATCCGCCTGTTGGCGAAGGAGCTGCGCATCAGCGTGATCACCACCAAGCGCGCGTATGAGGACCTGGAGGCCGATGGTTTTATTACCACCATGCCGGGGCGCGGCAGCTTTGTTGCGCCGCAAAACCCGGCCCTGCACCGGGAGGAAAGCTTAAAACAGATGGAAGAGCACCTGCAGCACGCCATTGATGCCGCGCGGCGCGGCGGCATTACCAAAGACGAAGTGCGCGAAACCCTTGACCTTTTGTGGGAGGAATCATGATGGCTGAACCTTTGGCCGCCGCACTGCATGGTGTGGCAAAACATTACCACGGTTTTACCCTTGGCCCGCTGAACCTGGAAATTCCCGCCGGGAGCATTGTTGGCCTGATTGGTGAAAACGGCGCGGGCAAAACCACCCTGCTCAAACTGCTGACCGGTGTAAACCGCCCGGATGCCGGCACCGTGGAGCTGCTGAGCGCCACCCCAGATGATGCCGCCGTACGCGCGAAAATTGGCGTTGTGTTTGAGGATGCCTATTTTTATGAATCGCTGACCCCCGCACAGGTTGGTGCCAGCCTGCGCGGCATATTTGGCCCAGCGTGGGATGCCGGTTATTTCGCCGCTCTGCTGGAGCAGTTCCACCTACCGCCGAAAAAGAGCATCAAAGAACTCAGCCGCGGCATGCGGATGAAGCTGAACCTTGCCAGCGCTTTGGCCCACCGGCCGGGGCTGCTGGTGCTGGACGAAGCCACCTCCGGGCTGGACCCCGCCGCCCGCAGCGAGATTTTGGATATCCTGCTTGATTTTATCCAGGATGAGCGCCACAGCGTGCTGTTGAGCAGCCACATTACCACCGACCTGGAACAGATCGCCGATACCATTGCCTACCTGCACCACGGGCAGCTGCTGTTTGCCAAAAACAAGGATGACCTGATGGAAGAATACGGCATTCTGCGGTGCAGCCAGCAGGACCTTGACCGCCTGCCGCCGGAGTGGATCGCCGCCACCTGCCGCACCGCCGCCGGCTGCGAAAGCCTGGTACACCCGCGGGTCAGCGTCCTGCGCGCATTGCCCGGTGTGGTATGCGATGCCGCCAGCATTGATGACATCATGCGCCTGACCAGCAAGGAGGGTTAACAATGAAAGGTCTTTTGTGCAAAGACTGGGCCATTTTGGTGAACAGCTACAAGAAAAATTTCCTTATTATGGTTGTGCTTTATCTTGGCATGGCGGTCTGCCTGCATATGGATTACCTGTGTTATGCGCTGGTTGCCGTGTGCGGCGTTTACGCATCCAGCACCATGAATTTTGATGATTACGCCCACTGGGATACCTATGCCCGCACCCTGCCGGTCACACCGGGGCAGGTTGTTGGCTGCAAGTACCTGCTGGGGCTACTGTTCACCCTGTTTGGCAGCGTTTGCGCCGCGGTGGGGATTTTCCTTACCAGCCAATACACAGATGTGTTGGAAGCGGCATTCTCGATTCTGCTCATTGCCGCGTTTTTCCCTGCTGCTGTTTGCCGTCAACATGCCGTTTTCCTACAAATTCGGCGCGGTGCGTGCCCGCACCTGGGTGTACCTGGTCGCATTCTTTGGTGTTTTCCTCATAATTTTTGCCATGGAGCATCTGCCCTATCTGCAGCGTTCTTCCGTCATTTCCCAGCTGGACGCTTTGGGCAATGCCCTCACCGCGCAGCCGGTGCTTTTGTTGCTGCCCTGCGCGGCCGTGCTGCTGCTCTACCTTGGCAGCTGGGCCTTGAGCGTACAAATTATCAGCGCAAAGAGTTTTGAGGGAATTCCTGGTTCTTTTTGCTCGGAGGTAAAAACGCTGAGTGAAAACACGCCGGATCAGGCCGGAGCAGCTAAAAACCGGCAATCCGCTATTGACAAACCGGCACCCGTGCGGTAAAATAAACAAGTATTCAATGCGGGTGTCGTACAACGGCTAGTACATCAGCCTTCCAAGCTGGGGACGAGGGTTCGACTCCCTTCACCCGCTCCATATAAAAACAGCGCAGAAGCGAACGTTTCTGCGCTGTTTTTCTGCTTAAGTACCCACTTCTTTTTTACCCTAACTACCAAAACAGGCAGTGTCCTTCTCCCTTTCCGGGAGCGGCACTGCCTGTTTTTATTCTATTAAAGTTTCTTCGGTTCCTTCTTTCAAAGAAGGAACAAAACTCCCGTAACTTTACTGCTGCTGTTCCGCGCGCTTTTTGGCGATGGCGGCCAGGGCATCCTTGCGGGACAAGTTGATGCGACCCTGCTGGTCGATGTCGGTTACCATAACGATGATGGGATCGCCCACGGCAACAACATCTTCCACATGCTCTACACGGTGGTCGTCCAGCTTGGAGATGTGAACCAGACCTTCCTTGCCCGGAGCAATCTCAACAAATGCGCCAAAGTTCATCAGGCGGGTCACGCGGCCCTTGTAGATAGCGCCCACTTCGGGATCTTCCACAATGGTCTTGATGGTGGAAATCGCGCGCTTGGCGTCGTCCTGATCCACAGCGGAGATAAAGACGTGGCCGTCCTCCTCAATGTCGATCTTGCAGTTGAAGTTGGCGCACATTTCCTGAATGACCTTGCCGCCCTTACCGATGACGTCCTTGATCTTGTCAACGGGGATTTGCATGCTGAACATCTTGGGTGCATACTTGGAAAGCTCTGCGCGCGGCTCGGCAATGCAGGGCTTGATGATCTCGTCCAGGATGAACAGGCGGCCCTTGCGGCACTTTTCCAGTGCTTCGGCCACAATATCATAGGTCAGGCCGTCCACCTTAATATCCATCTGGATAGCGGTAATACCGCGGCGGGTGCCGCCAACCTTAAAGTCCATATCGCCGTGGAAGTCCTCCACGCCCTGGATATCCAGCATGGTCATCCAGCGGCCGCCGTGCAGCGGGTCGCCATCGGTGATCAGGCCGCAGGAGATACCGGCAACCGGTGCCTTGATGGGCACACCAGCATCCATCAGGGCCAGGGTGGAAGCGCAAATAGAAGCCTGAGAGGTGGAGCCGTTGGAGCTCATGATTTCAGAAACGGTACGGATGGTGTACGGGAACTCTTCCATGCTGGGCAGCACGGGGATCAGGGCACGCTCCGCCAGGTTGCCGTGGCCGATCTCGCGGCGGCCGGGGCTGCGGGGTGCGCGGGCTTCGCCGGTGGAGTACGGCGGCATGTTATAGTGATGGATGTAGCGCTTGAGCGGGGTGTCGGACAAGTCGTCCATCATCTGGGCATCTTTGGTGGAGCCCAAGGTGCAGATGGTCAGGGCCTGGGTCTGGCCGCGGGTGAACAGGCCGGAGCCGTGCACACGGGGCAGCACACCGACTTCGGCGGCCAGCGGGCGGATCTCATTGATGCCGCGGCCGTCAACACGCTTGCCTTCTTCCAGCAGCCAGGTGCGTACAACCTTCTTCTGCAGCTTATAGCTGATCAGATCCAGGTCGGCGGCGTTCAGTTCGGGGTGTTCCTCGGCAATAGCATCCATGATGGGCAGCATGGCGGCATCGCGGACGTTTTTGTCGTCGGTGTTCATGGCAGCCTTGACATCTTCCAGGTGCTTGGCGTACACATCCGCCAACAGGGCGTGGTCCAGTTCCACCGGGGTAAAGCTCTTCTTCGGCTTGCCGATCTCTGCAACAATGCCGTTCATAAAAGTGAGCAGCTTTTTGATTTCCTCATGGCCAGCCTTGATGGCGTCCATCATGACCTCTTCGGTCACTTCGTTGGCGCCGGCTTCAATCATGACGATCTTTTCCATGCTGGCAGCCAGGGTCAGGGCCAGGTCAGAGCGCTCGCGCTGCTCCTTGGTGGGGTTCAGCACGATCTCGCCGTCCACATAGCCGACTGCCACGCCGCCGATGGGGCCATTCCAGGGGATATCCGACATGGCAATGGCGAGAGATGCGCCGTTCATACCGGCAATCTCCGGGGAGCAGTCCGGGTCAAGGCTCATCACAGTCATGGTCACGCAGACATCGTTGCGCATATCCTTGGGGAACAGCGGGCGGATGGGGCGGTCAACCACGCGGGAGGACAGGATGGCGTGTTCACCGGGGCGGCCTTCGCGGCGCATAAAGGAGCCGGGAATGCGGCCGGCGGCGTACAGCTTTTCTTCAAATTCCACGCTCAGGGGGAAGAAATCCACCCCTTCACGCGGCTTTTCGCTCATGGTAACATTGCACAGCACGCAGGTTTCGCCATAGCGGATCATTGCGCTGCCATTGGCAAGGCCGCAGAGCTTGCCGGTTTCCACCACAAACGGGCGGCCGGCAAAAGTTGTTTCAAACTTGCGGTAGTTGGGGAAGGTTGCCTTACGGGATGCAAATTCCAGTGCCATAGTAATTCTCCTTCTGATATAATTTTTGATACCTGGTGGGAATATGCGTTTCAGGCAGCCCCATGCTTTGAGCAATAAATCCAGCGGCGGAACGGTTGTTTTTGTTCCGGCGTCGATTTACTGCACAAACCAATGCGGGCGGCCAAAAAACATTAAGTTAGGAGGTAGGAGGTAGGAGGGAGGAGTTAGGAGTTACAGCACTGACCAAAGGTACCGCACATTACATTGTAAAAGGCAGTGGAATATAATGGACTGGCAACGGTGGCCGGAGTGCAAAAGTACCGTTCTTCTCCCTCGGGGTCCTTAGGCAACACCGCACAATTCCCGCCTTGCGGCTTAAGCACCGCTCCGGCAGCTGCGGCACGGCATCTGCGTTGCCAAAATGCTCGATAATGTCGGGTTGCGGTACCCGCATCGTGCTTCGGGGGCAAAAGCCCCTCGCACTCTGCGACCGCTGCCCCTGCTTCGGTTCGCTGTTTCCGCCACTGGCGGCGCTCACCTTTGCAGCATCCAGTATTATCTGCGCTTTTGGCTTGGCATCTGCCGCACCTCGCTCGCCGTATCAGCACTTAGAATTATGCGGTGTTGCCCTAACTTTATTCAATATTATTACAGACCAGCGGCAGAGCATAATAAAAATGAATGCCGGAACACCTGTTGAAATATAGAAAATGGGCAGGGCGCACATACAGCGCCCTGCCCGTTTTGCGAATTACTTGCGCAGACCCAGTTCAGCGATCAGAGCACGGTAACGGTTGATGTCCTTCTTCTGCAGATAGGCCAGCAGGTTACGGCGGCGGCCGACCATCTTGAACAGACCACGACGGCTGTGGTTGTCGTTCTTGTTGGTCTTCAGGTGCTCAGTCAGGTGGTTGATGCGTGCGGTCAGCAGCGCAACCTGAACTTCCGGAGAACCGGTGTCACCCTCATGGATGGCGGCTTTTGCAATGATGGGCTGTTTTTCGATAGCAGACTTCTGGCTCATAGTAGTAATACCTCGCTTTATAATATTTGCCTACGGCGCAGCAAAAGGCAATCAAGGCTCCCTGATGCAGGGCATACACCCAAAGCCGGGCCGCGGTAACATTTAGATTATAGCATATCCGGCATAGCGTGGCAAGCCGTAACAGCAAAAAAACTGCACAGATTTTGCCCTGCTTTTCCGGCATGGGTCACAGGGTCACGTTTTTCAGATTGCGCAGATCCCCGCTTTCGCGGAAATCCTCATAATCCAGGCTCAGGTTCGGGTTGTAATAGGGGTCATGCAGGATATTCTGCTTACCGTGTACCTCATACAGGCGGGCCTGCTCCTTGGCAAAGCGGGCCTTTTTGGCGGGGTCTTCCTCGTCCGAACCGCGGGATTTGCTTTCGTGGTGGTACAGCTCCGCATAGGGGGTCCACACAATACGCCAGCCTTTTTCCCGCAGGCGCAGGCAGAAATCCACATCGTTGAATGCAACAGTAAAGGCTTCATCCAACCCGCCAACGGCATCATAAGCCGATGTGCACACCAGCAGGCAGGCCGCAGTGCAGGCGGAATAATCCTGCACGGTGGCCAAGCGGAACATGTACCCGCTACCGCCGCGCTTGTGGTACTTGTGGCTGTGGCCCGCATACCCACCCAAACCGGTGATAATGCCCGCGTGCTGGATGGTATCGTCCGGGTAATACAGCATGGCGCCGCAGGCCGCCACGCCGGGCTGGCTGGCTTCGGCCACCATCTGGGTCAGCCAGTTTCCGCTGATGATTTCAATATCGTTGTTGAGCAGCAGTAAGAACTTGCCGTTGGCAAACTTGCGGCCAAAGTTATTGATGCGGCTGAAATTGAACCCGCCGCTGTAAGCCACCACGCGGCAGTTGGCATAGCGGTCCGGCAGCTTTTCATAATAAGCTTTTGTGGCGGGGTCGGTGGAGTTATTTTCGATGACGATCACTTCAAACGCTTCGTACCGCGTTTTGGAGTACAGGCTGAACAGACATTTTTCCAGGTCGTCCACATGGTCCTTGTTGGGGATCAGGATGGACACCAGCGGTTCCGGCTCCGGCAGTTCCCACTGCACATGGCAGGTACCGGGGAAGATGCCCTCCTCTACCCTGCCGCTGCGGCCGGTTGCCGCCAGGTGGTCCGCCACGGCTTTCTGCGCGGCTTTTACCACATAGGGCTTGGCCTCGGTGCCGCCGGAGGTGGACGCCGCATGAACCCGCCAGTAATACAGCACCTGCGGGATATGCAGCGGTGCGGCGTTGGCGTCTTTCGCCTGCATGGCGTCGATCAGCCGCAGGAACAGATCATGATCCTGTGCGCCGTCACACTCCGGGCGCTCCCCGCCGATGGCATCAAACAGACTTTTGCGGAACACGGCCAGGTGGCAGATGTAGTTGCAGGCCATCAGGTATTCCGGCGCATAGTCCGGCTTAAAGTGGGCCACATGGGCGGTTTTGGGGCTTTTGCGGAAAAGGGCTTCATCGCTGTAGGCGAAATCGGCCCCCGTTTTTTGCAGTTCTTTGCCCATGCAGTAGATAGCGTGCGGGGCCAGGATGTCATCATGGTCTGCCAGAGCCAGATATTCCCCCTGTGCCAGCCGGGCCGCCGCGTTGGTGTTGGCCGCAATGCCCTTGTTTTCAATTTTCACATAGCGAATGCGCGGGTTGGCCGCCACGTGCTTTTGCACCAGCTCCCCCACATAGGTGTGGGCATCGTCCGAAGCATCCGCCAGGCAGAGCTGCCAGTTGTGGGCGGTCTGGTTTTCCACACTATCGAGAAATTCTGTTAAAAAAAGTTTTGCGGCGTATTGTACAACGGCGTTAAAATAGAAATGATGGGGAAGGTTTCCGCCGCGGGGTCGCTGCGCTGGGATTCCAGCGCCATGTTGGACGGCCAGTACCGCGCCCGCTTGCCGAAAAAGCGCCGTTTGAAAAAGCCCGCCGCGCGCACGCACATGGTGCCAATGCCCTGTTCCTTCGTCAAGGTACGGGCATAGCCAAATAGTTCTTTGATGCGCTTGGCCTGCTGGTTCATAACGTTACGTCCTTTCGGGTGTCAGATTGTTGGGGTTTGTTCCGGTTCGGGTTCAGGCAGTCCGTCTGCCATGTTTGGGGGTTGGAATCGATGTACAGCCAGATGGTTTCATAATCTGTCTGGGTACGGATGACGTGGTCATGGAAGGATTTTTGCCAGATGGGGTGATGGAGGTGTTTGGTTACGCAGCTCTTTAATTATTGGACGATGTTGGAAACCGTAGGGGCGCGCATTGCGCGCCCGTCGCCCTGGATCAAAAGCAGCAAATGCACATGGTTGGGCATGACCGCGTATTTTTCCAGATGCACCGTCGGATATTTATCAGAGATTTGCAAAATAGCCTGTTCAACCGCATTCCCTATCGCAGAGAGTTCCGGGCAAGGTGACGGGCGCGCACTGCGCGCCCCTACGGCCTGGGAATTCTGCCGCAATCGGGTGGGTTCTTTCCAAAATAAATGCACCCTGCCCTGCGTACAGAAGGTTATGAAATATGCACCATTTTGGCTGTAATCATATCCCTGCAAACGGTTTGGCACTCTTGTATGATACTGCATGCCGTTCACCAAACATAAAAATTCTGATATACTTTACCCATCCAGCCCGTTTTACCATAGTTTTAACCTCTGCCCGCCTTATTTCAGCCCAAAGTTTTCAAACAGGTTGTTGAAATGCGGGTTATAGTACGGGTCATAATGATCAATATATTCGTGATACTTCGTGTAAAAGTTTGCCTTTTCGCGGGCATAGCGGGCGGCGTTTTCCGGGGTGGTGTCCAGACCGCGGCTCTTGCTCTCGTAATGGTAGGCTTCGGCACGGGGGGTGTACACATTCAGCAGACCCTTCTGCCACAGCTTCAGGCAGTAATCCACATCGTTATAGGCCACGGCGAACTTGGCTTCGTCCAGGCCACCCGCCGCGCGGTACAGCTCCGTTTTGGTCATCAGGCAGGCACCCGTCACGGCCATATAGTCCTGCGTGGTGACAAGGCGGTACAAATCGCCCACAGCCTTGCGCGGGTAACTCTTGTGGCTGTGGCCTGCACTGCCGTTGATGCCCATAATCACGCCCGCATGCTGGATGGTATCATCCGGATAATAGAGCTTTGCGCCCACAGCACCCACATCCGGCCGCTGGGAATAGCTCAGCAGCTCCCGCAGAAAATCATGGCTGAGTACCTCGATATCGTTGTTCAGCAGCAGCAGATGCTCGCCCTTGGCAAAGCGCGCACCAAGGTTGTTGACGGCAGAAAAGTTAAACGGCCCCACATAGGTCACCACCCGGCTGTTGGGGTAACGCTCCGGCATGGTTTTGTAGTAGGCGAATGTTTCCTGCTGTTCAGAGTTATTTTCAATGACCAGGACTTCAAAGTTATCATAGCCTGCGTTGGCATACAGGCTTTTCAGGCAGCGGTCCAAATCGTCAATATGGTCTTTGTTGGGGATCATCACGCTGACCAGCGGGTGGCCGGTCAGCTCGTACCGCACCTGGAACGCACCGGGCGCGTCCTCCACCTGCATGGCTTTGCCGGGCAGGTTCAGCCGCTGGAGCTGGGCATCAATCGCGCGCACACCGGCCGCCAGAGCATAGGCTTCGCCTCCATGCCCGCCGCGGTGGAACCCGCATGGCCGCGCCAGATATAGAGCACCTTTTGATATGGGCAATTTTTATCCCGCGTGGTCTGTTCGGTCAGGCGCAGCATCAGGTCATGGTCCTGTGCACCATCGTACTCACTGGATTCATATGCACCGGCACGGTCCAGCAATGCGCGGGAGAACACCGCCAGATGGGTGATGAAGTTGACCCCGCGCAGATAGTCCGGCGCAAAGTCCGGCTTAAAGTGGTAGCCGCCCAGCTGTTTCAAATCCGCCGAAAGCACGATCTCATCGCTGTACACCAGCTCGGCTCCCTGGCTTTGCAGGGTTTTCACGCTCTCATACAGCGCGTTGGGGTACAGCACATCGTCATGGTCCAGCAGGGCGATATACGTCCCCGTTGCCAGCGCAAAGCCTGCCGTGGTGTTGGCCGCAATGCCGCCGTTTCCCACTTTCTTATACAGGATGCGCGGATCCTTTGCCGCGGCCTTGCTGGCATGGGTGCTGAACGCGGCATGGGCTGCGTCTGAAGCATCCACCAGCACCAGCTGCCAGTGGGGGTAGGTCTGCTTTTGCACGCTGGCCAGCATCTGGCCAAAGAACTTTTCCGGCGTGTTGTACAGTGGCACTACAACGCTTACCACCGGTCCCGGCTTGCCGTCTGCGTACTCGGCGCGCTGGGCTTTCAGCTCCCGCCGCAGGGGCAGGTCTGCCCGGTGCTGCCAGGAATCATGGTGGAACGCCAGCCCCACGCGGAAGGTCACATCGCGCCACAGCTGCTCGGCACCCTGCTCTTTCAGGGTGGCGGCACTGCGGCGGGCAAGGTCTGACAAATGGGCGGGGTTCAGCAGGCGTTTGGCCATGCCGCCCACACTGTCCGCCTGGGCCACATCCGCCGGGCGGTTCTGGTTCGTGTCCTGTGCCATGCGCCTTATCCCTCCACTTTGTCCGCCTTCATGGCGTCCTTCTTTTCAAACTTGCGGTATTCCGCCGTTACCTCTTTGGTGGGGCCAAGGCGGCGCAGGTGGCCATGGTCCAGCCAGGCCACCTTATTGCACATGCGCTCAATCTGCTCAATGGAATGGCTGACCAGAATCACGGTCGTGCCGCCGGAAAGCAGCTCCGCCATGCGCTTCTCACACTTTTCCTGGAACAGGAAATCACCGACCGAAAGGATCTCATCCGCAATCAGGATATCCGGCTTGGTCATGGTTGCCACGCAAAGGCCAGGCGCGCCACCATGCCGGAGGAATAGTTTTTCAGCGGCACATCCAAAAATTCCTGCAGCTCGCTGAACTCCACAATATCGTCAAACTTGGAATCAATATACTTGGGGGTATAGCCCAGAACCGTGCGTTCAGGTAGATGTTTTCCCGTGCGGTCAAATCCATGTCAAAACCGGCACCCAGTTCGATCAGCGGCGCAATGGTGCCGTTCACCGTCACTTTACCGGCGCTGGGCTTGTAGACGCCGGAAATCACTTTCAGCAGCGTACTTTTGCCGGAGCCGTTCAGGCCGATCAAGCCGTAAAAATCCCCCGGCATAATGTCAAAGCTAACATCCGAAAGGGCGAAGAATTCATCAAATCGCACACCGCCGTGCAAAAGGGCCACAAAATATTCTTTCAGGCTTTCGTGCTTTTCTTTTGCCAGGTTAAAACGCATCGAAACATGGTCGATGGAAATAATGGGCTGTTGCTTTTGTTCGCTCATCTTGCAGCCCCCTTACATATACAGGACAAATTGTCCTGGTTCTTTTTTGAATACATACACACCGATCCCCAGACTGAGCGCAGAACACAGGAAAGGAATCAGCACCATGTTCAGGGTCAGGCCGGTGCCCCACATCACGCAGGAACGCACCGCCGTGATGTACCAGTAGATGGGGTTCAGGTTGATGACAGCCTGCATCCAGGATGCCATCTGACTGGGGTCATAGAAAATGGCACTGCCGTATACCAGCAGGGTGCAGAAGACCTCCCAGATGTGCATGATATCGCGCACAAAGACATACATCGTGGACAGGATCAGCCCAACGCCCAGGCTGAAAACGAACAGCATAACAATGGGATACACCGCCAGCAGCACCGTGCGCAGCGAAATATGGGACCAGGTAACCAGTGCTACAAAGAAGAGCGCCACCAGGCTGAAAAAGAAGTTGACCAGCGCAAAGCAGCATTTTTCCAGTGGAAAAATGTACTTTGGGATATAGACCTTGCGCAGCAGCGGGCCGTTTTTCAGCACGCTTTCCATCGCCATGCTGGTGGATTCGCGGAAGAAGTTGAACATCAACTGGCCAATGATCAAAAACAGCGGGAAATCCTCAATGCCATCCCCGCGCTGGTTGAACAGCGCGCCGAACACAGCCCACATGACAAGGCAGGTCAGCAGCGGGTTGAGCACGCTCCAGGCAACGCCCAGCACGCTGCGGCGGTACTTGAGCTTAAAATCCCGCGTGATGAGGTTTTGCAGCAGGTAGCGGTATTTCCAGAAACTTGCAAACGAGTTTTTTAAATTCTGCACATCGGTTCCCCTGAATCAGTATTTTTCAAAGTATTCAAACTTCTGCTCGGCAAAGGGCGTGTGTTCTTTGTCCTTGGCGCTGGTCTTATGCTCGCAGCCGCAGTCCGGCCACTGAACGTTGACGGTCGGGTCATCATAGGGGATGCCGCCCTCTGCGGTCGGATCATATACGTCGGTACACTTATAGCAGAATTCCGCCACATCAGACAGCACCAGAAAGCCATGGGCAAAGCCTTCCGGGATATAGAACATCTTTTTGTTCTCGGCGGAAAGGGTCACACCCACCCACTTGCCAAAGGTTTTGCTGTTGGGGCGGCAGTCCACGGCAACGTCGTACACTTCGCCCATGGTCACACGCACCAGCTTGCCCTGGGTATGGTTCTTCTGGAAATGCAGGCCGCGCAGCACGCCCTTGGTGGAGCGGCTCTGGTTATCCTGTACAAAGGGCTTGTCAATCCCGGCGGCGGCGAAATCGTCGATCTGATACGTCTCCATAAAATAACCGCGGTCATCGCCAAACACGGTCGGTTCGATCACAACAACGCCGGGGATTTCGGTTTCAATAAAATTAAACTTACTCATTTTTCATATTCTCCTTTTATCGTTCGGGCTTTGCCCGCAGAATAACATAATAATACAGATACATTATATTCTGTTTCCGGTTTTTGTGCAAGACTTCCTGAGGCAATACCGCATAATTCTAAGTGCCGATACGGCGAGCGAGGTGCGGCAGATGCCAAGCCAAAAGCGCAGATAATACTGGATGCTGCAAAGGTGAGCGCCGCCAGTGGCGGAAACAGCGAACCGAA
>ENA-OQAJ01000093-OQAJ01000093.1-human-gut-metagenome-genome-assembly--contig:-NODE-93-length-25449-cov-3.829792_pt1 | contig 25449 bp, 26 predicted proteins | sample MGYA00242736_ERZ504529 | MGnify/ENA primary metagenome ERZ504529 (study PRJEB26092, sample SAMD00036275) | human gut metagenome | host: Homo sapiens | study: EMG produced TPA metagenomics assembly of...
GTTGGTGCGTTTTATGCTCTGCTGGTTGCCTTGGTTCTTTACAAAATGACACCAGAGGAATGCAAAAAGCTGGAATCCAAGGAACCGCAGGGACTATTTCTCACAATGGCGGCACTTTCGCTGTACGCGATCCGTACCGGTTATGTTGCAAAGAAAGAAATGGAACGTTACCCGCTGCTTTCCAACTGGATGCGTAACCTCTACTGCCTCTTCCTTGACAGAGAGGATATCAAACAGGGACTGAAAACCATCCTTCAGGCGGCAGATTATGTAAAATCCGGAATCTCCGTATGCATCTTCCCGGAAGGAACCAGAAACAAAAACGCAGATGAAACCGATATGCTGTCATTTCATGACGGTAGTTTCAAGATCGCAACCAGAGCAAAGAGTCCGATCATTCCTATCGCGATCAGCAATTCCGCAAACATCTGGGAAGCCAATTTTCCAAAGATGTCTCCTACTCATGTGGTAATTGAGTACGGCAAACCAATCATTCCATCTGAGCTTGACCGGGATACTCAGCGTCACCTGGGTGCGTATACTCAGAATATTATCAAAGAAATGCTTATTAAAAACAAAGAGCTGGTGTGATCCATGAATCACATCAGCTTTTCTCGTTTCCGTTGGTTATTTTTTATTTACTTTTCAGGAACGTCTGTTTCCCCCCCCCGATTGTTGGGATAGTATCTATATATTCTTTTCGAATATCTTCTGACATGGATTTAAAGAGCTGTTCTTTTGTCTTTTCATAGCCTTCAAATTCTGAAGTGGCGCTTCCGCTGTCTGCAGTTTCTGCACGTTCTTCTGACATTGTAGTCATTTCTTCTTTCAGACGGCCCTGAATATCTTTCAGACATTCCAGGAGGAGCGGATTAAAAGTTCCACATTCTCCATTCAGGATCATCTCAACCGCTTTCTCATGGGAATAAGCTTTCTTATATACACGATCACTGATCAGCGCATCATATACATCAGCCAGTGCAACTACCTGTGCAGAAATCGGGATTTCTTCTCCCTTCAGTCCATCCGGATAACCTTTTCCATCGTAGCGTTCGTGATGCCATCTGCAGATGTCATGGGCAATCCGAACCAGCGGTTCGTTTTTTATAATATTCCAGGCTCTCCAGCATGGAGGCACCGATGGCACTGTGTGTCTTGATAACCTCGAATTCCTCTTTTGTCAGTTTGTCCGGTTTATTCAGGATCTTGTCATCAATACCAATCTTTCCGATATCATGAAGAGCAGATGCTGTAACAATCATTCTTCTTACAGAGCTGGACAGATCATACTGATCCGTTTTCTGTATCAGCCTTTCCAGAATCAGTTCTGTGATAATGTTGATATGCAGAACATGAGCACCGCTTTCACCATTTCTGAATTCCACGATCTGGCTTAAGATGCTGATCATCATACGGTTATTTTTTTTCTTTCTCGTAAATCTGATCTGTGACAAGAACCAGAAGTCTTCTCTGTTTCGCATACAGAGTAATGGTATTATAAACACGCTTGTATACAACCTGCGCATCAAACGGTTTCTTGATATAATCTGCAACTCCCAGATCAAAGGCCCGTCTTACATAAGAAACAGAGTCCTCCCCGGAAATCATGATAACCGGAATATCCTCGATCCAGTTTCTTTCGTTCATATAACTCAGTACACCGAATCCATCCATTACGGGCATTACCAGGTCAAGAAGTACAAGCGAGATTCCGGTTTCATACTGTCTCAGAAGCTTGATGGCTTCCTCGCCATTGGTCGCTTCCAGAATATCATAATCTGCTCCAAGCATTTCCGACAAAATGCAGCGGTTCATCTCGGAATCATCTACGATCAGGATCGTCAGCCTTGTTTTATCCTGCAGAAGGATCTCCTGTGCGCTGTTTTCTTCCTGCAATCTCATTTTCACTGATCACGACCATATTTTTGCGCTGTTTCGCACGATACATAAACTTATCTGCACGAAGTACTGCTTCTCCCAGTTTTTCTCCGGTAGAAAGTACTCCGCCAATACTTACTGACAACTTCAGCTGAGAATATCCAGGTACTCTGGCTGCATGAACTTCTTCCTGGATTTCCTTCAGTTTCTTGGTAAAATTATCCACATTGATGTCCGGTATCAGCAGAAGAAATTCATCTCCTCCGAAACGAACAACCTTATCTGTCTTACGTGCATGTCGACGGATAACCTCCACAACTACCTTTAATGCTTTATCACCTGCATCATGTCCATAGGTATCGTTATAAAGTTTAAAATCATCCAGATCCACCATAGCCACGCCGGCAGAACTCTCCAGATTTCTGACCTTATCCTCATAATATCTTCGATTAAAAACACCTGTAAGAGCGTCTTTATACAATTCATCCGCATATCCACTGAGTTCTGCAAGAAGATTCTCTCTGTCTTCTGAATCAATGATATCGTCATCTTCCAGATTATTGATCATTTCCATGATATATGGTTTGCCATCAATATTCAGATATTTGGAAATTACCTGATAAACTTTAGAGTCTACTATTTCTATTTTTGTTTTCTGGCGTTTTTTCTTTCAGTGCTTTTCTGGAAATACAGTTAGTACATCTTTCGTCCTTACCCCATATGGAATAGCACTGACATGGGGGCTCTATTCCTTCTCCTGTTTCCAGTGTTTCTCCATCCAGCAGACGTACAATAGAAAAAACCTGCTCCAGCTGCTGCTTCATCTCCTGTACTTCCTGCATTGTCATGATATCTTTTGTCCCCATTCTTCTTCCTTTGCTTTACCTGTCCATAGTATTCCATTTCATTTTTTATTACCTATTATATCTATGATATCACTAATTTTTTTTAAAGTATAGTGAAAAATATAAAAAAACCATATCCATGTCGATTTTTAGACATGTGATATGGTTATGAGCAAGTAGCGAAGTGGATTGCGAATATCCGCTTGACCCGAAGCCTGCCTCAGATATGTGCGTTAATGTGTACCTGCTCCCAAGATTTTCTCCGCATTTTCAATCCGTTCTTTTGTTGGAGGATTAATACCTTTCAACGGATAGTCAAGATGAAGGTTTTCCCATTTGAAAATTCCGAGCGTATGATACGGAAGAACTTCCACTCTCTCTACAGTTTTCAGCGTACCGATAAAATCAGCCAGGCGATGAAGGTAATCGTCACGATCATTGCGCTCCGGTACCAGTACATGGCGAATCCACATGGCTATGCCCATATCGGAAAGTTTCTTCGCCATGGCAAGGATATTTTTGTTGGTACATCCTGTGAGGATCTTGTGCTGTTCCTCATCAATATGTTTGATATCCAGCATGACAAGATCTGTATATTTCATCAGCTCTTCCCATTTTTCATGCCATGGGCCCTCTTCTGTGTAAGGATTGCCGCTGGTATCAAGTGTTGTGTGGATTCCAAGTTTCTTGGCTTTCTTAAAAAGCTCAGTGAGGAAATCGATCTGTAACAGTGGCTCGCCTCCACTCACAGTAATACCGCCCTTACTTCCCCAGTAAGAGCGGTATCGACATGCTTTTTCAAGCAGTTCATCTGCTGTGTACTCCGTTCCTGTTTTCATTTGCCAGGTGTCCGGATTGTGGCAGAACTGGCAGCGCATGGCACAGCCGCTCAAAAAGATCACATACCGGACTCCTGGTCCGTCAACAGAGCCGAAGCTCTCCAGTGAGTGGACGTAGCCAGTGATTTTTTTCTGGTCGTCCATATTTTTTATTACATCCTTTCGTGGCAGGTTCTTGCGATAACGTCAAGCTGCTGCTCTCTTGTAAGGTCGATGAACTTAACAGCATATCCGGAAACACGGATCGTGAAGTTTGCATACTCCTCTTTTTCCGGATGCTCCATAGCATCGATGAGTTTTTCTTTACCGAATACGTTTACATTGAGGTGATGTGCACCACGGTCAAAGTATCCGTCAAGTACGTTTACAAGGTTCTCTGTACGCTCTTCCTCAGAATGTCCAAGGGCATCCGTTGATGGTCTGAGTATTGGAGATTCCGTCAAGGGCATCCTCATAGTCAAGTTTTGCAACAGAGTTCAGGGAAGCAAGAAGTCCGTTCTGCTCTGCGCCGTAAGACGGGTTAGCTCCCGGTGCCAGAGGCTCACCGGCTTTTCTTCCGTCCGGAAGAGATCCTGTAGCTTTACCATATACAACGTTGGATGTGATGGTAAGGATGGATGTGGTTGGCTTGGAATCACGATAGGTATGGATGTGTTTCAGTTTCTCAAGGAATGTGGAAAGCAGTGTTGTTGCGATCTCATCTGCTCTGTCATCATCGTTACCATAGCGTGGGAAGTCACCCTCAACCTGGAAGTCTGTTGTGATTCCGTCCTCGTCACGGATTGCTTTTACTTTTGCATATTTGATAGCGGAAAGGGAATCTACTACATGTGAGAATCCGGCGATACCAGTTGCAAAGGAACGGTCAACCTTTGTATCGATAAGTGCCATCTCAGCTGCCTCATAGTAGTATTTATCATGCATGTAGTGGATCATGTTCAGTGTTCCAACATACAGATGTGCAAGCCAGTCCATCATCTGATCATATTTTGCGATTACTTCGTCATAGTTAAGGTACTCGGAAGTGATCGGCTGGTACTGCGGTCCTACCTGCTGTTTTGTCTTCTCATCAACACCACCGTTGATCGCGTAAAGAAGGCATTTTGCAAGGTTAGCACGAGCACCGAAGAACTGCATCTCTTTACCGGTCTCTGTAGCAGATACACAGCAGCAGATGCTGTAGTCATCGCCCCATACCGGACGCATAACATCATCGTTCTCATACTGGATGGAACTTGTTGTAACAGAGATGTCTGCCGCATATTTCTTGAAGTTCTCAGGCAGTCTTGAAGAGTAGAGAACTGTAAGGTTCGGCTCCGGAGCCGGTCCCATATCCTCAAGTGTATGAAGGAAACGATAATCGTTCTTTGTTACCATGGAACGTCCGTCCTGTCCCATACCTGCTACTTCCAGAGTTGCCCATACCGGGTCACCGGAGAAGAGCTGGTTGTAAGAGGGATACGAGCGAATTTAACCATACGGAATTTCATTACGATATGGTCAACAAGCTCCTGTGCCTCTTTCTCTGTAAGAGTTCCGTTCTCAAGGTCTCTCTCAATATAGATATCAAGGAATGTGGAGATACGTCCAACACTCATTGCAGCTCCGTTCTGAGTCTTGATCGCTGCAAGATATCCAAAGTACAGCCACTGGAATGCTTCTTTTGCGTTCTTGGCCGGCTGGGAAATATCAAAGCCATAGATCTGAGCCATTTCTTTCATCTTCTTCAGAGCGCGGATCTGATCTGCGATCTCCTCACGAAGCTGGAAGTCATAACGTCTCATACCCTGACGGTCGCATGCTGCGAAGTCTTTCTCTTTGCCTGCGATCAGGTAATCAATTCCGTAAAGAGCAACTCGTCTGTAATCACCTACGATACGTCCACGTCCGTAAGTATCCGGAAGTCCTGTAAGGATCTTGTTGTGACGTGCTCTCTTCATCTCCGGTGTGTAGATATCGAATACACCCTGATTGTGTGTTTTGAACTCATAGTTATTGAAAACATCTTTGATCTTGTCGCTTACGTGATATCCGTAAGTCTCGCATGCCTGCTCTGCCATTTTGATTCCGCCGTATGGCATGAAAGCACGTTTCAGAGGTTTGTCTGTCTGAAGACCTACAACCTGCTCCAGATCTTTGAGCTCCGCATCGATATATCCAGGACCGTATGCTGTAATTCCTGTTACTACCTCTGTCTCCATATCAAGAACGCCGCCTTTAGCACGTTCCTCTTTCTGAAGCTCCTGAAGTTTGCCCCAGAGTTTGTCTGTTGCCTCTGTTGGCGCTTCCAGGAAAGAAGCATCTCCGTCGTATGGTGTATAGTTCATGCTGATGAAATTACGAACATCGATCTTCTCTTTCCAACGGTCACCTTTGAATCCGTTCCACTGCTCGAAATTAACTTTTGCCAATTTGTTGCACATCCTTTCTTTGTTCTGTTTCAATGATTATTCGTTCACTGCCCGCGCAGTTAGTAATATATAACATTTCTCATGACGACCATAAGATACCAGATTCAGATTTTAAAGTCAACAGATTGGATGTATGTTTTTTATAATATACAAGGGATTGTACTATTGATAAAATTAATGATAAAATTGTACTAGATATTGTACATTGTGGGCGCGTCTGGAGACGCACTTCGCAGTGGGTTTTGCCCTGCCCGGGCGGGACGCTTTCGCTGCGGGCGTTTTTGCGAGGAGGGGAAGCATTCCTAGTTGCGAGGCCATTTCCCCTCCTCGCACTCCTCCCCTCCGGCCACGCAATTTGCTGCAGGTTGTGGGAATGTGTATGTTTATCGGAGGGGCGATGGATTCTACGGTATTGAGTGTGGTTCGTTGTGCCGATTTTTATTCGCTTTGGACGAAATGCGGCCTGCTTGGCAGGCCTGTTTCTGTTGTTTCCTGGGACCTGTTCTGTTTGTAATTAATTTTAACCAAATCAAGCAAGTCCCCTGCGGGGTTGCGAAAAGCAATAAGCAATGGGTGGGGACTTGCTTGTATTATGAGGAGTGCAAGCTCCTCCTGATAAAACTGCGGAGCAGTTATTTGGTGTAGAGCTACGTAGCGAAGCGGATTGCGAATATCCGCTTGACTTTCATACCGCAATTATGTTTAAGACGCTCTCAGGGAACAGGCACGCCAACTCTTCCAATGAATCTCAGGGAACAGGCACGCCAAGCGGGCCGCTTTCCCGTACGGTAAAACAAAAATCGGCTCAGCCTGTCGCTGCCAATACAGCAGCATACAGGACTGAGCCAATAAATTATCACCCTCTACAGCGCATCACAGCGGCGTGGCCGGAGGGTTGGGGTGTGGGGAAGGGAAATGGCCTCGCAACTTCGAATGCTTCCCTTCCCCACGGTTTTCCCCCCACTTTTCACAAAAGCCAAAAATCATTTCACTACAACCTTACATTTCACAGTCTTACTTCCGGACTTCACATAAATATAAGCCGTACCTTTCTTCTTCGCTATGATCTTACCAGCAGAAGTAACAGTCGCAACTTTTGTATTACTTGATTTATAAGTAATCTTCTCCGTACTGGTTCTCGGTGTAAGAACCGGTTTCAATGTGGCAGTTTTCTTCACCCGAAGGACAAGGGAAGATTTTACCCCTGTGATCTTTGTCGTTTTAACAGAACGAACAGTTACCGTCACATATGCTTTTTTGTTACTCTTGAGTGTAACGGTCAGAGTTGCCCTGCCTGGAGTTTTGCCAGCAACAACCACACACTTTCCGTTTGACTGTTTTGTAACTGTGGCAACCTCGTATTGCTGGATTTCCAGGAAACCACGGAATCACCTTTTTTATAAGTCACATAAAGGGATGTCAGCTTCTGCTGTGGATTCAGAGTTACTGCTGTTCTGGAAACTTTTATGGTTGGGGTAAGCTTATTTCCGGTTACCCTACTTGTGTGATAGCATACTTTACATGTACGCATCTTTTTTTCCGGCTGGCTTATGGTAGCTTCCTGCGTCACTTCCCACGGTCCGTAAGAATGTGCACTTCTCGGCAGGATCGGTTCTGTGGAATCTTTATCAATCGCACCGCATTCTTTGCAATGATAACTCTTGGTTCCACCCTTTGTACAGTCATAAAAATCCGTATCATTTTTTTTCATCATAGATCTTCTCTGCACTCCAGGTATGTTCCTTACCTGGCACGGTAACCGTACTTCTTTCGTCGATTGCGCCGCAAACGATGCAGTGATAGCTTTTAGTTCTTGCAACCGTGCAGTCGTAAGGATCTTCTCCGTCCCATTCTCTTTCCTGGCTCCAGATATGTTCATCTACTTTATCTGATGCAAAATTATACTCAATATTCATAAAATCCGGATTAAAAACTGTATCAAGCTGCAGCTTTTTCCACTGTGCCTGTGTTCCTGTATACTGGATCACTGATGGATCACAGCCTTCAAACGCAGTCTTGTCGATTTTTGTGATACTTGCAGGAATGAATATTCTTTTAACATTGTAATCATACTGAAATGCGCCTGCCGGAATTTCTCTCAGGCTCTCCGGCAATACGATACTTTTCAGGCTGTCACAGCCGTTAAAAGCCTTTTTTCCTATGCTGGTAATACTTTTGGGAAGTTTCAGTTCTCCTTCCAGACCTCCACAGAACCAGAAAGCTCCATCACCTACAGATGTAAGGCCATCTGGAAAATTGATCTTTTTCAGTACGGTGTCATTGTAAAATGCCTCTGTTCCGATCTTTTTGACATTTTTTCCTAGTTCCACTTCTTCCAGATACAACATACTCGCAAACGTATTTGCACCCAATGTGGAGATTCCATCACTGACTTTTACCCTGGTAATGTCGAATGCTGCCCACGGCTGCGTAAAAAGCCCATCCGGCATATCCGGAACAGCTCCTGTGCCATTGATCACAAGCTCTCCATTGTCATAAAAATCCCATGTGACCGTATTTGACAGACGCCCTGATTTCTGGATTGAAGCGCCAACATCTGTAGCTGCTTCCGCATTATCAGAAAAATCTGCTTCTTCTCCATCTCCAAATCCCTCTTCTTCGTTTACATCCTGCACTGCTTCCGCACCTTCATCAAGAGAAAGTTCTTCTTCATCGACGGATCCCTCTTCGGAAACCTCTGTATCCTGTGCCCCGGATTCTGCAATATCTCCTGTCTCCTCTGGAGTCTCCCCCATTGCTTCTGTCTCCACAGAATCCCCTGCGCTTTCCACGCTCTGCTCGATCACTTCCGTGTCAGAAAGATCTGCCGCATCTGCCATCGTGCATGGTTCCAGCATCATAAGACCTGCGATCAGTAATGAAACCACTTTCTTTTTCATAGATATTTCCTCCTTCTCCTGCAACTTTTTCCCATTTTTGAATACAAAAAATGATCCTGTGTATTATACACAGAACCCGTTTTCTCTGTCGCAATACTATGTTATGATTATACGTTTTCATACCAATCGTGTCAATATTTTACAACATGGCACAAAAAAAGTTTACCCGGAATAATATATCCCTTATCTGTCTTCAGGACTCCGATCCATCACTCTCTGTCATCTGTGCTTCAATAGCCTTTCCAAGCCGGTTATAGATCGTTACCGCATCCTGCACATGCAGCGGCTTCCCGTATTCCCCGCAGCGCCGGCAGTTACCAGAATATATTCCCGGTCATAAATTTCCGCAAAGCTGGCCAGGCACAGGCCCGCCTCACTGGTATATCCCGTCTTGCCTCCCAGGATCTTGCCCCCAGTAACAGAAGTATCCGAAAGGTTCTTGAACATGGTACTGTAATATGTAATTCCACTGGGGTGGATGTTGGTAACTCCGGTAGAATGCCGCGGACTCTCAATGATCTCTCTGAACGTATCGTTCCGAAGTGCATATCTGAGCAGCACTGCAATATCCCTCACCGTACTGTAATGATCCGGATCATGCAGTCCGGTAGTATCACAGAAATGCGTTCCATTCATTCCAAGCTTCTGCGCTTTTTTTATTCATCATTTCCACAAATCCATCCCTGGAACCGCCTACGGTATCCGCCAGTGCGATACAGCACTCCGCGCCAGATGGCAGCATGGCACCATAAAGAAGATCAATGGCTCGCACGGTCTCACCGGGCTGAAAACCGGCCTGTGTGGCATCCTGCTCGTAAAGTCCGGCAAACATCTCCTGAGTCAGGGTGATCTCCTCATCCAGATCATCCAGGTTCTCAATGGCCACGATCACAGTCATGATCTTCGTCATGGAAGCTGGATAGATTTTCTCATCGCCCTTCATATTTCCGATGATCTTTCCACCTTTTACCTGCATCAGAACTGCATACGGGCTGTTGATACCGCTCATTTCAAGCTTACGGACAACAGGTCTCTGCAACGACTCCATCCAGTCTCCTACACCTTTATTCCAGCCTATGATCACTACAAGTGTCAGGATCACAATCGCCTCCACCAGAAGGCAGAGTGCCATTTTTACTTTGTTTACTTTCTTTTTTTTATTTTCTTTCGCTTTACGCTTTTTTGATTTCAACTTATACTCCCCATTCAGATCAACTCATCCACAATATCCCCGTGGAAAACATTATCTGCCCTGTTTTCCCCGTCATTTTTATCTTAACACAATTCAGAATTTCATCTGTAAACTTTATATGAAAAATCTCTAATAATTTTCCAAATCTGCTTGAGCCTTATTTATTATAAAAGCATTGAAGAAAAAATCAAGATACCTATACAAAAAATACCCTGTACAAAGTCTCCTCTGTACAGGGCATTTAAAATTTATTACTGAGCTAATTTAACCGGGTTAAGCTTAACACCAGGTCCCATTGTCGGAGCGATTGTAACGCTCTTCAGATACTGACCTTTCAGTGTGCTAGGTCTAGCCTTTGTGATAGCTCCCATAAGCGTCTGGAAGTTGTCGCTTAACTGCTCCTCGGTAAAGGAAGCCTTTCCGATCGGAACATGGATGATGTTGGATTTGTCAAGACGATACTCGATCTTACCTGCTTTAATGTCGTTAACAGCTTTTGTTACGTCCATTGTTACAGTACCAGCTTTCGGGTTTGGCATTAAACCTTTCGGTCCAAGTACACGACCAAGACGACCTACAACGCCCATCATATCCGGTGTTGCAACTACAACGTCAAAGTCAAGCCATCCCTCGTTCTGGATCTTCGGAATGAGGTCCTCAGCTCCTACGAAGTCTGCTCCTGCTGCCTTTGCCTCTTCTGCCTTAGCATCTTTAGCAAATACAAGTACACGAACTTTTTTTACCTGTTCCGTGTGGCAGAACAACTGCTCCACGGATCTGCTGATCTGCGTGACGTCCATCGCAGCCTGTACGGATGTGAACTTCGATGGTCTCGTCGAACTTAGCTACAGCTGCTTTTTTAACAAGGCTGATAGCCTCTGGTGCATCATATAATGTTGCGCGGTCTACTGCTTTCGCAGCTTCCACATATTTCTTTCCTCGTTTCATTTCTATAACCTCCTGTGGTATTTGCGGGGAAAAGCCCTCCCACTTGAAAATTTCACTTTTTCTACGGGAACCCCGAACTTAATCTTCGGTATTTATTAGTCTACGACTTCGATTCCCATACTTCTTGCTGTACCGGCGATCATGCTCATAGCAGCCTCGATGGATGCTGCATTGAGGTCTTTCATCTTCAGCTCAGCGATCTCCTGAACCTGTGCCTTAGTAACTTTAGCTACTTTAGTCTTGTTCGGTGTACCGGAACCAGATTTGATGTTTGCAGCTTTCTTAAGAAGAACTGCTGCCGGCGGAGTCTTGGTTATGAAGCTGAAACTTCTGTCAGCGTAAACAGTGATGACAACCGGGATGATAAGATCTCCCTGATCAGCTGTTCTTGCGTTGAACTCCTTAGTAAACTGTACGATGTTTACACCGTGCTGTCCAAGAGCCGGACCTACAGGTGGTGCTGGAGTTGCTTTACCAGCCGGAATCTGTAATTTGATATATCCTGTTACTTTCTTTGCCATTTTCGGCACCTCCTATGTGGTATTGGCGGGGGTGTGTCCCTCCCACTTGCTGTTACCTTGTTTTTTAATTACTCAGCTTTTTTGATTTCTGTGAAACTTATCTCTACCGGTGTTTCACGACCGAAAAGCTCAACATTGATCGTTACTGTCTGTTTCTGCATGTTGATACCTGTGATCACACCTGCAGTATCTTTCCATGCACCACCAGTAACGACTACCATGTCGCCCTCTGCGAAGTCCACTTCGATATCCGGTTTCTGGATACCAAGCGGCATCATTTCCTCCTCTGTAAGAGGCACAGGCTTCGATCCCGGCCCTACGAATCCGGTAACACCTCTGGTGTTACGGACAACATACCAGGTATCGTCATTCATCACCATATTGAGAAGCACATAGCCTGGAAACATCTTTTTCTGAACCTGTCTTGAGGTTCCGTTCTTCATCTCCACTACATCCTGCAGCGGAACACGTACCTCCAGGATCTGGTCTTCCAGGTGTCTGTTCTCGATCGTCTTTTCAATGTTGGCTTTTACCTTGTTCTCATACCCGGAATAGGTATGGACAACGTACCATTTTGCTGCTTCTGACATATAATCACCTTGTCCTTACTTCATTAAGAAATTAATGCATTCCAGGATTCCGATCATTACACTGATAACCGCTGCCAGGATGATCGTGATGATCACGACCACAACAGTCTGCTTTGCCAGTGTGGGACGGTCTGTCCAGACAATCTTCTCAAATTCTGACTGAAGTCCCTGAAACCAACTTTTCTTCTGCGGCTTATCCGCAGATTTCTGTTTTTCCATAGCATAACCTCACAAATCTCTGTGATTACTTTGTTTCCTTGTGCAGAGTGTGTGTATGACAGAACTTACAATATTTCTTGGTCTCCATTCTCTCAGGATGGTTCTTTTTCTCCTTCGTCATATTGTAGTTACGCTGCTTGCACTCGGTGCATGCTAATGTAATCTTAACGCGCACAACTTCCACCTCCAGTGTTTTCATTTGCACGGTCTTTTACGCCGCCCGGAACGTGTATCCGTCGTCATTTTCGGGCATAAAAAAAGACCTAACTTCCATGTCGCTCGTCAATTTTATCACAGAGCAGGTGTGCAAGTCAAGCCTTTTTCGCTTAATATATAAAGAAATTCACGGTTCCATACAGACGCCTCAAGTGCACAAACTCGATTCCGCTTCGCTGCATCTCGTTTTCGGGGCGTCGCCCCTATGCAGCAAGTCATAAGAAGCCTCTTATGTGCAGGCACAACGTGTCTTCTTCTGTCTTCCTGCACACTTTCGACTGGTATTAAAAAGTAATCATATCCTCCATGGATATCCACAACACTGCCGTTCATATACCCATTAGACAGCACCGCGTACGCCATATCCGCCACTTCCTCCACAGTTCCAAACCTGTGAAGGGCGATCTTTCTGTTGATACGGTCGTAGCTCTCCTGGGTGCGGGCACTGTGCCAGGGAGTTTCGATAAATCCCGGTGCAATGGCATTAACGGTGATGCCTTTTGGCTCAAATTCCTTTACCAGAGATTTGGTCAGGAAATGAATGGCCGCCTTGGTAACTCCGTATACAAGGGAAGAAGAATACGCCTGCTGCCCTGCATAGGAACCGGTAAAAAGCACACTGCCGCCTTCCACCATCATGGGCCGCAGTTCTTTGACCATGAATACCGGCACGGAAAGATTGGTGTTTACGATCCTTGTCCATTCCTCAAAACTATAGTCCTCATATTTCGCATAGGTGCTGATCCCGGCGTTGCTTACCAGCCAGTCAATATGATCAGCCCGTTTTTTCAGCTCTTCCACAAAAGCCATCATTTCATCATAGGAAGACATATCTGCCTTCATCAGGATCACCTGAGATTTTTTTTCCTCAGGAAGGCTGTCCCGAAAAACAGCAGCCTTTTTCTCATCATGTCCGTATGTTACAAAGATCCTGTCTTCTTTCGCAGATTCCGCCAGGTCTTTTCGGCGATCCCTCTTCCGATTCCGGAGGTACCGCCTGTGATCACAGTTATTTTTCCCATTTTTATAACTCCATCAGTTCATCAAAATATCGGTTTCGGTATATAAGGCTGCTGGTTATGGATCGGCTCTCCCAGACAGGTCTTCGGGTATGCGTAAGTTCCATGCTCCAGCATGATCTCCAGAAGCTCCGGTCCGCTCTGTTCCAGAAACTTACCGGCATATTTCTCCACATCTTCTCCCTGGATACGCTTCGCAGGAATTTTGTAAGCCTGCGCCACGTCTGAGAAATTACAGGAAGAAAATCCGCTGCCATCGGAAGTATCCGCATACACGCAGTCAAAATAGTCTCTCTGGAGATGACGGATCATTCCCAGCGCCTCATTATTCATCACGATCATTTTTACCGGGATGTTCTCACGCTTCACCCACTGCAGTTCCTGAATGTTCATCTGGAATGCTCCGTCTCCGCAGATACATGCCACCGGTTTTCCTGTTGCATAATAAGCACCGATCGCTGCCGGAAGTGCATATCCCATGGCGCCATGTCCACCGGAAAAAAAGTGTCTTCTGGCCCTGTCGGTTGTGAAAGGACTGATAGCTCCAGACCATATGCTGTCCCACATCCACAGCAACGGCTCCAGTATCGAAAAGCCTGTCACTTAAATATGCGATCATGCGGTTCGGATAACGCTGCGGTGTTGCATCATCCACCTGCTCCAGCTCTTTTCGGATCTTCCGGCATACAGCCAGCCATTCCTCATAAGAGCCGATCTGCGCCTGCTGCTCTGTCAGTTTACACGCTACATCCTCTGCGCTGACGCAAAAACATTTCTCCCCTTTTCTTCCCTCATGGATCTCTCTCTGAAGGTTATAAGGATCGATATCCACACGGACGATCTCCGCTCCCTTGGCAAACTCATGGACCTTCGTTCCGATCTGGCGTGTGCAGAGCGAAATCCCAAAACAAAGCAGGAGATCACTTTTCGCATTGGCGATCATATTTGCATACCGGTGTCCGTAGGCACCGCCGATACATCCGAAGTTCAGCGGATCATCAAATTTCAGAACAGAACGGGCGAGTACACTTGTGATCATAGGAATATGATGGACGCGTGCGAGATCAGTAAGCATTTTTTCTGTTTCGCCATTCGCTCCGTGGCCGATCATAAATACCGGACGTTCGCACCTTTAATCTTATCCAGAATATACTCTGCTGCCTCTGCCGCATCAGAAGAATCTGCTTTTGCAACAGCATCCCTGTAAAAAGCGGCTCCATTCTCAGGATCATTTTTTCCATATATGGCTGTATCGATCTCTTCTTCAGAAAATTTCATATCATAAACCGGATCTTCCACTTCACTTCTCTGTACATTCATAGGCAGGTCGATAAGAACCGGGCCTTTCCGTCCTGTGTTGGCGATCTGCCATGCCAGGTTCAGTTCCCGGACGATATCTTTCGGGTCACGGACCTGTATGGCATACTTGGTTACCGCTTCGCCATGGAAACCATATCGATCTCCTGAAAGCCCTGCTGTCGAAGTCCTGCAATACCGGAATACTCATAGGTATTGAGCTGTCCGGTAATAAAGATCACCGGAAGCGAATCAAAATATGCATCAGCCACGCCGGAGAGCAGATTGGCAGCTCCGGGACCGCTTGTGGCATATGCACAGCCGCAGGTCCTTTCGCCTGAGCATAACCGCAGGCCGCAAAAGCAGCTCCCTGCTCATGATAGCTGGAATGACTTTTTGTATGAGGATTCTTTTCAATGGAATCTACCAGATGTGCGATCATGGTTCCCTGATATCCAAAGAAATCCCGGATCCCTTTTTTCTGTAAAAAATTCTACAACATAATCTGTAAGCTTCATTTTAAACATATTTTTTTACCTTTTCCATAAAACCAACTCTGCCTGTTTTTTCCAGATACTGAATATAGATATCCAGTAATTCCGGATCTGCTTCAAAATATCTCATCGTATTTCAGGCATTTATTCATCATATCCGTATATCTGCCAAACACAATTTCCAGCTGCACATAATCCTGATTCTTATGCAGGTTTCGGATATAATCCAACTTCTTTCGATATGCTCTCGCACATGTATATTTTTTACCGCAGAGCTTTGCGTAATTCCAGCACTGGTTGAAATATTCCCGGTAGCTGAGACCAAATTTCTGCCGGCGTGCTCTTCTTTTTCTCCGGGAAGCAAGTCTCTTCAGATCTTTTCCCTGCTGCATGAATTCTTCGCAGGGAATCAGTGTGCTGCACACAGCTATGGCACTCTGACGGTAATTCTCAGGTCCTTTATCCCGGTAATTCGCTCCGTAGGAAGTCATAAGATATTTCTCTGCATCAACCGGTATAAAAAAATGTTCTCCCTCAATCTCTACTTCCTTCTGTTCCTCAAAAACATATGCAGGATAATAGACATTTTTTATTCAGAAAACGCACCACATAATTCTGTACATCTTCCTGTGGCTGATGGATCAGATCCCGAAATATCCTCTTACCGAGCCATCCTCTTCCACAGAGTATAAGCAGACGTACCATACAGACACAGGCAAAAGCTCTCTGATTTCTCCACTTTTCTTTTCTTTCGTGGATTCTTCTCCATCCATCTTCCCGCATACGGTTCCAGAGATATTTTCTCCTGGGACCATATTCACATTGCAGCGGCAGTATTCTTACTGCCATACCGGGATACTGAAATTTTCCGTAATCATCCATCTTGTAAAACAATGTGTCTTTATCTGTATACCGAAGATAAAATCCGGGGAAATATTTATAACTGTCCATGGATTCCAACGCTCTCCTCAGCACCGGTTCCTCTTCAAAAACATTCTTGAACCTTTCCATGTCTCCGGTTTTCATATATATAACACCAGCTTCGGGATTCAGTGGAAAAGGCCGTTCCGTCACTGCGCAGAGAGTAAGATACGGAGAAAGAAAATATGTGATCTTGTTTTTTCTGCATATGATATCTATTTCTTTAAGGAGTTCCAGTACTTTCTGTTGTTCTCTGTTCAATACACTCTGCCTCATTTCTATTGTTTTGGTGTATGGTACAACTACATGATCTTTTTCAGAAGTTCCTGAATATTTTCCTGGCTTTTGTATTTATCCAGCCAGACATCCAGAAATTCCGATACATCGGATTTCTTTGCAAAAAACGCACTTCTTTTGCTGCCATTGTAAAGATCTCGCAGGAAGATTCCAGCAAGTTCCGTCTTAAGATATGGATGCTGCATATGCTCCAGAGCTTTGAAATAATTTTCGAAAGCTTCCTTTGTCTGTCCCTGCTTTTCTGCGGATATCGCCAAGAAGTTTCCAGGTTTCTCCCTGCCACTGCTTATGAACCAGATAGCTTCTGACTTCTTCTGCCAGATATTCCATATCACTTACTTCGTCTGTACACAGAAATCTGGTACGGCAGTCAGCAAGAACTTCCGGATATCCAAACCGTTTCCATGCCAGGGTAAGTGCCTCCCGGTAAAGCATTTCCTCCGAAAGCGGCTTCTTTTCTATCTTACCAGAAATACCGATTTTCAGATAAAGCTCTTTTACCAGTTCCTCAAGCTCCGCTTTGTGCGCACAACAGATACCTTTGCCAGATAAAATGCTCCGTCTATTTCTGTATCCTCCGGCAGTAATTTTTTCCAGAGTTCCATGTAAACAGATGCCTCGGACTTATGACGTGCTTCCAGAAGTTTTCTGCACTGGGAAATGACCTGTGTTTTTTTGTCCTGAAGGAACTTATCCAGCTCAAGATGCACAATTCCATTGTTGGTGGTTTCTCTTGCAAGTGCGTACTTTTCCATGGCTTCATTCTGAAGACCTTTTTTCCAGAGGAGATCGCCCTTATATTTGATGAAGTATCCATCCTGCGGAAAATGCTTCAGACAATACGCCAGAAATTTTTTCTGCCTCGGAAAAATCCTTCACCTCTTCAAGGCGTTCCATAACAAACCTGCACTTGAACTTTATAAAGCCAGGCGCATCCGGATATTTTTTCAGAAGGTCATCTACGATCGCTTCTGCTTCTTTCTTCTCGTGAAATTCATACAGACTGGCAGCTTTCCGGAATGCACGGATATCTTCCACCGTCTGTTCCATTTCCGGAGTAATATGATCCATTTTTCTGCGTACTTCATACATGCGATATGCTTTGGAAACACGCTCTGTATAGATCAGGGTCAGCATGGCAGCCTGAAAAGTACCGTCCTCTGTACGGATCAGTGTAGGATGATAAAATGGCCGTATCCCGTTATAATCCTCACGGCCGATAAATTCTGCACTGAGCTGGATCTTATAATAGTTGTCAAAAATCTCATTCAGCACGTCAAAGCGCTTCTCTGCCAGCAGAGTTTCCAGTGATCTCTCAGATCTCAGAAGTCTCGCCTCAAGATCCTTCGCCGCTGCTTCTGCTCTGATCCGGTTTCGCTCAACATCCAGTTTATGGTCTTTTTTTGCCATAAGCAGACAGTAAAATTTACGGAATGTCATCTGTCTGCGAATTCTTCCTCTGGATATCCTCGGCATATATTCATCACGGATTTCCTGATAATTCGCTCCCGGTACATAAATAGACTCATGGGATTCTCTTTCCCCATGAGGCGGTATATAGGACCATTCGTCCCCGTAATGCCAGATCAGATAATCACTGACCCTGTGGGGAACCATTACCTTTTCCCCTTCAAAATCCATATATTTCACCGGAAACATCATATCCTTATCAAAAAGAAACGGGCAGCCACCCCAGCGCATGGCATAGCGGCTGCACTCTTCCTCTTTATATGAAAACATGAGTTTTTCCAGTTTTTTCAGTGTTCTGTCTTTTCCGAAAAATTTATATCGGAACAGCCAGTACAGATACTTCCATGCAGAAATTTCCCATCTTGCTCCGACTACCATACTGATATTGATAAGATCCGTATAGATCATCATGTATGTTCTGTACTTCTCATACTCCCTGTCATCATCCGGGATCGGATCCAGTGTCAGAACATCTATGATCTCTCCGGCTTTATCGTCTCCGATGATCTGATGCTTATGGATGGAACAGGTATCTGTACTTCCATATCGCGGAAAACTGTTGGTATAGGTGCGGTCTACGTCTGAGCAGTAAATTGCCCGGTTGTCCGGCATTTCTGTTTTGCAGATCTCTACAAATTTATCCCAGTCACTCTTTGGCATATAGATATCTACATCATCATCCCATGGATAAATCCCTCATTTCGAAGAACTCCGATCAGTGTTCCCCCTGCCATTACATATCTAAGATTGTGCTTTTTGCAGATTGCGTCAACCTCCCGGAAGAGCTGCAAAAGAAGTTCCTGTTTTTCTGTCATCTGTTAACCTCTTTGATCAATAATTTTCAAAAAGCTCTGCCAGCGTCTCGGATTCTTCATAAAAAAAATCTCGTACACTCCGTCCGTCTGTCACGGATCATGATCATCAGCTCCTGAAGAAGATAACGAAGTCCGTTTCCTTCGAAATTAAAGCTGTATCGTTTCAGAAACTCCTGACCTTCCACTTTCGCTTCAAAATATCCTGTATTCCACCAGTCATTGGGCACTGTAATGCGACCTCTGGTTCCGATGATCGCAAGCTCATTCTCCACATCAACCGTTGTTCCGATCTCTATGGTCGCCAGTGCTTTCGGATAACGGACAGTGATCATATCATAAATAAATTCTCCGTTATTTCCCTTCACAGCATTGGTATTCACATCCAGATAATTGCTGCCAAGAAGCTTGATGCATGCACAGAGCGCCTGGCTTACTGTCTCGTTAAATGTCTTGCCGCCTTCAAAATCATCCTGGGAAACCGCACACTTTACAGCGATCACATCTCCTACCAGCGCACCATGTGTAAGCCATACAAGCTGTGTAAAAGCGCGCAGATAAACAAGGGTAAGCCTTTCCACAAGAACTACCCTGTGTTCTTTCGCAAGTGCGAACAGTTCTTCCATTTCCCCCGGAGCCAGCGTCATCGGCGTGTCACTGATCACATATTTATTCTGCTCCAGTGCATGCCTTATATAAGCCGCCCTGTTTTTCAGACCGGATTTAATATAGATGATATCCAGACCGTTCAGGAATTCCCCGTAATCTGTACCATAAGAGTCCAGTTCATATCTGTCACAGAACTCCCGGGCAACAAAAATATCCTCTGAGTAAACACTCTCCACATGAAGCCCGCTTACAAATTTGGATTCCAGAACCATTCCATTATCTTCCGCATCATCAGTTACAATGCCTACACGGTAAATGGTTCCCTCACTTCTCAGTTTGGTGCTGGAAATATTCTTGGTCCGTTCCAGATAAACCACCTGGCAGTAGTTCTTAAGATAATCAAACTTCCCGCGCCAGTCCGATCCGACAACCAGAAGGTCAATATTATACTTGGTGATATCGCTGAGTTTCTGTCCCTGATATTCCTCTACAATGATCTCATCTGCAAAACCTGTTTTCCGGACATTCTCAATCCTTTTCAGGAGGCTGTCCTGAACATTCAGCTTACCGCGTCAATATCATAACTCTCGCTGGTGACTCCCACGATCAGATAATCTCCCAGCTCTCTTGCCCTCTTCAGAATATTATAATGTCCCTGATGGAACAGATCAAAAGTACCATAAGTAATGACTCTTTTCATTATACGTCCTTCTCTTTCTGATCTTCCTTTCCCGTCAGCATGTCCTCTTCCACATAAAAATCTTCTTCATCAAAAAAACTCTTCCGCACTGTCATTCTCTTCTTCCAGTGCATCCTGAAGCTCCTGAAACTCCTGAGGATCTCCGGCATCCTCTGTCTCTTCCTCCAGTGTTGCAGCCAGCTCTTCGATCGCTTTCTTTCTCTTACGCATGATCTCATAGTCGTCTTCTTCGTCGTATTCTTCCTCCAGTCCTTCATCCTGGACCTGTTTTTCTTTCTTAAACAGGATAAAAGTCAGAAGCTTCAGGATGCCATTGTAAATGAAGGAAACCGGCGCACTTCCGAGAATCAGCACAAACAGCCAGGAAATTCCGAACAGTGCCCATACATTCAATGTCTGCGGGATGCTGAGAAGAAGCAGACCATTTAACACGATCATGATCGGATAATGGAAGAAGTAAATACCCATGGTATTTCTTCCCACGAAGGTGATCGGCAGCTTCCTGTCCGGCATCAGTGCCAGAAAAGTAAGGACCAGCACAAAAGATACCAGATACATCAGAAGACGGATCAGCATTCCAGTGACATCATCCATTCCCGATACCTGATAAGAGTGATTACCTCTGAGGATATCAACCGGCATTTCATTGGCGATCATAAAATTCGGGATTCCGTACAGAAGCAGTCCCGAAATCGGCACCAGAACCCATTTTCCCTTGAACTTACGGACAATCTTGGTATAATCACTCTTCCACAGATAGCCTGCCACAAAAAAAGGAAAAAATACAACAATCCTTGAAGTAGAAAGATATGTTGTAAATTCCGGTCTTGTTCCTGCCCATAACGCAAAAATAATACTTATCGGCACAATAAAACGCACCTTACCCAGTGCTTCAATAGTCAGTCTGTATGCAAATAATGCCAGCACATACCACATAACCGTGCCAGACGGGCGAAGCAGCTCATAATCCATACTCTTGCCGAGCCAGATATATGCATACCAGGTCAGGCTGTATCCAAGAATATAAGGAATCAGAAGATTCTTCACATTCCTCAGCACATCCTGCGGCTTCTTGGACAGATATCCGGACATAAATACAAATGCAGGCATATGAAAAATAGTAATGGCATACCATACATAACGCACTACAACGTCCACTTTAACCAGCTGAAAAGCGATCAGATGGTTAAATACAACAAGAAAAATCAATAATACTTTAATGTTATCAACCAGGTAGGAATATGGTACCCCCTGACTTTCCATTCTCTGTTTCATTTGTTTCCACCTTGTAATATTCTTACTGATAATTCCCTCTGTTCCTTCATCAGGTCAGAGATTCTTACTTAATTTTGATGAAAGTATGAATAAATAATAACATACCTTTATGAATTTGGAAATAAAAAATTAATATTTGCCACAATTATTCTCCATTTCCAAAACTATACAGGACGATATTTTTTCCCTGTAATCCCTGTTTTTAACGGTATTTCCATACTCCGTGAACTGCATAGGAAATAAAAAAGAGCAGGCTTTTCAGACGTCCATATCCGACATAACGATACACCTGATAAGTCATTGCGGCAGATTTCAGTTTGTTTCTGGATTTTCCCCCTTCGCTGAGCCGGTACTTCAGATACGGTTTATTGATCCCCACTGCAAAACCGCCTCTCCGAAGGATCTTCAGCCAGGTAATATAGTCTTCGTGACTGTCATCGTGAGTCATCGGAAACGCAAGGGCATCTTCTCTCTTAAGAAGCACAGACGAGCAGTTAATGCTGTTATGTTTCAGAAGATCATGATAGGTAATACGTTCTTTTACCGGGATGTATTTCCCTGTGGTGTGTCCATTCGGCTGCATCAGCTCTCTCCCGGTAGAACAGATATCACATCCGGTAAGCTCCATCGTCTTTACCTGTGCTTCCAGCTTGCCCTTTTCCCACCAGTCATCCGCATCCAGAAAGGCAATGAATTTTCCTTTTGAAGCTTTTACTCCCCGGTTTCTGGAACGGGCGGCTCCCATATTTTCTTTATTTCGGATATAACGGATATTTCCGCTGTCCATATATTTCATTACGGTAAGTTCTGTTTTGTCTGTGGAGCAGTCATCAATGACAAGAAGTTCTGTTGGAACGTTCTGTGCCAGCACGGACTCGATTGCTTTTCCAATATATTTCTCACCGTTATAAACCGGCATGATCACAGATACCAGCGGTTTATTCATAAAAAACGACCTCCCTTTTCTTTATTTACAAAATGCGCGCCAGAACCAGCCTGACACGCACTTTTTTGATTTCGTATTATTTCCTATTTATCCTGTGAATCTTTCAGGGCATTCTTCTGATCGTCATCCACACCTCGGATACTTCTTTCTGGAAAAAGATCTTCACAGTCATAAACAGAAGCTTGATGTCCAGAAGGAATGAATAATTCTCAATATAGAACAGGTCCAGTTTCAGCTTGTCGTACGGTGTGGTGTTATATTTGCCATAGACCTGTGCATAACCGGTCAGTCCTGCTTTTACCTTAAGACGGTAATGGAATTCCGGGATCTCCTGCTCGTATTCCTGCATGATCACATCTCGTTCCGGGCGTGGGCCTACCAGAGACATATCTCCCGCAAATACATTAAACAGCTGCGGAAGTTCATCCAGATGCAGGTTACGGAGAACATGTCCCACCGGTGTGATACGGGAGTCATGTTTGGATGCAAGACGTGCTCCGTTCTTCTCGGAATCCACACACATGCTCCGGAATTTCCGGATACGGAACTCTTTTCCCCTATAAGTGAGACGATCCTGAAGATAAAATACCGGGCCGCCATCATAGGCTTTCACCGCAATGGCAATGATCAGCATGATCGGGGAAGATACAATAATTCCAAGGCCGGAAACAACAATATCCAGAAGTCTCTTCGCTGCGCGCTGCTCCATGGAAAGTCCCTGGTTTCTGCACATCAGAAGCGGGGTATCAAACAGGTGGATCCGGTCCGTTCCCAACAGAATGATATCAGAAATCTTCGGGCTCATGTAACAGCGGATGGAATGAGAGAAACAGTATTTCAGATACTTGTTTCGGATCTGGGACGGAAGATCCCAGATGATCACGCCTTCATAATCTTCCATCATGGCGTGGATCTTCTCTTCTCCTTCGCGGATGTGTACCTTGCCGCTGATATCGTATTTATCCTTTCGGGTGTTCATCTTGTGGATGACATCTCCGGGATCACGGTCACCGTAGATAACCAGAAGTCTTCTGGCTCCGTACAGTCTGGAATAAATAAAGCGGCTTCCCCAGATCCAGAGGATGGTTACTACAATCTGGACCAGCGTCATTTCTATGATAGGACCGGCTGCAAGGAACCAGCGGTTGATCAGAGTGATCTGAAAATACGTTACAACATTGGTACAGATACTTGCCAAAGTCAGCGAATAAAACACGTCGATCCTTTTTAGATAGCCTACCTTCAATCCTCCGTAAAGCTTGGCAAACATCAGATAGATCAGTGCATAGATCAGGATCAGCACCCAGTTACCTTTTCTCCAGAATGGTTTCAGGATCAGGCTGCTGTAAAAATCATACCACACATAAGCAAAGATTGCTGTCTGCGCAATAATGATCAGACTCGCCAGACAAAACACCACAAATCTTTTATAATCTTCTCTTTTACTTCTGTTCACAGATTTTTTCTCCCTTCCTTAGGAGTTGTTATTAACCATACCATTATAGCCAATATATACTCTTACGTCCAGAGATTCCTCTGATTTTTATTCTGATATTTTCCGTTCGCACCGTTTTTCTCTGTAAATATGGCAAAAATCCCCGGAATTTTTCCAGGGATTTTTGACTGTTAATATTTATTTTTCTTTTTCAATTTCCGCGCTTTTTGCGATTATTCATTCACCAGATTATACTCTTCGATGGATTTGTTGATGGAATCTGCCATGTTCTTCACAGCTGTATCCACATCTTCTTTTCCGTTGAGCATGCTCTCGATCTCGGATTCCACAGTAGCTCTCGCCTCCGGGAATACGCTTAACAGAGCACCTACATAGTCTGCGGAAGAATCATGAAGCTGGTCAATCGCTGTCTGGAACTGTGGATATTTCTCAACATTGTCCTTGAATACCTGTTCGTCCTGAGCTTTTACAGTTACAGGGAAGTATCCGGTCTGTGCGTTCCAGTAAGCCTGAGATTCCGGAGAAATAAGGAATTTTACAAATTCCCATGTTGCACGAAGTTTTTTCGGATCGTTGTTGTTCAATGCCCAGAGAGATGCACCACCGATGGAAACACCACCCTCGTCGCTGGATTTGATCTTCGGGAAATATGCGGTACCAACCTCAAATTTTCCGTTTACATCCTGAAGGATCTGTTTCAGGGAAGCTGTGGAACCAAGTGTGATAGCTGCTTTTCCTGCGGAGAAATCTGCAAGTCCTGCATCGCCGCCTTTTCCAACGATCGGTGCGAAACCTTTGTCGTTAAGGTCTTTCCATGCGGTAAGGATGTTCTTTGCAGCACCGTTCTCATCGAATGCTACAGCAGTAGCTGCGTCTTTTCTTCCGTTTCCGTTGTTTGCATATTCAAGGCCCTGTTTTCCGATGAACTGCTCGAAGAACCATCCGTAGATTCCAAGAGACATTACTTCACCTGCGCCGCCTTTGTCCAGAAGATCCTGTCCGATCTCGCCGATTCCTTCCAGGCTGTCCGGAACTTCTGTGATACCTGCTTTGTCAAACATATCCTTATTGTAATACATGATCGGTGTGGATGAGTTGAACGGCATGGAATAAAGCTCATTGTCGATAGTGTAGTAAGCAGCCAGGTTCGGCTCAATCTCAGATACATCATAATTGTCTGCGTCTACCATCTGCTGCATGGGAACGATCCATCCGGAATCGATCATAAATCTTGTTCCGATCTCATATACCTGTACAAGATCCGCACCCATGTTTCCGATCTGTGCACTTTTCAGTTTGTTCAGGGAATCATCATACTCGCCCTGATACTGAGCATCTACCGTAATTCCATATTTGTTCTCATCGTTGAATTTTTTTACCAGTGTATCAATCGCCTCGCCATTGACACCACCCATGGAATGCCAGAAAGTAATGGTTGTTCCGTCTACATCGGAAGCATCTGCCATCTCCACGTTTTCATCTGTGCCGGCATCTGCGGCGAATACAGTCACTCCGGAAAGTGACCCGATCGTCATTGCTGCGGTAAGAAATGCTGCGATGATTTTTTTTCTTCATAACTTTTTTCTCCTCTTGAA
>ENA-OQAJ01000094-OQAJ01000094.1-human-gut-metagenome-genome-assembly--contig:-NODE-94-length-25425-cov-3.868290_pt1 | contig 25425 bp, 28 predicted proteins | sample MGYA00242736_ERZ504529 | MGnify/ENA primary metagenome ERZ504529 (study PRJEB26092, sample SAMD00036275) | human gut metagenome | host: Homo sapiens | study: EMG produced TPA metagenomics assembly of...
AGTCAGCAGTTTTCAGTTTTTCGATGACTTGTTTTCGTGGATAAGCCCCAGCCGGTGCCGGTGTTGTAGAACATGGAGATAATGCTCAGTCATCTCGGTGTCGGCATGGCCTACATTGCCTCCATGGGCTGGATCTTGTTTATGCAGAAAAGGGCCTTTGGCAGCAGCTGATCCACGCAGCCACCGGATGTGAAAAGCTCTTCTTCACACTGGGTGGTTTAGTGTTGATGATGAGCCTGCACATTTTTTTCCATTCATGCTAACCATCTACGATTATTTCCTCAATGGGTCGTTTTTGCATTTTATGCCATGCAAAAGGCAGAATCAGATATAAAAAAGTTCTTTCGTATGTAAAAGCCTTCAAAAACAACTTGAAACACTTTTGTTGCAATGGTACAATAATAATGTTATTTTATGGAAGCTCGGCGCAAAGCCCATGCGGACAGGCTGCGGGTGTGTGGATTCCTATGGGATGTGTAAGAATAGCTAGGGCAGCACTGCGCTACTGCACTTTCCGATAATGTGAGGGAGGTATATTTATATGATGAAAAAGATCTCCCGCCGCTCTTTTTTGCAGGTCTGCGGCATTACGGCAGCCACGGCGGCGTTGACTGCCTGCGGCGGCGGTAAGACCGAAACGGCGAAAAAAGACGATGCGCACGAAGCCATTACCTTTATGGCACCTTATAAGGAGATAGAAGCCTTTATTGAGCAGGTACACAGCGTTTTACCCGGAAGTGAACATCGAGGTCGTGCCCTACAGCGGCGATAACACCACCACCTGTTTGCAGAATATGTTTGCGGCGGGCGACCTGCCGGACGTCTGCACCTTGACCTACTACGACCCCCGGATCGATCTGTCTCCGACAAACTGCTGGACCTTTCCGGCTACGATTTACGGATAACTATGTGGAGTCCCGTCTGCAGGACGTGTTCGACAACGGTGCCATCTACCTGCTGCCCTCGACCTACAACTGCTACGGCATCACCTACAACAAGACCCTGCTGAAAAAATACGGCTGGGAGCTGCCCAATTCTTTCGCTGAGCTGGAAGAACTGGCTGCAAAGGCCAAGAAAGCAGAGGTCGATCTCTGTCTGCCGCAGATCCAGTATCCGGGCTATGGTTTCCAGTATCTGTGCAACATTGCGGACGCCGATTTCCTCGGCACACTGGACGGCAGGCTGTGGCAGCGGGATTATCTGTCCGGTAAGGCGAATGTCAGCAATACCCCCGGCATGATGCAGGCGATGGCCTATGTCCAGAAGTGGAAGGACATCGGGATGCTGAACGACACCGGCGACGCTCTTGACGACAATGTGACCCGGCAGAGGATGACCGAGGGCAACACCCTGTTTCTGATGGGCGGCACCAACGGCATCGTGGAGGCAGACGGCAACGCCGATAAATACGGGCTGATGCCGTTTCTCTCGGAGGACGGCACCCAGAACGTTTTTGTGCTGAATGTGAACCGCTTCTACGGTCTGAATAAAAAGCTGGAGCAGGACCCCCAGAAGCTGGAAGATGCGCTCAAGGTGATGCGTGTGCTTTCCACCGTTGCAGGCACCAGCGCTCTGCAGCCCGCAACGGCGCTGAAAAGCAGCCTGCTGCCCTTCAAGGACGCAAAAGCGGACGGCACCTACTATGCCGACATCGCCGATGCCCTGAATGCAGGCAACACCGCGCCCTTTATCTATTCCGGCTGGGAAAACACCATCGTGACCACTGGCCTTAAAATGCTGGACTTCATGAAGGGCAATGCCACCATGGAGGATGTGATCCGTCAGCTGGACGAGGATCAGGATAGTGTGGTGAACAACACCCCGGATACCATCACTACCGTTACGGAGGAGCTTTCGCAGGAGGACTGTGCCATGCTGGTAGGCCGCTGCTTTGCACAGGCTACCGGCAGCGACCTTGCGCTGGTGTCGCTGAGCACATGGATCCCCGGCAACCCCACCGATCAGAACCATCACGGCGTAGCGGCCAAGCTGTATGCCAAGGGCATTACGGATTACGACCTTTCGGTGATCCTGCCCACCGGCTGGAACCGCACCATCCAAACCGTTACCCTGACCGGGCAGCAGATCAACGACCTGCTGGCCACGGGCTACGATGCCTACGGCAACGGCAAGGGCTACCCCTATGTGCTGGTAAGCCCGGTGCAGCCGGATGCGGGCAAGACCTATCAGGTTGCCATCTGCGGTGTGAGCGACCAGTTGGCTGCGGAGACCACGGTCACAGACAGCGGCGTGGTGGGCATGGATGCTGCAAAAGCCTTCTTTGGTGCATACACCACCATCAGCCGGGCAGACACTGCATGGAGCTGAACAGAACGGACAGGAGATACCGGATGTGAACAACAAACTATATAAAAAGCTGCTTTGGGGCACCGGCTTTGTCATTGTTGCGGTCATCCTGACCCTTTTTATCATGAGCCAGACCTACATCCAGAACCTTGTCTACCATGAGCGGCTGAACCAGATGGAAGAGGTCACCCACCAGATGTTCCGCAGTCTGGAGGATGTGATCGACACCCACTGGGACGAGGTGAATGTACAATGCAATTATTTGTACTACACTCCGTTAAAGACCGATACCGAGTTCTATCGCTATCTGAAAAAGCTGTCGGAGCTTTCCAATTACCATGAAAGACAGATCGAACTGATTGCCGTGGACTCTGCCGGACATTACTATACCGAGAATGGCGGCATGGGGCTGCTAAGGGAAATGAACTATCTGGCAGACTCTCCGCAGTGGGTCAGCTATGTTTCCAACTCGCTGACCGTGGACGACTCCCGGATGGTGTTCCTGGAACAGCTCTCCACCCCCATCACACTGCAAAGCGGAGAAAAAGAGATCACCCTGCGCTACTTTGGCATTTCGCAGAGCATGACCCAGCTGAACGATTATTTCCGCTGTGATGCCTACGAAAATAACAACAGCGTCTATGTGCTGGATGACGATGGTTTCAAGCTGTTCAACGCCAACGATACCGAACTGCTGAAGGGACACAATGTATACACCGTGCTATCCTGGATGTCCTATCTGCACGGCTCTTCCTTTGCGGTGGCAAAGGAGCGGCTTGACCGCACAGGCTCCTGCTATTCCAACGCCGTGCTGGACGGGACCGAGTATTTCTACGCCCTGAAGCAGATGGAAAACGCTCAGTGGACACTGGCGTTCCTTGTTCCGGCAAAATATGTGGCCGTGAATACGCAGAAGCTGGTCAGCATCGTCATGATCATCATCATCGTCATTGCAATGGTGTTCTCGGTCATAACAGTTTTCGTCGGCTGGTTTCTCCTGCGGCAAAAGCAGCAGCAGGAGCTGCAGGCAGAAAAAGAAGCGAACCTCCGTCTGGAGCAATACAACATCCATCTGACGCAGGTAAACGATGAGCTGCGGCAGGCACAGGACATTGCCGCAGAGGCGTTACAGTCCGCCGAGCGCGCCAGCAAGGCTAAGACGGACTTCCTTGCCAACATGAGCCACGATATCCGCACCCCCATGAACGCCATCATCGGCATTACCACGCTGATGAAAAACGAGCTGCACCAGCCGGAAAAGCTGGCCGAACATCTGGACAAGCTGGAAAATTCCGGCCAGCTGCTGCTGGGCATCATAAACGATATTCTGGACATGAGCCGCATCGAGAGCGGCAAGACCACCCTGAATGTGGAAAAAATGAATCTGCCCCAGCAGATCAGCCAGCTGGACAGCATCATCCGCCAGCAGGCAGGCCAGCGCCGCCAGACCTTTACGGTAAACACCCATCTGCAGCACGAAAATGTGCTGGCAGACCCCAACCGTCTGAATCAGGTGCTGATGAATATTCTCTCCAACGCAGTCAAGTATACGCCCACCGGCGGGCATATCCGGTTTGAGGTGGACGAGCTGCCCCGAAACGAGCACTACGCCCGATACCGCTTTGTGGTGCAGGATGACGGCATTGGCATGAGCGAGGCCTACCAGAAGACCCTTTTTGACCCCTTTACCCGCGAGGAACGCTCCGGCACCAACAAGGTGCAGGGCACCGGCCTTGGTATGGCCATCACCAAGAACATCGTGGACCTGATGGGCGGCTCTATCAATGTGGAGAGTACCACCGGCAAGGGCACTCGCTTTGAGGTGGTGCTGGAATTTCCCGTTGATGCCGAAGCAGATACGGTGCCAGAGGCACAGGTGCTCCCGGAGGAAGAGGAAGAAACTTCTCCTCTGTCCGGCATGAAGTTCCTCTGCGCCGAGGATAACGCCATCAACGCCGAAATTCTGGAAATGCTGCTGGAAGCCAATGGCGCAAGCTGCACCATCTGCTCCAACGGTCAGGAAATCGTGGATGCCTTTGCCAGCGTAAAGCCCGGCGAGTACGACATGATCCTGATGGATGTGCAGATGCCTGTGATGGACGGCTTGGAAGCCACCCGCCGCATCCGCAGCGGTGAAAACCCGCTGGGCAGAATCATTCCCATCCTTGCCATGACCGCCAATGCCTTCCTTGAGGATATGCAGAAGAGCAGGGAAGCCGGCATGGACGAGCACCTGTCCAAACCTGTGGATATCGCTGCGCTGGAGCAGACGGTAAAACGCCTTCCGTGTTATCCCCCCGAAAATAAATAGCGGACAAGCGCGTTTCTGCAGAGGAAGCACACAAACGATGTGAATGATGCAGGAGAAGATTAGAACGTGAATACACTTTCCGAGATCGAGAATATTACAAAGCGCGTGAGCAGCAGCTTTTGGAAAAACTTCATCAACAGGAACCCGCTTCTGCTGCAATGCCTGACGGATATCCAGCTGCCCTGAAAGAAGAATTACAGCAGCATAACTGAGCTGCGGATGCAATCAAAACAGGAGTATAAAAAGCCCGAATGAAACACAGAATCTCACGCCGTGCATTCCTGAACGGATGCACGCTGCTGGCGGCAGCTGCTGCCGTAAGCAGTCTGACTTCCTGCGGAGAAGAGGAAGCGAAAGACAGCGGTCTTGCACAAATCGTTGTGGGAAGCGACAGCTATCCACCTTATATCTATCTGAATAATGACGGTGTTCCCACCGGGATCGATGTGGAGATCGCCACCGAGGCGTTCCGTCGCATGGGGTATGCTGCCCGGTTTGAAACGATCAACTGGGAGCAGAAAACAAATCTTGTGGAAAGCGGCGCCATCGACTGCATCTGGGGCTGCTTTTCCATGGATGGACGCGAAGAGGTATACCGCTGGGCGGGGCCTTACATGGTGAGCCGTCAGGTGGTTGCGGTGGATGCCGACAGCAGCATCCGATCTCTCAGCGACCTTGCCGGCAAGACCGTCGCCGTGCAGAGCACCGGCAAGCCGGAGGAGATCTTTCTCAGCGGCTCCGACCCGCGCATCCCGCAGACGGTGGAGGTGCTCAGCATCGAAAACCGCAGTGTGCAGTACGCAATGCTGGCCTGCGGCTATGTGGACGGCATCGCCGCCCACGAGACAGGCATCCTGCAATATATGAAGGACAATGCCGTAGACTTCCGCATTTTGGAGGAACCGCTGCTGGTCACCGGGCTGGGCATCGCCTTTGCCAAGAACGACACCCGCGGGCTGGACAGCCAGCTGACCGATACCCTTGCGCAGATGCGCGCGGATGGCACGCTGGAGCGGATCATTGACCGATACCTTGAAAATGCTTCGCAGTATCTGGAGGTGGACACAATTGGCGCGTAAAAACAGAACCACCCCGGATAAAAGGATATGGACAGCCTATCTGATCATCGGCGTGCTCTTGATGGCCGGTGTTGCTTTTTTCTCCAGCTGGCGGGCAATGCGCACAGCAGAGGAACGCTTTTGCCAGACCCTTGAGTTTGTCAAATCCCAGTCCACCAGCTTTGAAAAGCACAACGATACCATCACGGCAAAGGCACTCCGCCGCACGGCGGTCGCAGTCCATCAGCTGGCAGAGAATCCTGCGCTTGACCTCTCCGACCCGCAGTGCCTGAACAGGCAGACAGAAAAGCTCTGGCTCACCGGCATTTCGGTTCTGGGACCGGATGGCACGCTCCGGTGCGAGTCCACGACCAACGGCATCGGCTATGACCGGTTTGGCGACCAGCTGAAAAATGACGCTGTTCTGGACGTTTTATCTTACCCGCGAAAGACCTATGTGAAGCGCGTCCTGCTGGAAGATGGCTCTGCTGTGGATGTTGCGGCGCACCGGGCAGAAAGCACAGAGCTGCTCCTGCTTGCCTACCGGTACACCCCGGCGGAATTTGTGGAGGAAACGGCGCTGTCCATCCAGAGCATACTGGATGGCTACCCGGCAGAAACCAGCGGCACGCTGTTCATCGTGCAGAACAATCAGGTCGTTGCCGCAAACCGCCCGGAGCTGATTGGGCAGGATGTTGCAGGCAGTCCGCTGGCGCAGGGGATCCGCAAAGCCGGGGCCGCAGAGAAGCTGACCCATACCCGGGACTGGAACGGCTCCGGCTGCTATTTCGGGATGTTCTGCCATGGCAGATCCTTCGATCTCTATGCGTACACGGATGAAAAAATAATCTTCCGGGAGGCGCTTTTGCTGATCCTGACGGTTCTGGTCGGCTACATCCTGCTTGTAATGATCCTTCAGCTGCTGCGCCGCCGCTCCGTGCAGGAGATGGAGCTGCAGAAAAAAGAGCAGGAGAGGAAGTATCAGACCCAGCTGGAGGAACAGAACCGCAAGCTGGAGATCGCGCTTCAGCACGAGGGGGCGGCAAACCGCGCCAAGCGGGAGTTCCTGTTCAATATGAGCCACGATATCCGCACCCCCATGAACGCCATCATCGGCTTCACTTCGCTGGCTGCGACCCATATCGACAATAGGGAACAGGTGCTGGACTACCTCAAAAAGATCTCCACCTCCAGCCAGCATCTGCTTTCCCTCATCAATGATGTGCTGGATATGAGCCGCATCGAGAGCGGAAAGGTAAAGATCGAGGAAAAAGCGGTGCATCTGCCGGACCTCGTCCACGATGTGCGCTCCATCATTCAGCCCAATGTTTCGGCAAAGCGGCTGTCGCTTTTTATTGATACCATGGATGTGGAGAACGAGGATATCATCACCGACCCGCTGCGGCTGAACCAGATCCTGCTGAACATTTTGTCCAATGCCATCAAGTTCACTCCCACAGGCGGCATGATCAGCATTCGCATTGCTGAGAAAAACGGTGCGCCTGCGGGCCGGGCCTGCTATGAATTCCGCATCAAGGACAACGGCATCGGCATGAGCGAGGAATTCCAGAAGCACATCTTTGAGGAGTTCGCCCGTGAGGAAAACTCCACCGTCAGCGGCATTCAGGGTACCGGCCTCGGCATGTCCATCACCAAGAACATTGTGGACCTGATGGGCGGCACCATCGCCATTGAGAGCGAGCCGGGCAAGGGCAGCGAGTTTATCGTGAATCTCTGCTTTGCGCTCAGCGGACAAAAGGTGGAGCTCAGGCAGCTCCCGCAGCTGGAAGGGCTGCGTGCACTGGTGGCGGACGACGATACCGACACCTGCCTGAGCGTCAGCACCATGCTGTCCAAGATCGGGATGCGGCCGGAGTGGACGATCTCCGGCAGGGAAGCGGTGATCCGCACCCGGTATGCCATGGAGCAGGGGGATGAATTCAGCGTTTACATCATCGACTGGCTGATCCCCGATATGAACGGCATCGAGATCGTGCGGCAGATCCGCAAGGTGATTGGAAAAAGCTGCCCCATCATCATCCTGACCGCCTACGACTGGGCCGATATTGAAGAGGAAGCCCGCGCTGCCGGTGTTACCGCCTTCTGCGAAAAGCCGCTGTTCCTCTCGGAGCTGCGCAGAGTGCTGGCAGAGCCGTTCGGTGCAGAGCCTGCCTGCAGGCCGGTGCAGCTGAACGCAGAGGCCTTCAAAGGGAAAAAGATCCTGCTGGTGGAGGACAACGAGCTGAACCGTGAGATCGCAGTGGAGATCCTGAAGGAAGCGGGCTTTAGGTGGAATCTGCCGAGGATGGCGAGATCGCCGTCCGGAAGATGAAGCAGGCGGCAGACGGACAGTATGACCTGATCCTCATGGACATCCAGATGCCCAACATGGACGGCTACGAGGCAACGCGGCAGATTCGTGCGCTGCCGGATGCCGCAAAGGCTGGCATCCCCATCTTTGCAATGACGGCAAATGCCTTTGAGGAAGACCGTCAGAACGCACTGAAGGCCGGTATGAACGGCCATATTGCAAAGCCGCTGGATATTCCGCACCTGCTGCAGGTCCTTGCAGATGTACTGAAATAAATAGCGCCCAAAAGCAAAATCACCCACAGCAAGCGCCACAGAGGTTTTGAATCTCCGGAGAGCAAATTGCTGCGGGTGCTTTATTTTTTTATGCCTGAACGGCAGTTTCTGTGATGTTTGGTGTAGCAATTTAACTGTACCACAGAACGACTCATTCGTCTTTTTTCACTTTGTGACACATCTATTGTAATCCTACACAGCTTTTATGGTTCAATATATGAAATTTTATTGAAAATTTTTCATGGTAGTGGTAAAATATTTTTATGTCTCTGTCATTCTGTGCCCCTTCGCGGTAGAGGGAGAGCGCAAAACAGAAAAGACGCAAAAATTGCGGCATCCTTTCCGTGGGTGGGTTTTACAGCGCACACTCTTGCGGGCGGTGATGTATGATCAGTAAGCCAAAGCAGCCAACCGCAAAACGATAGCTGCCCAAGAAGTGTGAGGAGAAGGATCGGATGAAAACAAAAACATTGCGCCGCCTATTTTCCATGCTTGCGGCACTGGTGATGGGGCTATCCCTGTTCACCGGATGCAGCGAAAAAAATGCGGAACGAACACAGGAGCAGGAAGACGCTCAGACTATTCAGGTGTATCTGTGGAGCACCAGCCTGTACGAAAACTATGCGCCCTATGTTCAGGCGCAGCTGCCGGACGTGAACATTGAATTCATCGTAGGCAACAACGATCTGGATTTTTACAAGTTTTGCAGCAGAACGGCGGTCTGCCGGATATCATCACCTGCTGCCGCTTCTCGCTGCACGATGCGGCACCGTTGAAGGACAGCCTGATGAACCTTGCCATGACCAATGAGGCGGGCGCTGTGTACAACACCTACCTCAACAGCTTCAAAAACGAGGATGGCAGTGTGAACTGGCTGCCGGTGTGCGCGGATGCCCACGGCTTTGTGGTCAACCGCAGCCTTTTTGAGCAGTACGATATTCCCCTGCCCACCGATTACGCAAGCTTTGCAGCTGCCTGTCAGGCTTTTGAAAAGGTAGGCATCCGCGGCTTTACCTCCGATTATACCTACGACTACACCTGCATGGAAACCCTGCAGGGGCTTTCCGCTGCCGAGCTTACCACCACCGCGGGGCGCAAGTGGCGCACTACCTACAGCGACCCCGCCAGCACCGCGCGGGTGGGTCTGGACGACACCGTATGGCCGGGGGCGTTTGAGCGGATGGAGCAGTTCATTCAGGATACCCACCTTACAGCAGATGATCTTGCATTGAATTACGACGATGTGACCGGGATGTTCCGGAACGGAGAAGTTGCCATGTACTTTGGCAGCTCTGCCGGCGTGAAGATGTTTCAGGATGAGGGCATCGACACGATCTTTCTGCCCTTCTTCAGCCAGAACGGCGAACCGTGGATCATGACCACCCCCTATTTCCAAGTTGCCCTGAACCGGGATCTGGAGCAGGACACCGCGCGCCGTGAAAAAGCCATGAAGGTGCTGAACGTCATGCTCTCCGAACAGGCGCAGAACCGCATCGTCTCGGAGGGGCAGGACGTACTGAGCTACAGCCAGAACGTTCCCCTGCGCCTGACCGAGTATCTGAAGGACGTCCGCAGCGTGGTGGAAGAAAACCACATGTATATCCGCATCGCCTCCAACGATTTCTTTGCCGTTTCCAAGGATGTGGTCTCCAAAATGATCGCAGGCGAGCTTACCGCTGAGCAGGCGTATCAGGCCTTCAATGCCCAGCTCCTTGCCGATGAGGAGCCTGCCGATAACGAGACCGTGCTGACCTCCGGGAAGGCCTATTCCAACGTATTCCACGCAAACGGCGGCAGCGCTGCCTTCTCCGTGATGGCAAACACGCTGCGCGGCGTGTATGGCACCGATGTGCTGCTTGCCACCGCAAACAGCTTTACCGGCAGTGTGCTGCAGGCGGATTATAACCAGAAAATGGCAGCTTCCATGATCATGCCGAACGGTCTGATGTCCCGCCAGCGCACCATGACCGGTGCGGAGCTGAAAGAGACCGTCCACGCCTTTGTGGAAGGCTGCGAGGGCGGGTTTGTGCCCTTCAACCGTGGTTCTCTGCCAGTGGTCAGCGGCATTGCTGTGGAGGTAAAAGAGAATAACGGCAGTTATACCCTGATCGGCATCACCCGGAACGGGCAGCCGCTGGGAGATAACGACACCGTTACCGTGACCTGCCTTGCAACGGAAAAGCAGATGGAAGCGCTGCTTGCGAGCGATAGCGGCACGTCTGTGGGCGAAGATACGTGGGTAAAGAACACATGGCGCGATTATATCTCCGGCGGCGCAGCGCTTGCAGAGCCGGAAAACTACATGACACTGAGGTGAGCGGAATGGCAGACGAAAAGCACGAATCCAAACGCAGCTGCTATTCCCGGCACAAGTGGCTGCCTGCCGCCGCTGCCATCCTTCTTTTGGTCTTTCTGGCAGCCGGTTTCAGCTTCCGGTACATCTCGTTTATGTCGCAGACCATCTATCAGGAAAGCACCTCGCATCTGGAAGAGGTGCTGTATAAATCCAATAGTATGCTGAAAGAGATGGTGCGCAAAAACCTGACCTATCTGCATCTGTGCAACGGCTTTCTGAAAAACACCTCGAATGAGGATGAAATTCAGGCCTATATCGAGGAAGCACAGCAGGCAGCCGGATTTGTTGACTTCTACTTTCTTTCCTATGACGGCAACTACATGACCGTGACCGGGGGAACCGGCTACCTTGCCTGCAGACCAATCTGGACGAAAAGCTCTCCGATGGCGAGGATATCGTCGTAAATACGGCGCTGCCCGGCAAAGCCCCGATGCTTGCGTTCATCTGCCCCGAAACGCAGGGCAGCTACCGGGCTTTGCCTACGATGCTGTTGCCATCACCTATTATAATGACGCTGTGCTGAGATTGCTGGACAGCTCTGCTTTTCAGGGCAATGCCAGCAACTATGTGATCTACCCGGATGGGCGGGTGGTGATTGACAATTCCGTAAACCGCAAGGAAATCATTTACAACTTCATTGCGATGCTGCGCGACCATTCCGACCTTTCCGAGGAACAGATTCTTGCCCTTTCGGATGATTTTGCGCAGGGCCGCAGCGGAAACCTGCGGGTCAAACTGGGCGACACCAGTTATTATCTGGTCTACGAGGATACCGCGGTCCAGAACTGGACGATGGTGGGGCTTGTGCCGGTCAGCATTGTCAATGCCAGTCTGGATAAGCTGTGGTTCCACACGGTGCAGATCGTGGCGGGCATCGCCTTTGGCCTTGCTGTGCTGATCATCCTGCTGATCCTGCGCAGAAGCCATACGACCCTGCGCCGGAAGGACACTGAGATCCTGTACCGGGACGAGCTGTTCCAAAAGCTTTCGCTGAACGTGGACGACGTTTTCCTGATGCTGGACGCAAAGACCTCCAAGGTGGATTATGTCAGCCCCAACGTCGAACGGCTGCTGGGCATCCCGTGGAAAGAAGTGCGGCAGGATGCCCGTGCTCTGGCAGCGCTGCACCCGAAGGATGACCCGGATCGCGACAAGAACTTTCTGGAAGGACTGCTCAGCGGGCAGCAACGCGAATGGGATTTCGAGTTTGAGCATCGGGAGACCAAAGAGCGGCGCTGGTTCCATAACATCGCCATGGGCAGCGAGGTAGAGGGCAGGACCAAGTATATCCTTGTCTTGTCCGACCGCACCGCCGACAGGCAGGTGAATCAGGCACTTTCGGATGCCGTTGCAGCGGCCGAGACTGCCAACCGCGCCAAAAGCACCTTCCTTTCCAATATGTCCCACGACATCCGCACCCCCATGAACGCCATCATCGGCTTTACCACGCTGGCACTCAGCAACATTGACGATAAAGACCGGGTGAAGGATTATCTTGCCAAGACCCTCGCTTCCAGCAATCATCTACTTTCCCTCATCAACGATGTGCTGGATATGAGCCGCATCGAAAGCGGAAAGATCCATCTGGAAGAAGTGGAAGTCAACCTTTCGGATGTGCTGCACGACTTAAAAACCATCGTCAGCGGGCAGATCTACGCAAAGCAGCTAGAGCTTTATATGGATGCCATGGATGTGACCGATGAGGACGTTTACTGCGATAAGACCCGGCTGAATCAGGTACTGCTGAACCTGCTGTCCAACGCCATCAAGTTCACCCCGGCGGGCGGCACGGTCTCGGTGCGGGTGCGGCAGCTTGCCGGAGCGGTGCGCGGCTGCGGGCAGTATGAGTTCCGCGTCAAGGACAACGGCATCGGCATGAGCCAAGAGTTCGCCAAAAAGATTTTTGAGCCGTTTGAGCGGGAGCGCACCTCCACGGTAAGCCGGATCCAGGGCACCGGCCTTGGCATGGCTATTACCAAAAACATCGTGGATATGATGGGCGGCACCATCGAGGTGCAGACGGCGCAGGGCAAGGGCAGCGAGTTTTATCATTCGTGTGCCCATGCGTGCGCAGGCAGAGCACCGTCCGGTGGAAAAGATCACCGAACTGGAAGGCCTGAAGGCACTGGTGGTGGATGACGATTTCAACACCTGCGACAGCGTGACAAAGATGCTGGTCAAGGTGGGCATGCGTGCCGAGTGGACCCTTTCCGGCAAGGAAGCGGCGCTGCGTGCACGGCAGTCCATCGAAATGAGCGACGCCTACCACGCCTATATCATCGACTGGCGCTTGCCGGATATGAACGGCATCGAAGTCACCCGCCAGATCCGCAGCCTGAACGATGATACGCCCATCATCATCCTGACCGCCTACGACTGGTCCGACATTGAGGTGGAGGCAAAGGCTGCCGGTGTGACCGCCTTCTGCTCCAAGCCCATGTTCATGTCCGACCTGCGCGAGACCCTGATGACGCCATCGGCCAGACACAGACGGATGAGGCGCAGGAGCTTCTGCCGAAAAAGAACACCAACTTCAAGGGCAGGCACATCCTGCTGGTAGAGGACAACGAGCTGAACCGCGAGATCGCGCAGGAGATCCTGTGCGAGTACGGCTTCCGGGTCGATACGGCGGAAAACGGTGCCGTGGCGGTGGAAAAGGTAAGCACTGCCGCACCGGGCAGCTATGATCTGGTGCTGATGGATGTGCAGATGCCGGTGATGGACGGCTATACCGCCACCCGGCAGATCCGCGCACTGGGCGACCCTGCACTGGCAAAGATCCCGATCCTTGCCATGACTGCCAACGCATTCGATGAAGACCGCCGCAATGCCTTGGAAAGCGGCATGACCGGCTTTTTGTCCAAACCCATCGTGATCGGCGACCTTGTGCAGGAGCTGCGCAAGATCCTGTGACCAACTCATCATTGACAAACCTACATTGTGAACTCAAGGAGCCTGTCCAAAAGAAAGCATAAAAATGCATATAACGCCCTATGAAATGGTGTCACGGGGCGTTTTATTTTGTCTTGTTTTGTGGGCGATGTTGCGGTTTATGTTGCGGTTTTGCGAAAACTTGCGAGACTAAATAAAAAAATCCCACGAAATTACGATTCTAAACGTAAATTCGTAGGATTTTTGGAGCTACTGACCTGATTCGAACAGGCGACCTGCTCATTACGAGTGAGCTGCTCTACCAGCTGAGCCACAGTAGCAGATAAAATTTTCTTGCATGTTCTGCAACGAGAAATATTCTATCATACTTCCTGTGCGCTGTCAAGATTTGATTTTGCGGCAGAACAGGTGCAAATAGTCTGTGACGCAAAAATATAACTGCCTCCGAGAAAAAACTCGAAGAGCAGCCTTGCACACAAGAATAATCAGTTGAACAGCTTACGGCCGATCCAGATGCAGATGCAGGCACCCACAACGGAAACGAGGATCTCACCCACGATGCCGGTAGCGCTCAGACCAATCAGGCCGAATACGATGCTGCCTACAAAACCGCCCAGAATGCCCAGCACGATATTGCGCACGGTGGAAGTTTCGCTGCCCATAATGCGGCCGGCGATGTAACCAGCCAGAGCGCCGATCAGCAGACTGAAAATAAAACCAAACATAATATTCTACCTCCTGAGTTTTAAAGCTCTGCGCTCTGCCCGGCGGTTTCCCGGGCAAAGCGGCAAATATCCTTCAAACAACATTTTTCGCATTCTGGTTTGCGCGCATTGCACACTGCCCGACCATGCATCACAAAGCGGTGGCACAGGTCGCTGCCTTCTTCCGGAGGAACGATCTTCCACAGGGCCATTTCCACCTTCTGCGGTTCCTTGATGCCGTCCACAAGGCCGATCTTGTTGCACAGCCGGATGCAGTGGGTGTCTGTTACGATAGCAGGCTTGCCAAACACATCGCCCATGATAAGGTTTGCGCTCTTGCGGCCTACGCCGGGCAGGGCGAGCAGCTCTTCAAAGGTGGTGGGCACCTGACAATCGTATTTATCGCGCAGCACCCGCATACAGGCGGAGATGTCCCGCGCTTTGGAGTGTCCCAACCCGCAGGGCTTGACGATGGCTTCAATGTCTTCGGGTTCCGCAGCAGCCAGCGCAGCAACATTGGGATATTTGGCAAACAGGTCTTCCACCACAATGTTCACGCGGGCATCGGTGCACTGGGCTGCCAGACGCACGCTGACCAGAAGCTGCCAGGCGTGGTCATAATCCAATGTACAGCCGGCATCTGGGTATTCTTTTTTTAACCGGTCAATCACTTCCAGCGCCAGCGCCTTTTTTGCAGTAAGGTCTTCTGGTGCTTTTTTGCGAACAGGCATTTCATCCACTCCTATCGACAAAAGCTGATACGATAATACCATGTTTTGCGTTTTTTGTAAACTGCGGGCAAAAATTATCTGAGAATGATTTTCAGATAAAACCTTGCTCTTACTGCCAAAATGCGATATACTATAGAAAAATGCTGGGGGAATCGCGCCTCGGTACGGGAGGAGGAAAACACGATGAACGAACCACTGGCACAGCGTCTGCGGCCCAAAACACTGGCAGATGTCTGCGGTCAGCAGCATCTGTTGGCACCGGGCAGGGTGTTCCGCCGTACCATCGAGAGCGGACGCATCCCGAACATGATCTTCTACGGCCCGTCCGGTACCGGAAAAAACGACGGTGGCACGCATCATTGCAGAAAACAGCGGTATGACGCTGCATAAGCTCAATGGCACTTCCTGCGGCACCGGGGACATCAAGGCGGTGCTCAAGGATATCGGCACGCTGGCAGGTGCGGGAGGCATCCTGCTGTATCTGGACGAGATCCAGTACCTGAACAAAAAACAGCAGCAGAGCCTGCTGGAATGCATTGAGGACGGCTCGGTGACGCTCATTGCATCCACCACCGAAAATCCATACTTCTACATTTATAATGCGCTGCTGTCCCGCTGTACGGTGTTTGAGTTCAAATCACTTTCGGCAGCGGATGTGGAGCGTGGGGTGCACAATGCACTGAAAAAGCTTTCGGAAGGGGAGAGCACAAAGGTCTGCATGGACGAGGATGCCTGTGCCTACCTTGCCGAGAGCGCAGGCGGCGACCTGCGCAAGGCGCTGGGCTGTCTTGATTTTGCGGTGACGGCAGCTCCCATTGAGGATGGGGAAAAGCACATTACGCTGGAAATGATCCAGCAGGTCACCCGCCGCACTGCCATGCGGTATGACCGGGAGGGCGATGACCACTACGACATCGTGTCAGCCTACCAGAAGTCCATGCGCGGCTCCGACCCGGATGCGGCGCTGCATTATCTGGCCCGTCTGCTGGAAGCAGGAGATCTGCCCTCGGCCTGCCGTCGCCTGATGGTATGTGCCTGCGAGGATGTGGGCCTTGCCTATCCACAGATCATCCCCATTGTGAAGGCGGCAATTGATGCCGCCAACATGGTGGGCCTGCCGGAAGCACGGCTCCCGCTGGCAGATGCCGTCATTCTGGTGGCCACCAGTCCCAAGTCCAACAGTGCCCATGATGCCATCAATGCGGCCATTGCGGATGTGCAGGCGGGCCGTACCGGGCCGATCCCGCGCCAGCTGCAGAACAAGCACTACGACGGTGAGGATGCGCTGGTAAAGGGACAGAATTACAAATATGCCCACGATTACGCCCACCACTGGGTGGAGCAGCAGTACCTGCCAGATGCCATCAAGGACGTAAAATATTATACCTTTGGCGATAACAAAAATGAGCAGGCGGCCCGTGCCTACTGGGCAAAGATCAAGGGCGAAGAGAACGTCTGAGCCACGCCTTACACCCAAAATCCAAAAACAAAGAAAAAGGAGAACGATATGCGATATTCCAAACAGCGTGAGCTGGTCATGCAGACGGTGCAGAACCTGTGCGACCACCCCACCGCCGAGGAAATTTATGATGCTGCGGTCAAGGAATGCCCGGGCCTGAGCCTTGGCACCGTATACCGTAACCTGAATAGTCTGGTGGATGCGGGCCGGGTGCGCCGGGTGTCCATTCCAGGCAAGGCTGACCGCTTTGACCACACGCTGCCCTGGCACAGCCATCTGTACTGCACCGTGTGCGGCAGCGTGACCGATGCCGAGGTGGACGAAGAACAGGTGATGAAACTGGTGAGAAACCAGAAGGGCCATGTGCAGGACTGCGCTGTTGTGCTGATCGGCGTATGCGAGGCCTGCTGCGAGAAGCAGGCGCAGGAAAACGCCCACTGAACCATAAAATTTGCACGGAACCTCTTGCCCGAAGCGTATAAACAGGGTATACTATAGAGAAGGCTCTTTTCAGAAAGTGCAAGTAGATTTTCGCCGCACAGGGCGCTTCGGCCCGGCGGAGAAGGATGGTTTGATTGGAATACATTAGTTTTGAACATAATAACATTGCCGCTGAGCTGGTAAAGCAGGCCTATGATACGCCGCCGCTGGCCTTTGTGCACAGCTATGGCTGTCAGCAGAACGTGAACGACGGCGAGCGGATCAAGGGCGTGCTGATGGACATCGGCTATGGCCTGTGCGATAAGCCCGAGGATGCAGACCTGATCCTCTTCAACACCTGCGCCGTGCGTGAGCATGCCGAGCAGCGTGTGTTCGGCAACGTAGGTGCCTGAAGGGACTCAAGGAAAAAAAGCATGATCTCATCATCGGCCTGTGCGGATGCATGGCCAACCAGAAGCACGTGGTAGAAAAGCTGCGCCAGAGCTATCCTTACGTTGACCTTGTGTTTGGCGTGGACGGCATCGACACCCTGCCGCAGCTCATTGCCCAGAAGCTGCAGAAGCATAAGCGTGTGCTGATGGAGCCCGCCCAGCGCCCGGTCATCGTGGAGAATATCCCCATCCGGCGTGAGAGCGAGTTCCGCGCATGGCTGCCCATCATGTACGGCTGCGACAACTTCTGCACCTACTGCATCGTGCCCTATGTGCGCGGTCGCGAGAAGAGCCGCAAGCCCGGCGATATCCTTGCCGAGTTCCGCGGTCTTGTGGAGGCAGGCTATAAGGAGATCACATTGCTGGGACAGAACGTCAACAGCTACGGCAAGGGTCTGGAAGAAAAGGTGGACTTTTCCGATCTGCTCAACCTGCTGTGCACGGTGCCCGGCGATTATCACATCCGCTTTATGACCAGCCACCCCAAGGATGCCAGCCACAAGCTGATCGACACCATTGCCGCCCAGCCGAAGCTGTGCAAGCACCTGCACCTGCCGGTGCAGTGCGGCTCCGATGAACTGCTGAAGAAGATGAACCGCCACTACACGGTGGAGCAGTACATGGAGCTGATCGAATATGCTCGCAAAACGGTGCCCGGCATCACCTTTTCCAGTGACATTATCGTTGGCTTCCCCGGCGAGACCGAAGCAGACTTTGTAAAGACGCTGGAACTGGTGCAGAAGGTGGGCTATATGCAGCTGTTCACCTTTATCTATTCCAAGCGCACCGGCACCAAGGCCGCCGATATGCCGGACCCCACCCCCCGCAAGGAAAAGACCGACCGCATGACCCGCCTGCTCAAGGTTCAGGACGAGATCGCCATGGCACTGGTCAAGGCGCAGGTTGGTCAGACTGTGAAGGTACTGGTAGAGGGCTTTGGCCGCAATGAGGGCACCCTCTCCGGCCGTCTGGACAACAACCTGACGGTGGAGTTCACGGCAGACGCTTCCCTGATGGGCAGCTATGCAACGTACATCTCACGGGCGCACGGGCGACTGTGCTGCTGGGTGAGCTTGCCTGAGTGATTCCGGGGCAGTGCCCCTGAACGTATAAATAAGAAGGAGACCTTTCAAATGGATTGCATTGATCTTTTCAAGCGCGCAGCCGTTGCGCTGCAGACCGATAGCCGCTACCTCGTTCTGGATCAGACCCGCAAGGCAAACGATAAGGACGAAGAGCTGCAGAACCTGATCGGCGAGTTCAACCTCGCCCGCATGGATCTGAACAATGAGATCGGCAAGAGCGAGCGCAACGATGCCCGCATCGCCGAACTGAACGAAAAGGTGAACAGCCTGTACGGCCAGATCATGGGCAACGAGGGCATGGTGGCTTACAACGAGGCCAAGCGTGACTGCGAGAACCTCGTGAACTATATCGATGCCATCATCAACACTGCCATGAATGGCGGCGACCCCATGACGGTACAGGAGCCTTCTGCTTCCTGCACCGGCAGCTGCTCCACCTGCGGCGGCTGCCACTAAAACCGGCAAAAACAAAACGCGGCTGTGCAAAACAGACCGCGTTTTGTTTGCAAAAGCGGTTACAAGCCGCAAACTTGTGCACAGAACCATAGAACGGGAGAGAGGGTAAACCATGGCAGAGCTGTCGCCCATGATGCAGCAATATCTTGAGATCAAAAAACAACATAAGGACGAAATTCTGTTTTACCGCATCGGCGATTTTTATGAGATGTTCTTTGACGATGCCCTGACGGCATCCAAGGAACTGGATCTGACCCTGACCGGCAAGCAGTGCGGCATGGAAGAGCGGGCACCCATGTGCGGCGTGCCCTTCCACAGCTACGAGGGCTATGTGGCGCGGCTGATCGCCAAGGGCTACAAAGTAGCCATCTGTGAGCAGGTGGAAGACCCGGCCAAGGCCAAGGGCCTTGTCAAGCGGGACATCATCCGCGTGGTCACACCCGGCACGGTCATTGAGAGCAGTATGCTGCAGGATGACCGCAATAACTACATTGCCAGTATCTTCCTCAAAGGAAAGAAAGCAGGTTTGTGCTTTGCGGATGTCTCTACCGGTACGGCCCATATCACAGAGCTGAATGCAGACAAGATCGCCCCAGCGGTCATTACGGAGCTGTGCCGCTACCATCCCAGCGAAGTACTGATGAATCCGGGTCTGCTGGACTGCCGCGAGGTGACGGCGTACATCAAAAAGAATATGACTTGTTCGGTGGAGCTGATCGAAGAGGAGCGCTATGCACCGGGCCTTGTGGCGGCATCGCTGGAAAACCAGTTTGGCCGCGACTGGGCGCAGACCACCGGCATTGCAGCGGACGGCCTTGTGCGCTTTGCCATGGCGGCACTGCTGGAATATCTGCACGATACCCAGATCAAGGGCGTGGAACGTCTGAAAACGGTCATAACCTATAATAAGGCCCAGTTCATGCGTCTTTCGCCCGTGACCCGCGCCAATCTGGAGCTGACCGAGACGCTGCGCGGCCGCGAAAAGCGGGGCACGCTGCTCTGGGTGCTGGATAAGACCAGTACATCCATGGGCAAGCGTATGCTGCGCAGCTGGATCGAGCAGCCGCTTATTTCCAGTGCACTCATCAACCACCGCCTGAACGCTGTGGAGAGCCTTGTCAAGCAGACCATGGCCCGCGGCGACCTGACCGAAGAGCTGGGTTACATTGCGGATATGGAACGCCTGATGACCCGCACGGTTTACGGCTCTGCCACACCCAAGGAGATCTATACGCTGGCCCAGACCTGCGACCGGCTGCCGGCCTGCGCAGGCAGGCTGAGGCCTGCGGCTGCCCGGAGCTTGCTGAACTGGCAGTACAGATCGATCCGTTGGAGGACATCAAGGCCCGTATTTATGCGGCGGTGGACCCGGAAGCGCCCTCTACCCTCAAGGATGGCGGTGTCATTGCCAAAGGCTACCATGCCGAGGTGGACGAGCTGCGTTCCATCCGCGACAATACCAAGGGCGTTCTGGCGCAGCTGGAAGCCCGCCTGCGGCAGGAGACCGGCATCCCCAAGCTGAAGATCGGCTATAACCATGTGTTTGGCTACTTCATCGAGGTAAGCAACTCCTATAAGAGCATGGTGCCGGAGACCTACATCCGCAAGCAGACCCTGACTTCCGGCGAACGCTACATCACGCAGGAACTGAAAGAGCTGGAAAGCAAGATCCTAGGTGCCCACGAACGGCTCATCACGCTGGAGCACCGCCTGTTCAGCGAACTGCTGGAAAGCATCAGCGCTCAGCTGGACCGCATCCAGCGCACGGCCAATGCGGTGGCCCAGCTGGATGTGCTCACGGCGCTGGCGCAGGTGGCAGCGGAAAACAACTACTGCCGTCCCATCGTGGACGACAGTGACGAGCTGACCATCACCGAGGGCCGTCACCCTGTGGTGGAGCAGATGCTGAAAGGCAGCATGTTTGTACCCAATGATACCACCCTGAACTGTGGTGCAGACCGCTGCCTGATCATCACCGGCCCCAACATGGCAGGTAAATCCACGTACATGCGCCAGAATGCACTGATCGCGCTGATGGCGCAGATCGGCTCCTTTGTACCGGTTTCCAGCTGCCATGTGGGTGTGGTGGATGCCATTTTCACTCGCATCGGTGCGTCGGACGACCTGTCTGCCGGTCAGTCCACCTTTATGGTGGAGATGACCGAGGTAGCGGAGATCCTGAAAAATGCCACCGCCAAAAGCCTTGTGGTGCTGGACGAGATCGGCCGCGGCACTTCCACCTTTGACGGTATGAGCATTGCCCGCGCCGTAGTGGAGCACATTGCAGACCCCGCCAAGGGCTTGGCTGCAAGACTCTGTTTGCCACCCACTACCACGAGCTGACCGAGCTGGAAGGCGGCGTGGACGGCGTAAAAAACTACAATATTGCAGTAAAAAAACGCGGCGAGGACATCACCTTCCTGCGCCGCATCGTGCGCGGCCCGGCGGATGACAGCTACGGCATCGAGGTGGCAAAGCTGGCAGGCCTGCCCGGCAGTGTGACCCGCCGCGCCCATGAGGTGCTGCGCGCGCTGGAAGCAACTGCACCTAAAAATAAAGTAGAGCAGATGGATTTTGATGCCCTGCAGGAGTATAACTCTCCGGCTGTGCCCAGCGAGATGATGGACAAGCTGGAAGCTCTGGATGTGGAAACACTCACCCCCATTGAGGCGTTGAACTTCCTCTACGAGCTGAAAAAGACCCTGAAGGGCAGCCTGAACAGATGAAACTGCTCTACCTGACCCAGACCATACAAGGAGGGAAAACACCATGGCAGTGATCCATGTTCTGGATAAGCACACAGCCGAGCTGATCGCAGCCGGTGAGGTGGTCGAGCGTCCGGCATCCGTTGTTAAGGAGCTGCTGGAAAACTCCATTGATGCCGGTGCCACGCAGGTGACCGTCAGCATTGAATCCGGCGGCGTCAAGCTAATCGAGATCAGCGATAACGGCACCGGCATCGAGGCAGAATATATCTCCACGGCGTTTATCCGCCACGCCACCAGCAAAATTGAAACACCGGACGATCTGACCAACATCCATACGCTTGCTTCCGCGGTGAAGCACTGGCATCCATTGCCAGCGTGGCCCGTGTAGAGCTGACCACCCGAACCGAGGTGGACGAGTTTGCCACAGTCTACCGCATTGAGGGCGGGGAAGAGGTCTCCCGTGAGCCGGGTGCCAGAGCTGTGGGCACTACCATCCGGGTAAAGGATCTGTTTTACAACACGCCTGCCCGCATGAAGTTCCTCAAAAAGGACTCCTCCGAGGGCACCTTTGTGTCGGATACAGTTACCCATGTAGCGCTCAGCCACCCGGAAGTCAGCGTCAAGTTCATCCGTGAGGGCAAGCTGCAGTATGTCACGCCCGGCGACGGCCAGCTGCGCGGTGCAGCCTATGCGGTGCTGGGCCGGGAGTTCAGCCGGGACCTCATTGAGCTGAAAAATCAGGAGGGCGTGTACCGCATCACCGGTCTGGTCACCCCGCCCAAAAGCTGCCGCGCCAGCCGAAGTATGCAGCATTTTTACATCAATGGCCGCTATGTGCGCAACCGCACCATGATGGCCGGTATGGAGATGGCGTTCAAGGGTACCATGATGCAGGGCAAGTTCCCGGGCGGCATTCTGCTGCTGGAAATGCGGCGACCTTGTGGATGTCAATGTGCATCCGGCCAAGATCGAAGCCCGCTTTGCCCGCGAAAATGATGTCTTTGATGTGGTGTATCATGCCGTCAAGCTGGCCTTGGCTCAGCCCGGCACCGGTGAACGGCTTTTTACCTTTGAAGCAGAACAAAGAAAGAAAAAGCTAGAAAATTCAAAAAAAAGACACTGATATAATCAAAAATGATGTAAAGAATAATAGCTTTACAGGCCTTTCTGCGATCATTCGGGGACAAGCAGACCCGGGCGTTCTGCCACAGCAGCACTGGGAACCGGCAAAACCCGCCGCAGCACCGCAGCAGCCTGCCCCGTCTGCTGCAATGCAAATACCGACAGCACCCAGTGTGCCGCGCTGGAAAGGCAGTGCTCAGAACGAGGATATGCTGGATCCGTTCGTGACCCTTCACAGCCCGAAGCTGGAAACGACAAAGGCACCAGAGCCGTTCCGTGCGGCGGCAAGTGAAACGCAGCTGGATGTGGAACCGGAATTTGGTGAGACAAAACTGCATTCGCCTCAGGACCATATGGCAGCGTGGAACCCTGCGCAGGAAGCACCAAAGGAAGAACCTGAGAGTGCACCCTGTGTAGAAACAGAACCGGATGCGCCGGAAGCGGCAGAACAGGAAACTGTACTGGCCGAGCCGGAGCAGATGAACTTTGATCCGACGGCGGATCAGCCGGAACCGCTGCGCTATGTGGGCGAGGTGTTCAGAACATATATCCTTGCAGAACGCGGCGATGAGCTGTGCCTGATCGATAAACACGCTGCCCACGAGCGCCAGCTGTACGAAAAACTAGCCGCGAACTATGGCAATGTGCCCAGCCAGATGCTGCTGGAGCCTGCTGCCATCGACCTTGCTGCGGAGGAAAAGCAGGCCCTGCTGGATAACATTCCTCTGCTGGAAAATGCGGGCCTTGAGATCGCGGACTTTGGCGGCAATACCGTGGTGCTGCGCGCGGTGCCCGCAGATGTGGAGCCGCAGAATGCCGAAAGCCTGCTGGTGGAGATCGCAAATAAGCTGCTCAAGGGCGGCCATGATGCGCTGAACGAGCACACCGAGTGGGTGCTGCATTCTATCTCCTGCCGTGCAGCCATCAAGGCGGGGGACAAGTCCTCGCCGCAGGAACTGCTGGCGCTGGCCGAAAAGATCCTTTCCGGCGAGGTGCCGCCGTTCTGCCCGCATGGCCGCCCCTGCGTACTCAAATTGACCCGGAAGGAGCTGGAAAAGCAGTTTGGACGCATCGTATAAACATCCCGTGGTGGCCGTCGTCGGCCCTACCGCAACCGGAAAGACAGCGCTGGGCGTAGAACTTGCAAAACATTTTTCCGGCGAGGTCATCAGCTGTGATTCCATGCAGATCTATAAAGGTCTGGACATAGGCACGGCAAAGGTAACACCGGAGGAGACCTGCGGTATCCCGCATCACGGCGTGGATATCCTTACGCCGGACAAGGCTTTCAGCGTGGCAGACTTTACCGCCATGGCCGGAAAGCTGGAAGAAGAGATCTCTGCCCGGAAGAAGCTGCCCATCCTTGTGGGCGGCACAGGGCTGTATGTTCAGAGCTTTCTGTATGGGGTGCGCTTTACAGAGGAAAAAGCACCTGCCGGTCTGCGGGAGCAGCTGGCGGCGGAACTGGCTGCAAAAGGCGGTGCTGCCATGTACGAAGAACTGAAGCAGGCCGACCCGGAAGCTGCTGCGGCTATCCACCCGAACAATCAGGTGCGGGTGCTGCGCGCACTCGAGCATTACCGTGCCACTGGCAAAAAGCTGAGCGAACAGAAAGCGGAGTCTCTCCCACCGGAGCGGCCCTACCGCAGCCTGATCCTCGGTCTGGATTTCCCAGAGCGCGCGGTACTTTACCGCCGCATTGACCTGCGTGTGGACAAAATGCTGGAAGCGGGCCTTATAAAGGAAGCGGAGCATGTCTGGCAGAACCGGGAAAGCTTCCGCACGGCAGCGCAGGCCATCGGATACAAGGAGTTCTTTCCGTATTTTGAGCAGACGGCTCCACTGGAAGCCTGCACGGAAAAGCTCAAGCAGGCGTCCCGCAACTATGCCAAGCGCCAGTTGACCTGGTTCCGCCATATGGACGGTGTGGTCTGGCTGGATGCCGGTGCACCGGATGCAGTGCAGACTGCCATCCGCAAAACTAGCGAATTTTTAGCGAAAGGATGATCGATATGCCGGATGAGACCCAGAAGGAACGCCATGCGCCGCATGTGCTTACCACTCTGGCAGGCGTGCTGATCGCGTTTCTGCTGCTGGCAGCAATTTATGTGGTGTATCAGGCCGCACATATCCTGTTTCCGCAGAATGTTTATGAGACTGCGCTGCCTGCGGTCATTTCGGATACGGTGGAAGCCGACGGAGTTCTGCTGTTCGACGAAAGCTATGTGGCAGGCAGCGGAAACCTTGGATATCTTGCTGCCGACGGCGAGCGCGTTTCAGCGGGCACCGCAGTGGCAGAGGTGTACAGCAACGCTTCGCAGGCTTCGCTGCGCCTGCAGCTGAACCAGCTGAATGATCAGATCGACCTGCTGCAGAAATCGCAGAACACTTCTGCGCTGCAGCTGGATACCCTTTTAAAAGAACGTTCTTCTGCGCTGTATGACCTGCTGGATACGCTGGACGACAGCGATTATGAAGCGGTGGATGATGATGCCAATGCCTACCTGCTGGCCCAGAACAAGCTCTGGGTGGTAACGGGCGAAGCTGCAAACTTTACCGATCAGATCACTGCGCTGGTCCAGCAGTCCCAGAGCGTGCAGGCGCAGCTGGGCAGCCCGGCGCAGATCACTGCACCGCAGACCGGCTATTTTGTGCGCTCTTCCAGTAGCGGACGGCTCAATGCCAGTGCCGATGATATCCTTGCACTGAACGCACAGGAGCTGCAGGGCTATCTGCAGTCCGACCCAGTGCTGGCACTGGACGCTGCGCCGTAACGAG
>ENA-OQAJ01000095-OQAJ01000095.1-human-gut-metagenome-genome-assembly--contig:-NODE-95-length-25416-cov-3.772470_pt1 | contig 25416 bp, 33 predicted proteins | sample MGYA00242736_ERZ504529 | MGnify/ENA primary metagenome ERZ504529 (study PRJEB26092, sample SAMD00036275) | human gut metagenome | host: Homo sapiens | study: EMG produced TPA metagenomics assembly of...
TATCAATCGCTTATGAGCAGGAAATAAAAAAAGAAGAGAGAACGTAGAAAAAGAAAAGTGTATAAAATTGAATAAAGAGAATCGAAATTATTTTATAATCATATAAAATCAGAAATTTCGGTTGACAGAAAATCATATAACCAGAAAACATTATTCAAAAACAAAGAGGAAGAAAAATTGAATAACGAAGAGTGTTGAGACGGTCATCATTTTTGAAATTATTAAAGTAAAAAGTGATGACCGTCTCATTTTCTGTTATGTTAATTGTTATATTTACCAGTTGCCAGTATCGATATCTTCCGTTATACTTCATGAAGAAAGGAAACCCAAAAATAACAGCAGTGGTGAAAACATATGTGGAACAATCAGATCAACGAAAATATTTTATATGAAGATAAAGAAATTCTTGTATGCAGGAAACCGTCGGGAATGCCGGTACAGGCAGCGAGAATCGGAACCATGGATATGGAAAGTGCCCTGAAGAACTATCTGGCACAGAAAACACCTGGAAAGATTCCATATCTGGCAGTGGTCCATCGCCTGGATCAACCGGTGGAAGGTGTCCTTGTATTTGCAAAAACTCAGGGAGCAGCAGGGAATCTAAGCAAACAGATAATGGCAGGCGGCGCAGGTAAATATTATCTGGCAGTAACTGAAGGTGTGCCAGGAAAGCAGGAAGGAATTTTTTATTGACTATCTGAAAAAAAACGGAAAAGCCAACATGTCTCAGGCAGTACCGGAAAATACACCTGGAGCAAAAAAAGCAATTCTCCATTATAGAGTCCTTGATCAAAAAGAAATGAATGGAAAATCCCGTGCTCTTCTTAAAATCAAACTGGAAACAGGACGTCATCACCAGATCCGTGTACAGCTTTCACATGCGGGAATTCCTCTTCTTGGAGACCGAAAATACAACCCTTCAGGGGAAAAAGGTACTTCTCTTGGCTTATGTTCCTGCGGTCTGGAATTTAAACACCCGAAAACAGGAAAAATAATGAAATTTGAAACAGAGCCGCAGGGAACTGCATTTCTGGATTTTGTGAAAAAACTGTAAAAACTCTGGACGGAAAAGCGAAAAAGTGTATAATGTAAAAAGCGAGTAACCAAATGTAAGAGTTTTGTAAAGTATAAGTTACTGTAGACGGATAATGCAGACGATGAAGAACAGTAACCAGCGAGGAAGAGGAGATTAAAATGAGAAGAGCTGCAGTAGCGTCGGTAGCCTTGTTGGCTACGGTAACCCTGCTGACAGGATGCCAGAAAGAAGAAGCAGAGAAGCTTGTTGCACCGCTTGTAGCAGATGCCCAGGAAACCCCGGAAGCCAAGAAAGCAGAAGAGAAAAAGAGTCCACTCATCCCGGAGATCGACGATAATCTTTCTATTGAAGAAGGTGCCAGAATAGCTGTTGTCAGCAAATGCAAAAAAGGCGAATTCTGGGATAAAGTGAAAGAAGGAATGGAAGCTGCTGTCAAAGATGTGAATGAGGCATACGGCTTCAAGAAAGACAAGCAGATCACAATGACTTTCGAAGGACCGGATAACGAGGAAGATGTAGAAAGTCAGATCAATACTCTTGATGCGGTAATTGCCGAGAATCCATCTGTAGTATGCCTTTCTGCCGGAGACATGGATTCCTGCCAGGCACAGCTGGAAGCTGCCAAAGAAAACGGCATTCCTGTGATCGCATTTGATTCTAATGTCAGCGATACGAAACTGGTCAGAGCTTTTCGGGGAACAGACAATACACAGATTGGTAAGTACGCTGCATATAAGCTTGGAAGCGCCATTGGAAAAATGGGAAATGTAGCAATTTTTTTTCCGCACAGGAGAAGACCCAGAGTTCACAGGAGCGTGTAAAGGGATTTCTGGATAATATCGCAAATTATACAGACATTAAAGTTGTAGAAACTGTATATTCTGATCAGGTTGATGATATGAAAGAAGCGATGAAAGAAGTTCTGGATAAATATCCTGCACTGGATGGAGTTTTCTGCACCAATGCCAATGTTTCCGAGATGTTTCTGGAAGTAAATAAAGACAACGGTGAGAATAAAGTTGCCATGATAGGTGTGGATGCCACCAGCAAACAGCAGGAAGCAATCAAAAACGGACAGGAGCTTGGAGTTCTTTCACAGAATCCGTATGCAATGGGATATCAGACCATGTGGGCAGCCATTCAGTCCACCGCACCGAAGAAAGAAACAAAAATTGAGAAAAAAAAAGTTTTACTTGACCCTGCATGGATCGACGCAGAAAACCTTGGAAGCGAAGATACGCAAATTATATATATAACTGACAGGCAGCAAATGTAAAGAGAATCAAAAGCCAGAAGATCAAAAGCCATTTACCAGATGAAAACGTAAAAAGTGATTTCATCTGGCAGATGGCTTTTTTGTGCTGTGTGGAACATTTTTTGTGAATAAAAACAAAAAATATGAACAGAATAAACAAATAAAAAAGTTTGCGAAAAAATGGTAAAAATATAACGAATTTGACGATTTTTTGACGCAAAAAGAATATATTTTTCGTTAAATTGCATAATAAACATTGTTTTAGATAAAAAAGTTGTGGTACAATTTGGATATGCAGAGAGGCGGTGATCAGATGATCCAGGAAACGATCAAGGCAGTGAAAGAGGCGGAGGCAAAAGCACAGCAGAAAATAAAAGACGCATCCGTCCGTGCACAGAACATCATCAGCGAAGCTGAGAAAGAGGCGGAGGAGATTATCAGAAAAGCGGAAATAACCGCAGGTGAACAGGCGGCATCTGATATGAAAGCAGCCGAAGAACGTGCACACAGTACAGAGAACACTGTCGTTGGACAGGCAGAGGAGGAGCTTGCAGCTTTGAAAAAGAAAGCGGAGTCGAGGCATGAGCAGGCCATCCAGACAGTAATGGACAGTTTGTTCTGAGAGGGGGAATGCGAAAATGGCAGTATTGCAGATGCAGCGAATCAGTATCTGCGCAATGAAGAAGAACCGTAAGGCCATATTGGAAGAACTGCAGTCACTTGGAGTATTGGAGATCGATGCGGCGGAACTGGACCCGGAACTTAAGACCATGGATACCATGAATGCCAGACTGATCTTCGAAAAAGAACGCATCCCTGTGCGATCAGGCAATCGAGATTCTGGATGAATTTTCGAAGGAGAAGGGATCTATGCTGGCATCCCTGGCAGGAAAGCCTCTGATCGGAAGAAAGCAGGAGGAAGAAGCCATCCGGGATCAGGAAGAGATCCTGAGGACAGCCAGAGAGATCCAGGGGTACCGGAAGAAACTCACAGAGAACAGCGCAGCGGTAGTTAAGATCGAACAGCAGGAAGCGGCACTTGCTCCATGGCTGGATCTGGATATCCCCATGAATTCGCAGGGAACAGCGAAAACGGCAGTACTTGTGGGAAGTATTGACGGGAATGTAACTCTGGACCAGGTATACAGTCAGCTGGCAGTGGACGCACCACAGCTTGAAGCTTTTGACATCCAGGAAATCTCAAATGATGCCGGTAAGCTGAGCCTGGTGGTTGTCTGTCTGAAGACACAGGCACAGGAGATGGAAGAAGCACTCCGCATGCAGGGATTCGCAAGACCGGCACAGCTGGTATCAGAGGTTCCGGCACAGGAACTGGAGAACCTTAAGAATGAAGTGGTGCGCATCCAGGAAGAATCCGAACAGATCCGGGAGCAGATCCGTGATCTTCATGACAGGAAGAATTCCCTTCAGCTTGTATCCGATTACTTCCGGATCCGTGCACAGAAATATGAAGTTTTAGGTCAGCTCCGCCAGTCAGAGAGCTACTTTTTGTGACAGGATATCTTCCGAAGAAACAGGTTCCCGCAATGGAGAAACGGCTTACGGAGAAGTACGATATTGTTTTTGAAGCAGAAGATGCTGATGGAGAAAAATGTTCCGGTTGCCCTTCAGAACAGCAGATTCGGAGCGGCAGGAGAAGGAGTTCTTGCAGCGTTTGGTCTTCCCGGAAAGGGAGAGATCGATCCGTCCACCATTATGACAGCCTGCTATGTATTCCTTTTCGGACTGATGCTATCAGATGCAGCCTACGGACTGATCGTGTTTGCGGTCTGTCTGGGAGTGCTTCTGAAATTCCCCAGAATGGAAAGCGGAATGCAGAAATCCATCCGGCTGTTCATGTACTGTGGACTGTCCACTTTGTTCTGGGGCGTAATGTTTGGCGGATATTTCGGAGATTTTATCGATGTATTCTCAAGAGTATATCTGCATAAACCGGTCACTGTGAAGCCGGTATGGTTTGCACCGTTGAATGAGCCTATGAGACTTCTAGTGTTCTCCATGCTGTTTGGCCTGATCCATATGTTCCTTGGAATGGGACTTAAGGGCTACATGCTGATCCGTGACAGAAAATATCTCGACTTTTTTCTGCGATGTAGTACTCTGGTTCATGCTCCTTATGGGACTGATCCTTATCTTTATCCCGAGCAGCATGTTCCGTTCTATTTCTCAGATGAACTTGAACCTTCCGCCCGCAGTGATACAGGTGGGCAAATGGATGGCCATCATCGGAGCAGTGGGAATTCTCTTCATGTCAGGAAGAGATAAGAAGAATCCGTTCCTCCGGCTGGCGCTTGGAGCTTACGACCTTTATAACATCACAGGATGGGTCAGTGATATCCTTTCCTATTCCAGACTTCTTGCTCTGGGACTGGCTACCGGTGTTATTGCGTCGGTTATGAACCAGATGGGCAGTATGCTGGGAGACAGTATTTTTGGATGGATCGTATTTATTCTTGTATTTGTGATTGGTCATACGTTTAACCTTCTGATCAATCTTCTGGGTGCATACGTGCACACCTGCCGATTACAGTACGTAGAGTTCTTCGGCAAATTCTTTGAGGGCGGAGGAAAAGAGTTCCACCCCTTCCGCGAAAATACAAAATATGTAGATATTAAGGAGGATTAATATTATGAGTGGTATCGTTTGGGCATTATTGGGAGCAGCAATTTCCGTAGCTCTTGCAGGTATTGGTTCCGCTATCGGCGTTGGTACAGCCGGCCGTGCAGCAGCAGGCGTTGTAACGGAAGATCCGGACAAATTTGCCAAGGTTCTGCTTCTTCAGCTTCTTCCTGGTACCCAGGGTATTTACGGACTGCTGGTAGCATTCCTTGCACTTTCCAAGGTCGGGATCCTGGGCGGCGGTGTTGCCGATATTTCTCTGGAAACCGGACTTATGATCTTTGTGGCATGTCTCCCGATCGCCATTGCAGGCCTTCTTTCCGCGATCCATCAGGGAAAAACTTCCGTAGCTTCCATCGGCATCGTAGCCAAGAAGCCGGAGCAGTTCGGTAAAGCTATGCTTTTCCCGGCAATGGTTGAGACATATGCGATTCTGGCTCTTCTGATCTCTATTCTTGCAGTCAGCGGAATTCAGGTTTGATTCATCAGGAGGGGCAGATCATGACAGGATTAGAGAAGATGGTAAGCCAGATTCTTGAAGAAGCCGATGCTTCTGCAGCCGTTATGATCAGTGACGCGGAGAAAAAAGCCGCGGAGATCCTCGGGGAAGCCGGAGAAAAAGCTGATAAGATTCGGCAGCAGAGGGAAGAACAGTCCAGGGCAAAGGTGAAAAGCTATGAAGAGCGGACAGCTTCCGCCGCAGATATGAAGAAACGTACCGCAGTTCTTGCAGCCAAGCAGGAGCTGATCGGGAAGGTGATTGCGGATGCCTGTGACCGTGTGAAGAATCTGGATGAAGGAAAATATTTTGAGATCCTTAAGAGTATGGCAGAGAAATATCTGCTTCCAAGAGAAGGAGAGATCTGTTTTTCAAAGAAGGATCTGGAACGTATGCCGGCGAATTTCCGTGAGGAGATTAAAGCCTGGCACAGAAAAAAGGCGGCACACTGGAGATTTCCGGTGAAGCCAGAAATATAGACGGAGGTTTTATCCTGGTATACGGCGGCATTGAGGAAACTGTTCCATTGATGCCATGTTTGCAGAGAAACGGGATGAACTTCTGGATCAGGTAAGAAAGATTTTGTTTGCGTAAAACACCATGCAAAAGGAGGGCGTGAAATATGTTTGGTGAAGATTATGCCTATGCGGTGGCGCGGATACGTGTTCTGGAGACCGGACTTCTGAATCAGGCGGCGATCGAACAGCTTCTGGCATGTCAGGATGAGCAGCAGTGCCTTCAGATCCTTACAGAGAAGGGCTGGGGAAACGGTGATCCTGCAGCCGGTGCGGACGCATTCTTTCCAGGGAGCGAGAAAAGATCTGGGAGATCATGGATTCGCTGGTAGCGGACCGATCTGTTTTTTCCGTTCTCTCTTATCAGGATCTTTTCCATAACCTGAAAGCGGCTGTGAAGGCCAGCATCCTGGATGGGACAACGCCGAATATTTTTTTCAGCGACTGTGCCATTGACGGCGAGGATATGGTGAAATTCCTGAAGGATAAAGAATACGACCGTTTTCCGGAAGATATGCGAGAAGCGGCAAGAGAAGCCTATGAGACCTTTTTGCACACAAGAGATGGACAGCTTGCGGATATTATCGTAGACCGGGCGGCACTGGATGCCATAAGAGCGGCCGGGGAGAGATCGAAAGAAGAGATCGTCCGGCAGTATGCGGAATCTACAGTTGCGGTAGCAGATATCCGGATCGCAGTCCGTGCCTGCAAAACAGGAAAAAAGTTCGGACTTCATGAAAAAAGCTATGGCAGAATGTGACACACTGGATAAGGAAAGACTGATCCACGCTGCAGTCAGCGGAATGGATCAGATCATGAGTTATCTGGCAGAAACGAAATACGGGGACGGAGCTCTGGCACTGGCGGAATCGGCTTCCGCTTTTGAGAGATGGTGTGACAACCAGATCATGGAGACTATCCGACCTCAGCTGTACAATTCATTTTCACTGGGACCGCTGGTAGCCTATGTGCTCGCCCGTGAGAATGAGATCAAGACGGTGCGGATCATTCTCACCGGAAAGCGCAGCGGCCTTCCGGAAGAGTTTATCCGGGAAAGGGCAAGGGAAATGTATGTATAAGATCGCGGTTTTGGGTGATTATAACAGCATTTACGGGTTTGCGGCGCTTGGCCTTGATACCTTTCCGGTGGAAGATCCCGCAGAGGGAAAAGAGAAGCTAAACCGTCTGGCAGCCGGTGAATATGCGGTTATTTATATTACGGAACAGCTGGCAGCCCAGCTTTCCGCTGAGATCAGTAAATACAGTGAAGCGCTGATGCCGGCGATCATTCAGATACCGGGAATTGCCGGAAATACAGGCGCAGGAATTGAAAATGTAAAGAAATCTGTGGAGACGGCAGTTGGCTCCGATATTCTTTTCAGCAATGAGTGACAAGAAAGCAGGTGATTGGTTCAGATGAGCAGAGGGACCATTAAGAAGGTAGCAGGACCGCTGGTAATTGCCAAAGGTATGCGAGATGCGAATATGTATGACGTGGTTCGTGTAAGCAGCCAGCGTCTGATCGGTGAGATTATTGAGATGCATGAAGATGAGGCTTCCATACAGGTATATGAGGAGACTTCAGGACTTCGCCCGGGAGAACCGGTAGAGTCTATGGAAGTTCCCCTTTCCGTGGAACTGGGACCTGGCCTTATCACAAGTATTTACGATGGAATCCAACGTCCGCTGGATGACATTATGAAAGTAGCAGGCAGCAACAACCTGAAACGAGGTGTTGAGGTACCTGCACTGAAGCGGGATAAAAAATGGAATTTCGTCCCGGTCGCAAAAGTGGGAGATGAGCTGGAAGGCGGCGATGTTCTCGGAACCGTTCAGGAGACCATCGTTGTTACACAGAAGATCATGGTACCACCCAATATGAAAGGTACTCTGAAAGAAATCAGATCCGGTGAGTTTACCGTAGATGAGACCGTTGCAGTTCTTTCCACGGCAGACGGAGATAAAGAACTGACACTGATGCAGCACTGGCCGGTACGACGTGGCCGTCCATACAAGAAAAAACTTCCGCCGGCAAAACCTCTGGTAACAGGCCAGCGTGTTATTGATACCATGTTCCCAATCGCCAAGGGTGGTGTGGCAGCAGTTCCTGGCCCGTTCGGAAGCGGCAAGACCGTTATCCAGCATCAGCTTGCAAAATGGGCAGAGGCAGATATCGTAGTTTATATCGGCTGCGGTGAGCGTGGAAACGAGATGACAGACGTTCTGAACGAGTTTCCGGAGTTGAAAGACCCGAAAACCGGACAGTCTCTGATGGAGAGAACTGTTCTGATCGCAAACACCTCAGATATGCCGGTTGCGGCACGTGAGGCTTCTATTTATACAGGTATTACTATTGCGGAGTATTTCCGTGATATGGGTTACTCTGTAGCACTGATGGCAGATTCCACTTCCAGATGGGCCGAGGCTCTCCGTGAGATGTCCGGACGACTGGAGGAGATGCCAGGTGAGGAAGGTTACCCGGCGTATCTGGGTTCCCGTCTTGCACAGTTCTACGAGCGTGCCGGACACGTGATCTGTAATGGAAAAGACGGAAGAGAAGGTGCCCTGACAGCTATCGGTGCGGTATCTCCTCCAGGTGGTGATATTTCCGAGCCTGTTTCCCAGGCAACACTTCGAATCGTGAAGGTATTCTGGGGACTGGATGCAAACCTTGCATACAAACGTCACTTCCCGGCAATCAACTGGCTGACCAGTTATTCCCTGTATCTGGACAGTGTAGGTGGATGGTTTGATGAAAATGTGGCGCCGGACTGGATGGAGCTCCGTCAGAGAATGATGACCCTTCTCCAGGAAGAGGCAGAGCTGGAGGAGATCGTAAAGATGGTAGGTATGGATGCACTTTCTCCGGGCGACCGCCTGAAAATGGAAGCAGCCCGTTCCATCCGCGAGGACTTCCTTCATCAGAACTCTTTCCATGAGATCGATACCTATACATCTCTGGAAAAACAGCACAACATGATGCGCCTGGTACTTGCATTCTATGATGCAGGCCTGGATGCGCTGAAACAGGGTGCAGATATCAATGATATCGTAAAACTGCCGGTACGTGAGCAGATCGGCCGTTACAAATATACAAAAAGAAGATCAGCTGGCAGCGGAATATGAGAAGGTAACCCGCCAGCTTGCAGCAGAGACTGCGGAACTTCTGGGAAAGGAGGGCCTGTAAAATGCCAAAAGAATATAGGACCATACAGGAAGTTGCCGGCCCTTTGATGCTGGTACGAGGCGTTGAAGATGTGGCATTTGACGAGCTGGGTGAGATTGAGCTTGCCGATGGCGAAACAAGAAGATGCCGTGTTCTGGAGATTGACGGAAGCAATGCGCTGGTACAGTTGTTTGAGAGTTCCACAGGTATCAACCTTTCCAACAGTAAAGTACGTTTTCTGGGACGAAGCATGGAGCTTGGTGTATCCGGCGATATGCTGGGCCGTGTCTTTGACGGACTGGGCCGTCCCATTGATGACGGTCCGGAGATCCTTCCGGAAGAGAGAAGAGATATCAATGGCCTGCCGATGAATCCGGCAGCCAGAAGTTATCCGGAGGAGTTTATCCAGACCGGTGTATCCGCTATTGACGGACTGAACACCCTGGTACGTGGGCAGAAACTTCCGATCTTCTCCGCATCCGGTCTTCCTCATGCACAGCTTGCGGCACAGATCGCGAGACAGGCGAAGGTTCGCGGAAAAGACGAGCAGTTCGCCGTTGTATTTGCTGCCATGGGTATCACTTTTGAGGAGTCAAACTTCTTCGTAGAGAGCTTTAAGGAAACTGGGGCTATAGACCGTACTGTTCTTTTTGTAAACCTGGCAAATGACCCGGCTGTTGAGCGTATCGCTACTCCGCGAATGGCACTGACAGCAGCAGAGTATCTTGCCTTCGAAAAAGACATGCACGTTCTTGTAATCCTTACAGATATCACAAACTATGCGGATGCTCTCCGTGAGGTTTCTGCAGCACGTAAAGAGGTTCCGGGCCGTCGTGGATATCCCGGATACATGTATACAGACCTTGCTTCTCTCTACGAGCGTGCAGGCCGTCAGAAAGGAAAAGCAGGAAGTATCACCATGGTTCCGATCCTGACCATGCCTGAGGATGACAAGACCCATCCGATCCCTGACCTTACCGGTTACATCACAGAGGGACAGATCATTCTGAGCCGTGAGCTTTACCGTAAAGGAATCACACCGCCCATTGATGTTCTTCCGTCTCTGTCACGACTGAAAGATAAAGGTATCGGTGAGGGTAAGACAAGAGCAGACCATGCCAACACCATGAACCAGCTGTTTGCCGCATATGCCCGTGGTAAAGAGGCCAAAGAGCTGATGACCATTCTTGGTGAGGCTGCCCTCTCTGACATTGACCTGATCTATGCGAAATTTGCGGATGCTTTTGAGAAGGAATATGTTTCCCAGGGCTATCAGGCAAACCGTGATATCGAGGAAACCCTGGCCATCGGCTGGAAGCTGCTTTCCATTCTTCCGAGAAGCGAGCTGAAACGTATCGATGACAAATTCCTTGACCAGTATTACGGAAAAGTATAAAGGGGGGATGATTTGTGGCATCAACACAGGTGAATCCTACCCGTATGGAGCTTACGAAGCAGAAAAAGAAGCTGGTGACTGCAGTCCGTGGCCATAAGCTTCTGAAGGATAAGCGGGACGAGCTGATGCGACAGTTCCTGGATCTGGTGCGCGAGAACATGGAGCTGCGTAAAAAAGTAGAGGCTGGTATCCGAAGTGCCAACACCAATTTTGTCATTGCAAAAGCCGGAATGTCGGAGGAGACTCTGAACACTGCTCTGATGGCTCCCAAGCAGGAAGTCTATCTGGAAACCGGCAAAAAGAATGTCATGAGTGTGGATATTCCTGTTTTTGAATACAAAACAAGAACACCGGACGCAACGATATCTATTCCTATGGTTTTGCTTTTACCTCCAGTGATCTGGACGGAGCGGTAAAATCCCTGGCGGATATCCTTCCGGACATGCTCCGCCTGGCAGAAGTGGAAAAAGCCTGTCAGCTGATGGCTTCTGAGATTGAAAAAACAAGGCGCCGTGTAAACGCCCTGGAGCATGTTATCATACCGGAAGCACAGGCAAACATCAAATACATCACCATGAAGCTGGATGAGAACGAGAGAAGTACCCAGATCCGACTGATGAAGGTGAAAGATATGATGCTGGAGGAAGCACATCATTACAAGGAGCGGGAAGCCGAGCGCGGTGCGTAAAGCATAAAACACAAAGCGCAGGCATCTTGTAAGAAAAAGAAAAATTGATATAGAAAGTTTTACGTAACGGGAAGGAGACGCCTCTGTGCTGTGCGATGTTTTGGACAGTGTAGGGGCGTTTTATTTATAAAATATTTAGTTTTCGTTCGCAGAAAATCAAGAGATGTACGGTATAATAATCAACAGTAAAGAATGCGCGGCGGAAGATGAGTCCTGGTATTTTATCTGTCTGTCGCAGCAGAAAGAGAAGGGAATACATTATGAATACTTTTTTACAGTCAGTACAGAATCTGGACGGAGAAATCCTTCTCCAGATCCAGCAGCATTTAAGAACGGATATGCTGACACCATTTATGAAAATCGTTACATTTCTGGGAAACGGAGGATGGTTCTGGATCCTCTGTGCAGTTGTTCTTCTTGCTGTTCCAAAGACAAGAAAAACAGGCTATGCGGCAGTTTTGTCCTGATTTTCGGAGTGATCGTTACGAATCTGCTTCTCAAAAACATAGTAGCAAGGCCAAGGCCTTTTGCGGAAATCGAAGCTCTGATCCCGCTGATCGCCAAACCAACGGATTTCTCCTTTCCGTCAGGCCACACAACAGCATCCTTTGCCGTTGCCCTGGTAATGCTTCGGATGCTCCCGAAGAAAATTGGAATCCCGGCAGTAGTCCTGGCAGCGCTGGTGGCATTTTCCAGATTATATCTTGGTGTCCATTATCCTACAGATGTCCTTGCCGGGTTCGTTGTTGCGCTGGTGGGAAGCTCGCTGGCTGTGTGGGGTGTGAGGACGAAGCTGGGAAATCAATAAGTTTGATAACAGATGTTGAGAAATAGAAGTATATAATGTGGGTTTAACCAAATAAGGAAGTTCCTGGGAATGTGTGTCACTTTCCCAGGGATTTTTTTTATATACACTTTAATTTGATAAAGTATTGACACGCCAGACGGAAACGGGGTACAATTATAAACAAGATTGTCAGGAAACGGTGAAAATGATGATGTAGAAATTAAACCAGATCAGGGAAGAGCCCTGTGGGGTTGTGAAAAGCAATAAGCAATGGGTGGGGACTTGCTTGTATCAGGAGGAGCAAGCCTGCTCAGAATAAAAAGGAGAGAACACGAAATGATATCAGAAAAAATGAAACCCTACGTAAAAACAATTCTGCCATCCGTATGATGTTTGAGGAAGGAAACCGCCTCCGTGCAAAATACGGCGCAGATAAGGTTTTTGATTTCAGCCTTGGAAATCCAAGTGTACCGGCGCCGGACAGTGTTCGTGAAGCCATTATCGATCTTGTAAATAATACGGACCCGACCGTCCTTCACGGATATATGAGCAACGCAGGTTTTGAAGATGTACGCCAGACTATCGCAGAATCTTTAAACAGACGTTTTGATACAAAATTTTCTGCAAAAGAACCTGATCATGACAGTAGGCGCTGCAAGCGGCCTGAACGTAATTCTGAAGACGATCCTGAACCCGGGAGAAGAGGTGATCGTTTTTTGCACCATATTTTCTGGAATACGGTGCATATGTCCGCAAATTATGACGGTGTCCTTGTGGAAATCTCTCCGGATACCACAACCTTCCAGCCAAATCTCGCTGAATTTGAGCAGAAGATCACACCGAAGACAAAAGCAGTTATCGTAAATACTCCGCACAATACCGACCGGAGTTGTATATTCAAGAAGAAACAATCAGGAAAACTTTCCGACAATTTTGGAAGCAAAACAAAAAGAGTTCGGAACCGTGATCTACCTGATCTCCGATGAGCCATACCGTGAACTGGCTTACGATGGCGTGGAAGTTCCGTACCTGACGAAATATTATGACAATACAGTTGTGGGATATTCTTACAGCAAATCTCTTTCCCTTCCGGGAGAGCGTATCGGATATCTGGTGATCCCGGATGAGGCGGACGGAAGTGAAGAACTGATCTCAGCTGCAACCATCGCAAACCGTACACTTGGCTGCGTAAATGCACCATCCCTGATCCAGAAAGTAGTTGCGAAATGTGTAGATGCAAAGACAGATCTTGCAGCTTACGATAAAAACCGTCAGGCACTTTACAATGGCCTGAAAGAATGCGGCTTTGAGTGCATCAAACCACAGGGTGCGTTCTATCTCTTCGTAAAATCTCCGGTAGCTGATGAAAAAGCCTTCTGCGAGGCCGGCAAGAAATATAACATCCTCATGGTACCGGGAAGCTCCTTCGCATGCCCTGGTTATGTGAGACTGGCATACTGTGTATCTTATGATACCATTGTAAATTCTCTTCCGGAGTTTAAGAAACTTGCAGCAGAGTATGGCCTGAAATAAATTAACGAGAATAAACGATAATTATAAAGCGATTATATAAGAGATCCCCGGTACAGCCTGTTCATACAGAACTGTATCGGGGATCTTTTGCAAGAGGGAAATAAGCAAAGGAAACGCAGCCGGGAGCGAATAAACTCCCGGCCGTGTTTCCCTTAGAAGGGTGTTCCACATTTATTTGGCTTTTTTCTCTTCTTTCTTTGGCATTTCTCCGTAGTATGCCTTCAGATAGATATCTTTCAGCTCGGATACAAGTGGATATCTCGGGTTAGCGCCGGTGCACTGGTCATTGAAGGCCTGCTCGGACATCTCATCCAGAGTCTCCAGGAAGTATTTCTCATCTACGCCGTAGTCACGGATTGTAGGCATGATCTCGATTGTTCTCATCAGGTCATCCAGTTTGGCGAGAAGTTTTTCGAATACTTCTGCATCGTTCTTGCCTGTAAGACCTACAGAACGGCCGATCTCAGCATAGCGGGCAAGTGTCTTTGGATACTGGTACTGTGGGAAGGTACCCATCTTGGTCGGAACCTCAGCACTGTTGTAACGCATAACATCCAGAAGAACAACTGCGTTTGCGATACCGTGTGGCAGGTGATGGAAAGCACCAAGTTTGTGAGCGAGAGAGTGGTTAACACCGAGGAATGCATTGGCGAATGCAAGACCTGCCATGCAGGAAGCGTTAGCCATATGGTCTCTTGCCTCTACATCGTTGCCGTCTTTATATGCACGTGGCAGATACTCAAATACCAGTTTGATCGCTTTCAGTGCAAGACCGTCTGTGTAATCGGAAGCCATCATGGAAACATAAGCCTCGATTGCATGTGTCATACGTCGATACCGGAAGCACGGGTCAGTCCCTTCGGTGCGCTCATCATGTTGTTGGTATCTACGATCGCCATATCCGGAAGAAGCTCATAGTCAGCCAGCGGCCATTTAACGCCGGTATCCTGATCTGTGATGATGGCGAAAGGTGTAACCTCGGAACCTGTACCGGAAGATGTCGGGATTGCTACGAAGTAAGCTTTTTTACCCATCTTCGGGAAGGTGTAAACTCTCTTACGGATATCCAGGAAGTCCATGGACATATCGGAGAAGTCAGCGTCCGGATTCTCATAAAGCATCCACATAACCTTGCCGGCATCCATTGCGGAACCACCACCAAGAGCGATGATGCAGTCAGGCTCAAATGCTGTCATAGCCTTGGCTCCGGCTTTTGCGGAAGCGAGAGATGGATCTGGTGCTACATCAGAGAAGCATGTATGAACGATGCCCATCTGATCCAGTTTATCTTCGATCGGTTTGGTGTAACCGTTCTTGTAGAGGAAGGAGTCTGTTACGATGAAGCAGCGTTTCTTGCCCATAACAGTACCGAGCTCGTCAAGAGCAACCGGCATACAGCCTTTCTTAAAGTAAACCTTTTCCGGTGTTCTCATCCAGAGCATATTCTCTCTCCTTTCAGCAACGGTCTTGATATTCAGAAGGTGCTTGACACCAACGTTCTCGGATACGGAGTTACCGCCCCAGGAACCGCAGCCAAGAGTGAGGGATGGAGCAAGTTTGAAGTTGTAAAGGTCACCGATACCACCCTGAGAAGAAGGCGTATTGATAAGGATACGGCAGGTCTTCATAGCTGCCTCGAATTTATCCATCTTCTCTGTCTCATTCACGTTGATGTAGAGGGAAGATGTATGGCCGTAGCCGCCGTCAGCAACAAGACGCTCAGCTTTTGCGATAGCATCGTCAAAATTCTTAGCCTTGTACATGGCAAGTACAGGGGAAAGTTTCTCGTGTGCGAATTCCTCGCTGATATCAACGGACTCAACCTCACCGATAAGGATCTTGGTCTCAGCCGGTACGGTAACGCCTGCCATCTCGGCGATGGTAGCTGCCTTCTGGCCTACGATCTTGGCATTCAGAGCGCCGTTGATGAGGATTGTCTTTCTGACTTTCTCGATCTCGTCTTTTTTAAGGAAGTAGCATCCTCTGTAAAGGAACTCTTCTTTTACTTCTTTATAAATGCTCTCCAGAACAGTTACGGACTGTTCGGAAGCACAGATCATACCATTGTCAAATGTCTTGGAGTGGATAATGGAGTTAACTGCAAGACGGATATCTGCACTGTCATCAATGATGGCAGGTGTATTTCCAGGTCCAACACCAACAGCAGGTTTACCGGAGGAGTAAGCTGCCTTAACCATTCCAGGACCACCGGTTGCGAGGATGATATCTGCGTTCTGCATAACCATGTTGGTCAGCTCAAGGCTCGGGATATCGATCCATCCGATGATTCCTTCCGGTGCACCAGCGGCAACAGCTGCATCCAGAACAACTTTCGCTGCTTCAATGGTAGACTTCTTGGCACGCGGATGCGGGCTGATGATGATTGCGTTACGTGTTTTCAGAGAAATAAGAGATTTAAAGATTGCTGTGGAAGTCGGGTTGGTAGTCGGGATAACTGCGGCAACCAGTCCTACAGGCTCCAGGATCTTCTTGATTCCGTATGCCTTGTCTTCTTCTACAACACCACATGTCTGTGTGTTCTTGTATGCATTATAAACATACTCTGCTGCGTAATGGTTCTTGATAACCTTATCTTCCATGATACCCATGCCTGTTTCTTCAACGGCCATTTTGGCAAGTGGGATACGCATTTTGTCGGCGGCAGTAGCAGCTGCCTTAAAGATCTTGTCAACCTGCTCCTGTGTGTAGGTAGCGAAGATCTTCTGTGCTTCTTTCATTGCAGCCATTTTCGCGGTCAGGGCTTCTGGAGTGTCGATGATGGTAGGGATAGTTTCTTTCTTTGCCATGTGGAATCCTCCTGTTTTCATATGATAATGATCTGTGGTTCTGCGGGCCTGTTTTTTTATGCCGGCAGATGCTGCAGAGTTTTTGTAAGTCCCCGCGCTGCGTTGCTTGGTTGATTCAATCTGATTGAATTTTCTGTTTCAATGATTATATAGTACCAAAATTCAGAAAAAAAACGCAAATTCTGAAATTTTTGCCGCTATGTGCAAAAATGACGAACAGAAAATCAGGGGAAAATACTGTAAATTTCACTCCGCAGAACGCTGAATTATTGAAAAATCCTTTAAAAAAAATCTTTAAATTCAGCACTGTGCACAAAAAACATGTTAAATATTTGTCAGCACTTGACAAAAACATGCAACACATATGAGGGGCGTGGGCAAAAAGACAAAACGTATCATGCAGTTAAAACATTAACGTTAAACTTTTGTCAATCAATCATGAACACATTATAATTTAACAGATTTCAGACGTCAATAGCGAATGTGATAAATAATTAATGAAAATAACGAAGAATTTTGATAAATAATTCACAAAAATATCATGTCACGGTAAAGCGTCAAACCATAATTGATAAAAAAAACTTGAAATTATTTGAGTTTTCAGAACAATTAAGCAAAATATATGGAGACTTTTTTTTCAGGAATGCAGAAAAGAAATGGATAGATTTGTCTGAAAATGAAAAAACAGGGCAGGAGATAACTGCCAGAATCCTGCGAGCAGGAAAGACCCGATGTTGTTCAGGGAAATTCGCCACAGGCAGAGAATCCTGCAGCCTGGATTCTTCCTGCAGAAAGAAACGGTCATGCAGGAAATGATTCCAGAAAAAAACTGCCATACAGGAAATGATTCCCGTATGACAGTTGTGTAAATCGTGTTAAAGATATATCCGAATCCTTTATAACTGCAAAACACTGCCAGAATCCAGTAAACAATAAATAATCGTCAAAATTCTATCAGCTCTTGCGGAATGCAGCACGTTTTCGATCTCTGGAATCCAGGATACGTTTACGGATACGAAGGCTCTTAGGAGTTACCTCAAGAAGCTCATCCTGGTCGATGAACTCGATTGCCTGCTCAAGGCTTAATACCTTAGGCGGAACAAGCTTCAGCGCATCGTCTGCCGAAGAAGAACGGGTGTTGGTGAGGTGCTTGGTCTTGCAGACATTCAGCTCGATATCCTCAGCCTTACCATTCTGTCCGATAACCATACCGCTGTAAACCTTCTCGCCAGGTCCGACGAAGAGAGTACCACGCTCCTGAGCGGAGAAAAGACCGTAAGTTACAGTCTCGCCTGCCTCGAAAGCGATGAGGGAACCCTGTTTACGATACGGGAAGTCTCCCTTGTATGGTGCATATCCGTCAAACATGGTGTTCAGGATACCGGTACCCTTGGTGGAGGTAAGGAATTCGTTACGGAATCCGATCAGTCCACGGGAAGGGATGGAGAACTCAAGACGTACAGTTCCGTCGCTTGCTGTGCTCATACCCTGAAGTTCACCTTTACGCTCGCTGAGTTTCTGGATGATGGTACCGGAAAATTCCTCCGGAACATCAACATATGCGATCTCGATCGGCTCCAGTTTGCGTCCGCGCTCGTCTGTATGATAGTAGAACCTCCGGTTTGCTGACTGCAAATTCATATCCTTCACGGCGCATGTTCTCAATAAGAACGGAAAGGTGAAGCTCACCACGGCCGGAAACCTTGAAGCACTCAGTTGTATCTGTGTCTTCCACACGAAGGCTGACGTCTGTATTCAGCTCACGGTAGAGGCGGTCACGAAGGTGACGGGAAGTGATAAATTTACCTTCCTGTCCTGCAAGCGGGCTGTCGTTTACAAGGAAGTTCATGGAGATGGTAGGCTCGGAAATCTTCTGGAACGGAATGGACTCCGGGTTATCTCCTGCACAGAGTGTATCTCCAATGTGGATATCTGCAATACCGGAGATCGCAACGATGGCTCCGATGGTAGCACTCTTGACTTCAACCTTGTTCAGGCCGTCAAATTCGTAGAGCTTGCTGATCTTTACGCGCTCGTGTTTGTCCGGGTCATGATGGTTCAGAAGCATCAGCTCCTGGTTCACGGAAATGGTTCCGCGCTCAACTTTACCGACACCGATACGGCCTACATATTCATTGTAGTCGATGGTGCTGATAAGAACCTGTGTATCTCCGTCCGGATCTCCCTCCGGAGCAGGAATTGCATCAAGGATGGTCTCAAAAAGCGGAGCCATATTCTCAGGCTTGTCCTCAAGGTTACGAACTGCATAGCCGGCTTTTGCGGAGGCATACAGGAACGGGCAGTCCAGCTGCTCGTCAGATGCGTCCAGATCCATGAGAAGTTCCAGAACTTCGTCAACAACTTCCTCCGGACGTGCTTCCGGACGGTCGATCTTGTTGATGCAGACAATAACATGCAGGTTCAGTTCGAGAGCTTTACGAAGTACAAATTTAGTCTGAGGCATGGCACCCTCGAAGGCGTCCACAAGAAGAATAACGCCGTCTACCATCTTCAGCACACGCTCTACCTCGCCGCCGAAGTCCGCATGGCCTGGAGTGTCGATGATATTGATTTTTACACCCTTGTAATGAACTGCGGTGTTTTTGGAGAGAATCGTAATGCCGCGCTCACGCTCAATATCGTTGGAGTCCATGACACGTTCCTGGACTTCCTGGTTCTCACGGAAAACACCGCTCTGTTTCAAAAGCTCGTCAACAAGTGTTGTTTTACCGTGATCGACATGGGCGATAATGGCCACGTTACGAACATCTTCACGCTTGGTCTTCATATAATCCAAATCCTTTCTTTCCATATATAAGTAATCTTTTTGTTAAAAATGATGTCCAAATTTATAGTCTATCACATTTTTGGAAGATTACAAGACATAAAAAATATTTTTGGTTTTCAGTTTTCAGGCATATTATAGCGCATCTGTACATAGATTGATATAGACGAAATACACGAAGAGGAAGGAGAGCTACTTATTATGGCAGATAAAATTATTGAAAACAATCAGGTATCGGTTATGGGGCGTATTGCCACCGGATTTACCTTCAGCCATCAGGTTTTGGAGAAGGGTTTTATATGATGGATATTCTGGTAAAACGTCTCAGCGATTCTGAGGACAGGATTCCGGTGATGGTGTCCGAGCGTCTGATTGATATCACCCAGGACTATGTTGGGGAGTATATTGAAATCCACGGACAGTTCCGGTCCTATAACCGTCATGAGGAAAAGAGAAATAGACTTGTGCTTTCGGTATTTGCCAGGGAAGTGAAATTTGTGGAAGAGGGAGAGGAATCCATACCGGTCAATCAGATTTTTCTGGACGGGTATATCTGCAAACCGCCTGTATACAGAAAAACTCCGCTTGGAAGAGAGATTGCGGATCTTCTGATGGCAGTCAACCGTCCTTACGGAAAATCCGATTACATACCATGTATATGCTGGGGAAGAAATGCCAGATATGCTTCGGCTTTTGAAGTAGGCGGACATGTGCTGATCTGGGGCAGAATTCAGAGCAGGGAATATATGAAACGAATCAGTGAAAATGAGACAGAAAAAAGGATAGCCTATGAAGTTTCGGTGAGCAAATTGGAATATGTTGAGTAACATTGGACAGGTTATGGAATATTGGTGGGAACATTAAGGTAACACTTGCATTTCCAGCCAATCTGCGGTAATATAAGAAAAATTAAAAAAATGGGGAATTACCGGTTTCACTAAACAGTAAGAGGAAGAATCATGGAAAAAGAAATAACAGAGGTTTATTGCGGGAACGGGAAAGGAAAGACGACACTGGCTATCGGCCAGGCTTTGCGCTTTGCCGCGCAGGGAAAAAGTGTGATCATCATACAGTTTCTCAAGGGCAGGGAACGCAGAGAACTGGATTTTCTTGAGGATCTGGATAATCTTGATTTCAAGATTTTCCGTTTCGAAAAAATGGACACCTGCTATAATGACCTGAGTGAGCAGGAAAAGACAGAAGAGAGAACCAATATTCTCAACGGCCTTAATTTTGCACGGAAGGTAATTGCTACCGGAGAGTGTGATTTTCTGCTGCTGGATGAAATCCTCGGGCTTATGGATAAAGGAATCGCTCCAGTTGAGACGATCATCGATATGCTTAAGCAGAAGGATGAAAGTATGCACATAGTTATGACCGGACGCTGGCTTCCGGAAGCACTGAAGCCATATGTGGACAGTGTTACCACAATGACAACAGAGCTGACCGGACAGGAACGGAAATAAGCAACAGTTCACAGAAGAAAGAAGGAGGAAGACAAATGGCAATTTTTTAAAGGAACAGGCGTTGCAATCGTAACACCTATGCACGAAGACGGTAAGGTAAATTATGAGAAACTTGAGGAGATCCTTGAGGATCAGATCGCGAACAGCACAGACGCCATCGTTATCTGCGGAACAACAGGAGAATCTTCTACTCTGACACACGGAGAGCACCTTCAGACAATCAAGTTCACAATTGACAAAGTTAACAAACGTGTGCCTGTAATCGCAGGAACAGGTTCCAATTGTACAGAGACAGCAATCATGATGTCCAAGGAAGCAGCTTCCTATGGTGCAGACGCTCTTCTTATTGTAACACCTTATTATAACAAGGCTACACAGAAGGGACTTATCGCTCATTACACAGCAATTGCCAATGCAGTTCCGGAAACTCCGCTTATCATGTACAATGTACCGAGCCGTACAGGCTGCAACATCCAGCCGGCTACAGCAGCTTACCTTGCAAAGAATGTAAAGAACATTGTCGGAATCAAGGAAGCAACAGGAGATCTTTCCCAGATCGCCAAGATGATGTCTCTGGCAGACGGACAGCTTGAGCTTTACTCCGGAAATGATGATCAGGTACTTCCGATTCTTTCTCTTGGCGGACTTGGAGTTATTTCCGTACTTTCCAACGTTGCACCGAAGTTTACACATGACATGGTCATGAAATATTTCGACGGTGATACAAAGGGAGCAACAGAGGATCAGCTGAAAGCTCTTCCACTCATTAATGCACTGTTCAGCGAAGTAAACCCGATTCCTGTAAAAACAGCTATGAACCTTATGGGAATGAATGTAGGACCGCTTCGTATGCCGCTTTGCGAGATGGAAGAAGACACAAAGGCTGCTCTTGCAAAAGAGATCGAGAAATTCGGCCTTAAGCTTGCAAAATAATCCGACTGTAAGCGGAAGGTAAAGGAGAATATACTATGGTAAAAATCATCATGCACGGCTGCAACGGACATATGGGTCAGGTGATCAGTGGCATCGTGGAGAAAGATCCGGATGCAGAGATCGTGGCAGGTATCGACATTGCAGATCAGGGAAAAAACAGCTATCCGGTATTCACCGATATTGACGCATGCCAGGTAGAGGCAGACGCGATCGTTGATTTTTCTTCTGCAAAAGCAACAGACAAGCTTCTTGAGTACAGTGCCGCACGCCAGATCCCGGTTGTTCTCTGCAGCACAGGCTTAAGCGAGGAGCAGCTTGCGAAAGTAGAAGAAACATCCAAAAAGGTTGCAGTGCTGAAATCTGCGAACATGTCTCTTGGTATCAACACACTTCTGAAACTGGTTCAGGACGCTGCCAAGGTTCTTGCAACTGCAGGATTTGACATGGAGATCGTTGAGAAACATCACCGCCTGAAAGTAGACGCACCAAGTGGTACTGCACTTGCACTGGCAGACAGCATTAATGAAGTTATGGATAACAAGTATCATTATGTATATGACCGCAGCCAGAAACGTGAGAAACGTGACGATAAGGAGATCGGAATCTCCGCAGTTCGTGGCGGAACCATCGTAGGTGAGCATGAGATCATTTTTGCAGGTCAGGACGAAGTGATCGAGTTCAAGCATACTGCATATTCCAAGGCTATTTTTGGAAAAGGTGCTGTAGAAGCAGCCAAATTCCTTGCAGGTAAACCGGCAGGACGTTACGATATGAGTGACGTGATCGGCTGATCCTGACAGGTTGACAGTTTAATCCGTAACAGAATGATACAGGTAATAAAAAACGGGGTTTCGTGTAAAAGCGGAGCCCGTTTTGAATGAAAATTGCGAAGCGATTTCATTCATGAGCATGTAGTGGAACGGAATGCGAATGTCCGCTATATGGCCTTATAGCAAAGAATATTTTTGAAATTTTTGCCAGGATAGAATACTGGAAAAAGTGCCATATTAGGAATACAGAATTTTTCAGAAAAAGGAGAAGATCATATGAAAAAATGGAAGGCGATTCTTTTTGGCACTTTGCTCACTCTGTCTCTGTGTACATTTACAGCCTGTGGTACAGAGGTAAATAATGCGGATGAAACTGTGGACGAGAAAAATAATGATGAGAGAAATAAGAAAAAAAATACAAACGAAAATACTGCCACAGAAAATGGAATTATGGAAGATGAAACAGATAATGACGGTGTGATGGACAACGGCGGGATCATTGAAGATTCTGGCACAGATAACAATGAGATGGCCGGTGGAAATATTACCGTGACTCCTGCGGGAAATGGAAATAATACAACAGCAGCGCCTGGAACTACAGATGCCAACGGAACCGGAAATGACGGAACGGTATCCGGTGAGCTGGGTGACAGTGTGAAGGACCTGGGCGACGGCGTAGGAAATGCGGTGGATGATATTGGCAATGCAGTAGGAAATGCGGTAGAGGGCAGATAGAGTTGCTGTTTATTTCGTGGTCAGCAACTGTAAGGTAACCTGGTGCTACAGATATTTTACCACAGCATTGCATAAAACTGCTTCTGATGCTATTATCAGTGCATGGAAAGAAAACGGAGGACAGGATTATGAAATTCAGACCATGCATTGATATACATAACGGAAAAGTAAAACAGATCGTAGGAGGAAGCCTGAAAGATCAGGGTGATCAGGCGGCAGAAAATTTTTGTGTCAGAGCAGGATGCGGCTTTTTATGCAGAGCTTTATAAGAAGGCGGGATTAAAGGGCGGTCATGTGATCCTTTTGAACGGAAAAGATTCTCCCAACTATGAAGCGACGAAAGCCCAGGCGCTTCTTGCCCTGAAAAGATATCCCAGAGGACTTCAGATCGGAGGCGGTATCTGCCCGGAGAATGCGTCAGAGTATCTGGAGGCTGGTGCCAGCCATGTGATCGTAACCTCCTATGTGTTTAAAAACGGAGTGATCTCCTGGGAAAATCTGGAGAAGATCCGGAATACAGCAGGAAAAGAACATCTTGTGCTGGACTTAAGCTGCCGCAAAAAAGACGGTAACTATTATATTGTCACAGACCGCTGGCAGAAATTTACAGAAGAGATCGTGACACTGGAACTGATGGAAAAGCTTGGAAGTTACTGTGATGAATTTCTGGTCCATGCAGTGGATGTGGAGGGAAAGGCTCATGGTGTTGAGACAGAACTTGCGGAACTTCTGGGACAGTATACAGCTCATCCGGTAACTTATGCAGGCGGTGTCGGCTCCATGGCAGATATTGAGGAACTTCGAAGGGCAGGACAGGGAAGACTGGACGTGACTGTTGGCAGTGCACTGGATATTTTTGGCGGAAGCATACCGTTTGAAGTTCTGGCAGAGATGAAGTAGAATAGTTGCATATTCATGACAAAAAAATCCTTTTGCAGGAATATATTGAATAAATTTAGAAAAAATTTGTAAAATTTTTGAAAAGTGATGTTAAAATTCAAACTTAATGTGTTATAATAGCAACATAAAACAGCAAAGGGGATGGAAGTCATGAAATTTATTATTAGTGGAAAGAATATAGCAGTAACAGAAGGACTTAAAACAGCTGTTGAGGACAAGCTTGGTAAACTTGAAAGGTATTTTACTCCTGAAACTGAGATTTCAGTAACCTTAAGCGTTGAGAAGGATCGCCAGAAGATCGAGGTAACAATCCCTGTGAAAGGTAACATTATCCGTTCCGAGCAGGTAAGCAATGATATGTATGTATCCATCGATCTGGTTGAAGAGGTAATTGAGCGTCAGCTTCGTAAATACAAGAACAAGATCGTTGACAAGCAGCAGGAATCCACAAACTTCCAGAAAGCATACCTTGATAAGGATTATGAAGAGGATGAGGAAGTTAAGATCATCCGTACCAAGAAATTCGGAATCAAACCAATGTATCCGGAAGATGCATGCGTACAGATGGAGCTTCTTGGACATAATTTCTTTGTATTCTTCAATGCTGAGACAGAGCAGGTGAACGTAGTTTACAAACGTAAAGGTAATACTTACGGACTGATCGAGCCGGAGTTTTAGGCAGAAGTCTCTGTAGGAGATCATGGGTGAATGATCTTTTATAAAAACTGAATATTGAACGACTGAGAAAAGCTCCGGGAATCTGCGTGGAAAATCTGCAGATTCCCGGAGCTTTTTTTTTTCAGGGCAGAAGAACAGCTCCGGACACGATTTGTTAATTAATTGTTCATTGTTTTTATAACTGGAAAGTGGTAGAATATATACCATATGTGATCTGGATATCAACAGAGAACTGGAATGATTATGATGATTGGAACGAACAGTGTCCTGGAATGATCCTGAATCGGATAGATAAGAGACTTAAATGTCCTATTTCGAATAAAATGATTGGAGCAGAAACATGAATGTTTTTTCAAAAGTATTTGGAACCCGCAGCCAGCGTGAAGTAAAGCGTATCATGCCGCTGGTTGAGAAAACCGAGAGCTATCAGTCCCAGATGCAGCAGCTCACAGACGAGCAGTTACGGGACAAAACCAGAGAATATAAGAAACGTCTTGCAGAAGGCGAAACACTGGATGATCTTCTTCCTGAGGCATTTGCCACCGTACGTGAGGCTGCCAAGCGTGTGCTTGGAATGGAGCATTACCGTGTACAGATCATCGGTGGTATCATCCTTCACCAGGCCGTATCGCCGAGATGAAAACAGGTGAAGGTAAAACTCTTGTTTCCACACTTCCTGCATACCTGAATGCCCTTGAGGGAAAAGGTGTCCACATCGTAACTGTCAACGACTACCTGGCTAAACGAGATGCCGAGTGGATGGGTAAAGTCCATGAGTTCCTTGGCCTGACTGTAGGCGTGGTACTTAACGACATGAAGCCGGAAG
>ENA-OQAJ01000096-OQAJ01000096.1-human-gut-metagenome-genome-assembly--contig:-NODE-96-length-25216-cov-4.827175_pt1 | contig 25216 bp, 28 predicted proteins | sample MGYA00242736_ERZ504529 | MGnify/ENA primary metagenome ERZ504529 (study PRJEB26092, sample SAMD00036275) | human gut metagenome | host: Homo sapiens | study: EMG produced TPA metagenomics assembly of...
CTCCCAAGTTCAAGCGCCTGACCATTGGCGGTGAGGTGCGTCTGATGGGCGCTTACATCGTCAAGTGCACCGGCGTGGAGAAGAATGCCGACGGCAGCATTGCCGCCATCCACTGCACCGCCGACCTTGAGACGGGCAACGGCAATCCCGCCGACGGCCGCAAGGTCAAGGGCACCATCCATTGGGTGAGTGCCGCCCATGCCGTGGATGCCGAGGTGCGCCTGTACGACAAGCTGTTCACCGAGGCCAACATGAACGCCATCCCCGAGGGCAGCGACTACAAGGACTACCTGAACCCGGAAAGCGTTGTTGTGTGCAAGGGCTGCAAGCTGGAAGAAAGCCTGAAGGACGCAAAGCCCGGTGAGAAGTTCCAGTTCGTGCGCACCGGCTTCTTTACCCCGGACTCCAAGAACCCCGGCGTTTACAACCGCGTCGTCACCCTGCGCGACAGTTTCAAACCCGCAAAGTAAAAAATATATCACGTCAAAAGGGAGCATTTGATCTTTTATGAAGAAACTCACCCGGAATGTTATCATCATGGCTGTTGTCACTGTCATTATGGCAGTTGTGCTCGGCCTGTACATCAAGTACACCGGCACTGTGCCCGCTGCCGACAACGCCGCCAGCCTGACGGATGGCATCTATACGTCCAGCGCTCAGGGCTGCCTGAGTGATGTGACCGTCACCGTCACCGTCACCGGCGGCGGGTGACCGGTGTGGAGATCGATGCATCCGGCGAGACTCCCGAACTGGGCGGCACCGCTGCTGAAACTCTGGCAGACCAGCTGACCAAGGCCGGTTCCACCAGCGGTGTGGACGCTGTTGCCGGTGCTACCATGACCAGCGACGCTGTGTTCACCGCCATGGACAACTGCCTGAGTCAGGCAGAGTAAAGACCCGAAAGACCGGCATGGCTCACAGCTCTGCCGGTCTTCTTTCTTAAAATACAGCACAAGGAGAGGGAACATTATGGGCGTATTATCCAATCTGGAACCAGCTTCGGTTTTTTATTACTTTGAGGAGATCTGCGGCATTCCGCACACCTCCCACCACGAAAAGGCACTGAGCGACTACTGCGTGCAGTTCGCCAAGGCCCACGGCCTTGCCTGCCGTCAGGACGAGATGGGCAATGTGCTCATCAAGGCACCGGCCACACCCGGATACGAGAAGGAGCCGGGCCTGATCCTGCAGGGCCATCTGGACATGGTGGGCGACAAGACCGCCGACTGCCCGCTGGATCTTGAGAAGGATGCCATCCATCCGGTCGTAGACGGCGGCTATGTGTGCGCCGAGGGCACGACCCTTGGCGGCGACGATGGCATTGCCGTGGCCTATGCGCTGGCTGTTCTGGACGCAAAGGACATTCCCCACCCTGCGCTGGAGGTCGTGCTGACCGTCTGCGAGGAGGTGGGCCTGCTGGGTGCATCTGCCATGGATTTTTCCGACCTTGAGGGCCGGATTCTGGTGAACATCGACTCCGAGGAAGAAGGAGTGCTGACCGCAGGCTGTGCAGGCGGACGCCGCGTTGAATGCCATCTGCCCATTGCCCGTGTTCCTGTGACCGGCACCGCCGTAAAGGCGGATGTGACCGGCCTTGTGGGCGGACACTCCGGCACCGAGATCCACAAGGGCCGTGCCAACGCCATTGCCCTGCTGGGCCGCTGGCTGACACTGCTGACCGAAAATGGCGTGGACTACGCCGCTCTGGCACTGTCCGGCGGCGCAAAGGAGAATGTCATTCCCAAAGAAAGCAGCATCACGCTGGTGCTGCCCGCAGGCATCACCGAGGGCGTGCACACTGCTGCCGCTCAGTTCGCCGCACAGATGCAGGCCGAATACGGCACGGCAGACCCCGCCATCTGCCTGCAGCTCACCGAGGAGGGCTGCGGCGAATACGATGCACTGGATGCGAACTCCGCCGAGCGTCTGCGCAAAGCCCTGCTGCTGATGCCCTGGGGTGTGCAGAGCATGAGCATGGATGTGCCCGGCCTTGTGGAGACCTCGCTGAATCTGGCGTTGCCGAGATGGACGAGCAGGAAGCCATTCTGCGCTTTTCCATCCGCAGCTCGATGCCTTCGGCCAAGGAGCTGCTGTGCTGCAAGGTACAGACCCTGACCGAGCTGCTGGGCGGCAGCGTGCGGTTCCACGGCGACTATCCCGCTTGGACCTACGCCCGCGAAAGCGCCCTGCGCGACCGCTGCGTTGCTGTGTACGAGGCGCAGTACGGCGAAAAGCCCCAGATCGTTGCCATTCATGCGGGCCTGGAATGCGGTATCCTCTCGGGCAAGATCGACGGGCTGGACTGCATCTCCTTTGGCCCGAACCTGCTGCATGTCCACACCCCCAACGAGCGCGCCGACATTGCATCGGTGGCCCGTGTGTGGGAATACCTGAAGGCTATTCTGGCTTACAAAGCATAACGGCCCAAAACACAAAACGGCACCTGCGGAACTGGCAGGTGCCGTTTTTGCATAACTCCCTCAGGCACGGCTCACGCCGCGCCAGCTCCCTCAATGAGGAGCTCCGGCGAAAGATAAGTTTTCCGCTCGGGCCAAGCCTCCCTCCTTGAGGAGTGGCATTATGAAGCAAATGACGGAAGGAGTTTAGTCCAAATACTTGATCTTGCCCGGCTCAATGCCCTTGATGCCAAGGCCCGGCTCGTTGGAAACCGTGATGTCTTTTTCGTTGAACACTGCACCGCCGAGGATGGGGTCCTCACTGCACAGCACGGGGCCGTCCAGATCCACGCGGGTGATGATCTGCTTTGCGCAGGCCAGATGCACGGCGGCATTCACGCTGATCTTGGCTTCCAGCATACAGCCGATCATGCACTCCACGCCGTACACCTCGGCAGCGGATGCGATCTTGAGGGCGTTGTACAGGCCGCCGCACTTCATCAGCTTGATGTTCACGAGGTCTGCGGCGCCCATCTGCATGATGGTCAGTGCGTCCTGCGGGGAGAACACGCTCTCGTCGGCCAGCACCGGCACATAGGAGCGCTCGGTAACATACTTCAGGCCTTCAAAGTCGTGGGCCTTGACCGGCTGCTCCACGAATTCAAGATCAAGGCCCTTCTCCTGCATTCCGTTCAGGATGCGCACGGCTTCCTTGGGGGTCCAGCCCTGATTTGCGTCGATGCGGATGCAGGTCTCCTTGGGCACAGCACCGCGGATGGCGCTCAGGCGTGCAATATCCTTTTCCGGCTCCTTGCCCACCTTGACCTTCAGGCAGTCGTAGCCGCGGTCGATGGCGTTCAGGGCATCGCGCACCATCTCTTCGGGGTCGTTGACGCTGATGGTGATGTCGGTGACGATGGACTTCTTTGCGCCGCCCATCAGCTTGTACACAGGGATTTTGTACAGCTGGCCGTACAGATCCCACAGGGCCATATCCACAGCAGCCTTGGCGCTGGTGTTCTTCTGGATGCAGGCATTCAGTGCGATCATCAGGTCTTCAAAGTCGTCCACATCGCGGCCGATGATGGTCTTTGCGATATGGTCGCGGATGGCACCGATGATGGCACCGGTGGTGTCGCCGGTGATCACACCGGTGGGAGGTGCCTCACCATAACCCACAGCGCCGGTGTCGGTGTGGATCTCTACGATCACATCCTCCACGCTGCTGACCGAGCGCAGAGCCGTCTTAAAAGGCACGCGCAGCGGCACGGAGATCAGACCGAGACGTACTTCCGTGATTTTCATGCAAAACCTACCCCTTTCGATAAAAAAATATTGCCAGATTATGAAATCTATGGTAGTATTGTATACGAAATTGTCGATATTGTAAAGACAATTGTCCGCAAAAAAATTGCACAAAAAGAAAGGGGATTGGGTTCATGATCACAAACGGTTTCACCTACATCGCCGTGCTGGTGTTCATTGCCGCACTGCTGGTGTGGCTGCAACGCTACACGAAGTCGAAATTCTTCGACTATGCACCACCTATCGTTCTGCTGTACCTCATTACCATGATTCTCTGCACGCTGGGTGCATGGGACATGGAGGCCACCAAGCCTGCCTACTCCGTGCTGAAAAACAACCTGCTGTATGCAATGATCTTCCTGATGCTGCTGCGCTGCGACATCCGCAAGATCATCAAGCTGGGTCCCAAGATGCTGGGCGGCTTCTTTGCCGCTTCCGTCTCCATCTCGTTGGCCTTCATTGCCACCTTCGCCATCATGAAGGGGCCCCTTGGCTCCGAAGCATGGAAGGCACTGGGCGCTCTGTGCGGCAGCTGGATGGGCGGCTCCGGCAACATGATCGCCGTGCAGGCTGCGCTGGACATCGGCGAAGCTGACATGGCCTACGCACTGGTGGTGGACTCCATCGACTACTCCATCTGGGTCATGTTCCTGCTGTGGGCCATCAACCTTGCTCCCAAGTTCAACAAGTGGGTCAAGGCCGACACCACCACGCTGGATGAAGTGTCCCGCCGTCTGGAAGAGGACGCAAAGGGCAACGAGGATAAGGCCAGCTTTGTCAACCTGATCTTCCTGCTGGGTCTGGCTCTGGTGATCTCCGCCTTCGGTCAGGACATCGGCGCAGCCCTGAACGGCGCAATGCCCTTCCTGGACAAGGCCACCTGGACCGTCCTGCTCATCACGTTGTCCGGCCTGATCGGCGCTGTCACCCCCGTGGGCCGCATGGCAGGCAGCACCGAGCTGTCCAACCTGCTGCTGTACTCCGTGGTGGCATTGCTTGCCTCCCGCGCAAGCTTCCTGGAGCTGACCGATGCACCCGCATGGATCCTGGCAGGCTTTATGATCCTGGCCATCCACGGCATCATTCTGGTGCTGCTGGCAAAGATCTTCCATCTGGATATGTTCACCTGCGGTGTTGCATCTCTGGCAAACATCGGCGGTTCCGCATCCGCTCCCATTCTGGCTGGTGCCTGTTGGCGTTCTGATGGCTCTGATGGGCTACGTCATTGGCACGGCAGGCGGCCTGATTACCGCAAATATCATGGCTCTGCTGGCATAACAAATACTGCAAAAAAGGGGCTGTTGCATGTGCAACAGCCCCTTTTCTTATACGATTTTTTGCTTAGCCGCCCAGATATGCACTGCGCACGCGCTCGTTGGTCAGCAGTTCGGCACCAGTGCCCTCCATGACCACACGGCCCGTCTCAAGGACGTAGGCACGGTCTGCCACAGAAAGAGCCATCTGTGCGTTCTGCTCCACCAGCAGGATGGTCATGCCTTCCTTGTGCACGTTCTGGATGATGTCGAAGATCTCCTGCACCAGCAGCGGCGAAAGGCCCATGGAAGGCTCGTCCAGCATCAGCATGGAAGCGTTGCTCATCAGTGCACGGCCCATAGCCAGCATCTGCTGCTCGCCGCCGGACATGGTACCGGCCAGCTGCTTGCGGCGCTCCTTCAGGCGGGGGAACAGCTCAAACACCTTTTCCTTGTTGGGTGCAATGGTGGAAGCAGGCTGGGTGTATGCACCCATGTCCAGATTTTCTTCCACGGTCATGTGCAGGAACACATGACGGCCTTCCGGCACATGGGCAAGGCCTGCTTCCACGATCTTGTGGGCGCGCATGCCCTTGATGCTGCTGCCCTTGTACAGGATGTCGCCGGTCTTGGGCTTCAGCAGGCCGGAAATGGTCTTCAGGGTGGTGGATTTTCCAGCACCGTTGGCACCGATCAGGGTGACGATCTCGCCCTGATCCACCTCGAAGGAGATGTCCTTGACGGCGTGGATGTTGCCGTAATAGACGTTGATGTTATCAACTTTCAGTAACGTATCAGCCATGGCTTAGCCCTCCTTCTTGCCCAGATAGGCTTCGATGACCTGCGGGTTGTTGCGGATCTCATCCGGCGTGCCCTTGGCGATGATGCGGCCGAAGTTCAGCACGGCAATGCCTCGCAGATGCCCATGACCAGGCTCATATCATGCTCGATCAGCAGCACGGCGATGTTGAACTCGTCGCGGATGCGGCGGATGGTCTCGGTTAGTTCTGCAGTCTCGGAGGGATTCATACCGGCAGCAGGCTCGTCCAGCAGCAGCAGCTTCGGGCTGGTGGCCAGTGCACGCATGATCTCCAGACGGCGCTGTGCGCCGTAGGGCAGGCTGCCTGCCTGCACATTGGCGAGGTCTGCCATGTGGAAGATATCCAGCAGCTCCAGAGCACGCTCGGTGCACTTCTTCTCTTCCTTCCAGTAGTTGGGCAGGCGGATCAGGGAGGAGGCCAGATTGTACTTCATGGACTCGTGCAGGCCCACCTTGATGTTATCGATGACGCTCAGTTCCTTGAACAGGCGGATGTTCTGGAAGGTACGGGCCACGCCCATGCGGTTGACCTGATAGGTCTTTTTGCCGGCGGTGGGCATACCATCGATCAGGATGGAGCCGCGGGTGGGCTGGTAGACGTTGGTCAGCAGGTTGAACACGGTGGTCTTACCGGCACCGTTGGGGCCGATCAGACCGGTGATCTCGTTGCGGCCGATCATCAGGTTGAAGCCATCCACGCGGTCAGACCGCCGAAGTCGATGCCCAGCTCACGCACGTCCAGAATGGGCTTTTTGTCCTTGTCGCGGTCGGTCAAAAAGCCGCCGGAGGGCACACTGTGTAACTTGGTCTGGAACTCACTCATGGTCTGCACCCTCCTTTGCTTTCTTCTGGAACAGTTCGCCGTTCATGATCTTTTCCACAATGCGGCTCATGGAGAAGTCGTAGCTGCCAAGCAGGCCGCCCGGACGGAAGATCATCATGAGGACCAGCACCAGCGAGTAGACTACCATGCGGTAGCTGTCAAAGCTGCGGGTCGCCTCGGGCAGGATGGTAAGCACGGTCGCGGACAGGATAGAGCCCAGCATGAGCCCATGCCGCCCAGAACCACCATGACCAGAATTTCGATGGACTTCATGAAGCCGAAGGTGGAGGGGTCCAGACGCCCAGATAGCAGGCGTACAGGCCGCCGGCCAGACCGGCAAAGGCGGCGGAGAATGCAAAGGCCATGACCTTATAATAAGTAGTCTGGATGCCGCAGCTTTCGGCAGCGATCTCGTTATCGCGGATGGCCAGCACGGCACGGCCGTGGCGGCTCTTCATCATGGCGTGGATGGCAAAGCAGGTAATGACCACGCAGATGAACACATTGGCGAAGTTAGAATACTTGGGGATGTTCTTCAGGCCCTTGGCACCGTAGAACAGCTTGAAGCCCAGCACATCATCGATGTTGTTCAGGGTGATGCGGATGATCTCGCCAAAGCCCAGCGTCAGGATGGCCAGATAATCACCGGTCAGGCGCAGAGCAGGAATGCCGATCAGCACGCCGAACAGGCCCGCCACGATGCAGGCCAGCACCAGACCCACGACAAAAGCGACACCGGAGGGCAGATTGCTGTATTTCGTGAACAGGGCGCAGGTGTAAGCACCCACGGCCATGAAACCGGCGTGGCCCAGCGGCAGCTGGCCCAGATAACCGGTGGCAACGTTCAGCGAGACAGCCAGAATGATGTTGATGCCCACGGTGAGAAGCACCTTGTTCTGGTAGGTGGACAGCACGTTCTGGGTGAGGAAGGACAGGCCCACGAACAGCAGAGCCACCAGCACGGCGTTCATCAGGTAGCGCACGGGCATTTTGAGCGTTTTGCGTTTGGTATTCATCTTCATGCCCTCCTTACACCTTTTCCTGAACCTTGCGGCCAAGGAAGCCGGTGGGCTTGACCAGCAGCACGATGATCAGGATCGCAAACGTGACGGCATCCTTCCATGCGGAAAGGCCGATGGCGGAAACAAAGCACTCACACAGGCCGATGGCGATGCCGCCGATCATGGCACCGGGGATGGAGCCGATGCCGCCCAGAACGGCTGCAACGAAGGCCTTCAGGCCAAGCATGGAGCCCATGGTGGGGGTCGCCTGCGGGTAGCTGCAGCAGTACAGCACCGAGCCGATACCGGCCAGTGCGGAGCCCACCGCAAAGGTAAAGGAAATGGTGCTGTTGACGTTAATGCCCATCAGGCGGGCAGCGTCCATATCCTCAGACACGGCACGCATGGCCTTGCCGAGCTTGGTCTTCTGCACAAGGAAGGTGAGCACCAGCATGGACAGCACCGTGACCAGCAGGGTGATGACAGAGGTGAGGCCCAGCGGCACAGAGCCGATGCGGAAGGTCTGGTTGGTGTAGTAGGCCGGAATGACCTTTGCACCGGAACCAAGGATCAGCTCTGCAGTGTACTCCAGGAAGAAGGACACGCCGATTGCCGTGATCAGCAGGGAGATACGGGGTGCGCTGCGCAGCGGGGTGTAGGCGATCTTCTCGATCACAACGCCCAGCAGCGTGCAGGTGATGATGGTGGCGCACACAGCAGTGACCGGGCCAAGGCCCAGCTGATTCATCACGAACCAGGACATGTACGCACCAACCATAATGACATCGCCATGGGCAAAGTTCAGCAGCAGGATGATGCCGTACACCATGCTGTAACCCAGTGCGATCAGTGCATAGATGCTGCCAAGGGACAAGCCGTTGATCAGCTGGCTAAAAAACACTGTCATGGACTGATACTTCCTTTCTTTGCGGCGTTTGCACGCCTTTTGGGGAATGCACTTTTTTACCAAAAAAGCGGAGACGGCCGAGCAAAACCTGTTCCGGCGGTCTCCGCAATGGGTCTTTTATTTCTGAGTGCTGCCTTTATGCCGCACACCGGTGCGCAGAATCAAAGCAGATCAGAACATTTCCTTCAGAACGGGGGTTGCACCGTCGAAGCACAGGATAGCGGTCTGCTTGACGGGGTTGTGGTGCTCATCGAAGGTGAAGGTGCCGGTGATGCCATCGATGGTGCCGCCTGCGATAGCATCGATGACGGCCTGCTTATAGTCGTCATCACCGGCAGCCAGACCGGCATCCTCAGCAGCCTGAATGCCATAGACAACGGTCATGGCAGCATCGTAGCCCAGAGGAGCGAAGCCGTTGGGGTACTCCTCACCGTACTCAGCCTTGTAGGCATCCTCAAAGTCGGGGTTGGAGCCCTTTGCGTAGTTTGCGCAGAAGTAGGCATCCTTCAGCTGGTCGGCAGTTGCGTAGCCTTCCAGACCATCCCAGCCGTCGCCGCCCAGGAAGGGAACTGCCAGACCGATGCTCTCAGCCTGAGCCAGGATCTGACCGACTTCCTGATAGTAGTTGGGGCAGAACACCACTTCGGGAGCCTTGCCCAGAATGGTGGTCAGCTGGGTCTTGTAGTCCACATCGCCCTCAGAGTAGGTCTCCTGATCGACGATGGTGCCGCCCAGGCTCTCGAACTCGTTGACGAAGTTCTCTGCCAGACCCTCGTTGTAGTCAGCGCCCTTCTGGAAGATGACGGCTGCCTTGGTGTAGCCCAACCGCTGGTAAGCGTAGTCAGCCATCTTGATGCCCTGGAACGGGTCGGTGAAGGTTGCGCGGAACACATTCTCGTTCACGGTGTCGGTCTCGGCATCGTAGGTGACAGCCTCAGCGGTAGCGGAAGCGGTGACCATGGGCATGTTGTAGTCTGCGCTCTCGGCAGCAAGTGCCAGAGTCGGGGTGGTGGTAACATCGCCCACCAGAGCGGTGATGCCCTGATCGCACATCTTGGTGAAGCAGGTAACAGCCTGAGTTGCATCGCCCTGCTCATCCATGGCGATGATCTCCAGCTGCTTGCCGTTGATGCCGCCCTTTTCGTTTACCTGCTTCAGGTACAGGGTAGCGCCGTTGACAACGGCCTGACCGTAAACGGAAACATCACCGGTCAGAGGTCCAAGAACGCCCACCTTGATGGTGTCGCCGGAAGCAGCGGCACCAGAAGCTGCGGTAGAGGCGGAAGCAGCAGTGCTGTTGGAAGAACCGCCGCATGCAGTCAGAACGCCGGCTGCAGCAACAACACCTGCAGCGGCCAGGAAATTACGACGAGAAATCATCTTTTTCATAGTGAATATCCTCCTTAGGAGCATTCGTGCTTCAGTATAAAAACGGAAGCAAGGCCCTCTTTCCCTCAAAGCGACCTTGCTTCGTTATCAATATTATAGACCTGTGAGCCAAAATCCGCAATTCACAAACCGTCCATACTTTCAGGGGCATTTTGTGGACTTTGTCGCCAAAATAGCCAAAAGCAATGGGTCTGTTTTGTGCACTATTTCAATTGCTTCATTTTTGTTTGTGTGTCAGGTGAACACAATTCACAAGTTGCAAAAGGGTTACAGGGTCTCCATTTCGGCATCTGCGGCGAACTCGGCCTCTGCACGTGCCTCGGCAGCTTTGCCTCTGCTTCCGCTTTGGCCAGAGACTCTGCAAGGACCTTGCGGATGGCGGTGAAGTAGAACACCAGCGACAGGCCGGTGCCGATGCACCAGCCCACGGGCCATGCCATCCAGATGCCCGTGCTGCCCAGAGCAGTGCTGCTCAGCACAATGGCGATGCCCACGCGCAGGATCAGGTCGGAGAAGGTGGCGATCATAAAGCGCACCATCATGCCGCAGCCGCGCAGGATGCCGTCAGTGACCAGCTTGAGCGACACCACAAAATAGAAGGGAGACAGGATGCGCAGGAACAGCATACCGGTGTCGATGGCCGGACCCTGCGGGTCATTCATGAACAGCAGCAGCAGGAAGCGGCCGAAGAAGAAGTACAGGAGCACGATGGGCACGCAGATGATCCACACCAGATTGCGGCCTGCGCCAAAGCCCTTGTGCACACGGTCCATCTTGCCCGCGCCCATGTTCTGGGAGGTGTAGTTGGAGATGCCGTTGCCCAGCGTGGTAAAGGAAGTGATGACCATGTTGTTCAGCTTGACGGCTGCAGAGTAGCCTGCAATGACGCTGGCACCAAAGGTGTTGATGACGCTCTGCAGGATGATGTTGCCCACAGAGACGAAGCTCTGCTGCAGGATGCTGGGAATGGCCACCACGGCCACCTTGCCCAGCATGTTCCAGGAGAAGAGCACCACCTTGTGGGTGGACTTGAAGGCACCGATGCGGCGGAACACCACCACCATGGCCAGCACGCAGCTCACACCCTGACACAGGAAGGTGGCCCATGCCACACCGGCTACGCCCATCTTGAGACCGGCCACGAACAGGATGTCCACGCCGATGTTGGACAGGGACGAGACTGCCAGAAAATAGAAGGGCGTTTTGCTGTCGCCCAGAGCGGAGAAGATGCCGGTGGCGATGTTGTAGAAGAACATGAAGGGCAGGCCCAGCACGTAGATATCCAGATACAGCGAAGAATCCGCAAGGATCTCCTCCGGGGTGTTGATGAGCTCCAGCAGGCTGTGGCAGCCCACAAGGCCGATCAGCATCAGCACGGCGCACAGCACGGCAGAGCCGATCAGGGAAGTGTAGACCGAAGTCTTCATCTCATCGTAGTCCTTTGCGCCAAAGTAGCGGGACACGATGACCGAGCAGCCAATGTTGCAGCCAAAGGCAAATGCAATGAAGATCAGGGTGATCTCGTAGCTGTTGCCCACAGCAGCCAGTGCATTCTCGCCGATGAACTTGCCTGCAACAAGGCTGTCGGCAATGTTGTACAGCTGCTGGAAGATGATGCTGCCGAACATGGGCAGGCAGAACTGCCACAAAACCTGTGACGGCTTGCCGACCGTCAGATCCTTATTCATATAGAAAATCCTCCTCTATCTACCATAAAGAAACATATTAGAACCAAAACAGTATAGAGTCGCCCTGACAAAAAGTAAAGAAAAATTTTAGTATATCTGCCATATGAAATTAATATGATAGGCATGACGCATCCCCGCTGCTGCCAGTGGGCAGACTGTAAAGACCAGCTGTTTCCTGCTTTGCCGGAATGTTCTGCCCCATCAGCTGCCGTTTTTTGCCCCTTAAAAAGTTTACATCCGCAAACATGCGCATCGGCTCTTGCACCGGGCCGGAAAGCGTGGTAGGATACTATTGGTTAGTTAGACATAACTATCATAATTGGCCGTCACCCGTCTGCCCGCCCCGGGCAGCACAGGGAAGGAAATGATATTCAGGAGGTTTTCGAGATGAACTATCTGGAAATTGAATCTGTTGTAGGCCGCGAGATCCTGGACTCCCGCGGCAACCCCACCGTGGAAGCTGAGATCACGCTGGCCGACGGCACTGTGGCACGCGGCTGCGCACCTTCCGGCGCATCCACTGGTGAGTTTGAAGCTCTGGAGCTGCGGGACGGCGACAAGGGCCGCTATCTGGGCAAGGGCGTGACCAAGGCTGTTGAGAACATCAACACCGTCATTGCTGATGCTGTTGTGGGCATGGATGCCTCCGACATCTACGCCATCGACGCTGCCATGATCAAGGCCGACGGCACCAAAGATAAATCCAATCTGGGCGCAAACGCCATTCTGGCCGTGTCCATTGCCGCCTGCCGTGCAGCCGCTGCTTCTCTGGATATGCCGCTGTACCGCTTTCTGGGCGGTGTGAACGGCAACCGCCTGCCCGTGCCCATGATGAACATTCTGAACGGCGGCGCACACGCCACCAACACCGTGGATACGCAGGAGTTCATGATCATGCCGGTGGGTGCACCCTCCTTCAAAGAGGCGCTGCGCTGGTGCGCTGAGGTGTTCCATGCCCTGGCTTCCATCCTGAAGGCCAAGGGGCTGGCTACCTCCGTGGGCGATGAGGGCGGCTTTGCCCCCAACCTGTCCAGCGACGAGGAGACCATTGAGACCATTCTGGCCGCCATCGAAAAGGCCGGTTACGTGCCCGGCAAGGACTTCATGCTGGCTATGGATGCCGCGTCCTCCGAGTGGAAGAGCCCCAAGGGCAAGGGCTTCTACAAGCTGCCCAAGGCCGGCACCGAGTTCACCTCCAGCGAGCTGATCGCACACTGGAAGAGTCTGGTGGAAAAGTACCCCATCATCTCCATCGAGGACGGCCTGGATGAAGAGGACTGGGAAGGCTGGCAGGAGATGACCCGCGAGCTGGGCGGCAAGGTCCAGCTGGTGGGCGACGACCTCTTTGTGACCAACACCGAGCGTCTGGCCAAGGGCATCGGGCTGGGTGCAGGCAACGCGATCCTGATCAAGCTGAACCAGATCGGTTCTGTTTCCGAGACGCTGGAGGCCATCAAGATGGCCCACAAGGCCGGTTACACCGCCATCAGCTCTCACCGCTCCGGCGAGACCGAGGACACCACCATTGCCGATCTGGCCGTGGCGCTGAACACCTGCCAGATCAAGACCGGTGCTCCCAGCCGTACCGAGCGTGTTGCAAAGTACAACCAGCTGCTGCGCATTGAGGAGCAGCTGGGCGGCAGCGCCGTTTACCCCGGCATGGCAGCTTTCAACGTAAAGCGCTGAAGCTGTTGAAAAACAATTGCTCTTCCGGCACCCGTACTGCTTTTGCAGCGGCACGGGTGCCGTTTTGTTTTCTCCCAATTTTTTCCTGCAATCCGCTGCTCTGCCCAGCCGTATTCCATGCATGCCGGGCATTTTTGACCCGAAATTGCAAAAAAAAGGAGCAAAACATTCATGTTATCTACTCTGATCTCTCTGTACAAGCTGCTGGGCACCGGCGATTTTGTAAAAGTGCTGCTGATCCTGCTGAAGGGGCTTTTCGGCTGATGCAAAGCCGCCCTTCTCACTGCGGAAACGGGACTGCCTTACCGGCGGTCTCTTTTTTTGCCTTCTCACTTTACTTTCTTAAAAAAATATGCCATAATGAAACCAGTATTTTCCGGTTTAAAAGCCGTGCCCTGTACTGGGAAATCAGGGCCAGAATCCAACAGAAGAGGGGTATTTTGTTATGAGCAAAACCATCATCCCGCAAACTATACGCCCGCGCTGAACCTGTACGACACGCAGCGCGCCATTGGTACGGTCAAGCGTCTGTTTGCCGACACCTGTGCGCCACACTGAACCTGTACCGCGTGTCTGCTCCGCTGTTTCTGGAAGCATCCACCGGTCTGAACGACGACCTGAACGGTGTCGAGCGCAAAGTTACCTTTGATATCAAGGAAAGCGGCATTGAGGCACAGGTGGTGCAGTCACTGGCAAAGTGGAAGCGCAAGGCCCTGAAGGACTACGATTTCCGTGTGGGCAAGGGCCTGTACTGCGATATGAACGCGATCCGCCGTGACGAAGATCTGGACAACCTGCACTCGATCTATGTGGACCAGTGGGACTGGGAAAAGGTGATCCGTCTGGAAGACCGCAACGAGGCTTACCTCAAGAGCGTGGTGCGCTCCATCGTGTCCGCTGTCTGCGCCACCGAGATGAACCTGCACGCCATGTTCCCCCAGCTGCAGGAGCTGCCGCTGCACAGCCCCAACGTCACCTTCATCACCACGCAGGAGCTGGAGGACCAGTACCCGGACCTGACCCCGAAGGAGCGTGAGAACGCCTTTGTGAAGGAGCACGGCACCACCTTCCTGATGAAGATCGGCGCTCCGCTGAAGAGCGGTAAGCCCCATGACGGCCGTGCCCCCGACTATGACGACTGGGATCTGAACGGCGATCTGCTGTTCTGGAACGACCCGCTGCAGTGCAGCTATGAGCTGAGCAGCATGGGCATCCGCGTCAGCCCTGAAAGCATGGACAAGCAGCTGACCATGGCTGCTGCGACGACCGCCGCGCCCTGCCCTTCCACAAGGCCGTACTGAACGGTGAGCTGCCTTACTCCATCGGCGGCGGCATCGGCCAGAGCCGCCTGTGCATGCTGCTGCTGGGCAGCGCCCACATTGGCGAAGTGCAGGCCAGCGTCTGGGACGCAGCCACCCGTGAAGCCTGCGCCAAGGCAGGCATCCCGCTGCTGTAAGCAGGTTTTCCACACAAAGATTCAAAAGGCAGGATACCACCCTCATGGTGGTACCCTGCCTTTGTTCGTTTTTTGCCTGTATCCGGGGAGAAATAGTTCGAGTCCTATACCACCACCAAACAAAAAATCCCCAGACGAATGTCTGAGGATTTTTGTGGTGGAGAATTAGGAACTCGAACGCCAGCCCCCCTGCGTGGGCAGCAGCGTGCCGCTTGCGCCGGTGAGATCAGTATTCAGTTCCATACAGCGTCTCAGCTCCGGTATTCCGCCGGCAGCTGATCCATGGTCTGCCACTTGTCCATGGCTTCTTCCAGCTTCATGCCCTTAGCCACTGCATCGCGGCGGCAGGCGTTGACAGCCTGGATCTCCTTCATCTTGGCACCGGTCAGGGTGTAGCCCTTCATGGCGATGAGGGTAGCCGCCCATGCCACCATGGGGATGATGCAGAACAGCACGATGACCACCCAGTTCATGCCCGGGGTGTAGGGGTCATACTGGGTGGGCAGGCTCTGCAGGCCCACAAAGCTGACCGCAATGCCCACAACGGTAGCGGACAGGCTGGACACCAGCTTGTCCACCAGACTGAACAGGGTGCCCATGATGCCGGGGATATACTTGCCGCTGCGGTAGGTCTCGTAGTCGGAGCAGTCGGCCACCATGGGGATGGGCATATCGGCGGTGGCGTAGTAAGCACCGTAGCCGATGCCGAAGAAAGCGATGAACAGGATGGTGTACAGGTTGATGGAAAGGCCGTTCTCGCCCAGAATGGACAGTGTGAAGGCATCGCCGCGGCCCCAGAGCAGCAGCAGCACCAGCACGCCCACATAGCACACCAGCGCCACGCTGACGTACTTCATCAGGCTGGCCTTCTGGCCCTCCTTCTGGCTGGTGCGGACGGTGAGCAGGAAGAAGGGCACGCTGAACACATAGCCCAGCACCATCATGGGCAGGTACAGGCCGTCGTAGTTGCCCATCATGCAGCCGTACAGCATGCACAGCACGGTGGTGTTGGTGGCGATGGAAAGTGCCAGCTTGCAGCCTGCACCGGCCACCATCAGCCGCTGCATGGGATCGTTGTTTTTGATGATCTGGATGTACTCCCGCACTTTGATCTTCTCGGTCTTTTTCGCCGCCGATGCCAAAGTACTTGGCTGGTCCTTCTCCCAGATGCCGATGACAGCCAGCAGGGTGAGCAGGATGGAGATGACGATGCCCACCGGAGCCAGCGTGCGGAAGAACCCGGCGGAAGCGTAGCCGCCTCATAGTTCTTGGCAAGGATGGGGGCAAAGAACTGCATGGCACCCATGCCCAGCAGGCTGCCCACCGTGTTGAAGATGGTAAACAGGGGACGCTGCTTGGGGTCATTGGTCAGCACGGTCTGGCCGGAGCGGGTGCAGCTGGTCTGGAAGGTGTAGCCGATGACCCACACGGCATACAGGGCAACGAACGCAGCGTAGCGCAGCCCCATGGCACTGGCGGGGATGAGCGGGGTGAGGCAGTACAGCACCAGAATGCTTGCCGCCATGATGAGGTTGCCGATGACCATGAAGGGCCGGAACTTGCCGAACCTGCCGTTGGTGCGGTCCATGAGGGCACCAATGATGGGGTCGGTGACGGCATCGAACAGGCGCATGCCGGTGACCATCACCGAAGCAAACAGCATGCTCAGGGCCAGCACTTTGCTGCCGAAGGTCGCGATGTAGGAAAGCACCAGCACATAGTACACGTTGGTCGCGCCGTTGTTCAGCGGAAACAGCACCAGCTGGTAGGTTTTGGCGCGGTTCACACTCGACGCCGTTGTTTTTTGTTCGCCCATTGCGGTCTCTCCTTTTGTCTTTGATAAAAAGCGGCAGCCCGCCCCGCCTTCGGGGCAGGCTGCCGTAACATGGGGTCAGGGATCGTGCAGACCGGAATTACTTCTGGTCAACAGCAGGAGCGGTGTCTGCCAGCTCCTTCTTGCGCTTGAGGGCCTTGCTCAGCTGCCATGCGCACAGCACGGTCAGCACAGCCAGCACGGCGATCAGTGCATAGATCGCAGTCTGCCACCAGGGCAGCACGGTCTTGAGCGTATCGCTTGCAGACCAGCCGTTCATGGCGTTGGAGTTGACCACGGTGTACAGGATGTGATGCATTGCATTGCGCATCTGGGTCACGATGTAGGCATCGTTCTCGTAGTTGGCAGCCTTGGTGGTGTGGATCTTGGGCATCGGGCTGTCCCAGATGTCAGAACCGGCGATCAGGCCGTCCACCAGATCCATGTACTGGCTGGAGCCGGAGAAGTCGGTGATGCACATGCCGCGCATGCCCAGCTCCTCGCGCAGGAAGCCGTTCAGCAGGTTGGCGTTGGCACCGCACCAGGTTGCGCCCCAGCGGTTGAAGCCGGTCATCACGCACCATGCGCCGCCATCCGTGATGGCCTTATCGGCCACTTCCAGATAGATCTCGCGGGCGGTCTGCTCGTTCAGCCAAGTGTTGACACCGCGGCGGCTGGTCTCGGAGTCGTTCAGGGCAACGTGCTTCAGGTAGACATACACGCCCTTGGACTGGATGCCCTGCACCTCGGCAGCGCAGATGGTGCCGGCCACAAAGGGATCCTCGGCGTAGTACTCGAAGTTACGGCCGGAGTAGGCGGTACGGTGCATGTTGATGCCGGGGCCGTACAGGCCGGAGTAACCCATGGCAAGGCAGTCCTCACCGATGCACTTGCCCACTTCGTTGATCAGGTCCACATTGAAGGTGGCAGCCATGACATCCTCGGAGGTGTAGCACATGGCGGATGCACCGCCGGTCAGGGCAGCGGTCAGGCCCTGCGGGCCGTTCTCGTCCTTGGTAGCGGTCTTGCCGATGGAGGCAGCCGCCGCAGTGTTGTGGAAGCCCAGAGTGATGGTGTTGACCATCTCATCGAAGGTCAGCTGATCCAGCAGGGTCTCCCACTGGGGATCGTCGAAGCCTTTGCCGATCATGGAAGCGAGGGTCAGGCCGTTCTTGGCACCCAGAGTGGGCATCTCGACGCTGTCGGCCTCGGTGCCGTCGTACTGGGTAAAGGCCAGATCTGCAGCCAGCGTTTCGTTGGCGGTCAGGGCTGCAGGCTGGGTGGGAACCGTTCCGGTCCAGTCGGAGCGGCTCATCCAGGTCACGCTGCCGGGAGCATCGCTGCTCTTGTTGGGGTCGGACTCATCGAACAGGTTGGTGATGGCAGTGCCGTTGGCGCTGGTGGCGTAGGTGGTGGTATCCAGTGCCTCGTTGGTCCACTTCCAGACCAGAGAAGTATCGCCGTCCTCGGTCATGCGGCCATTGGTGCCGGCACGGTGTAGCCCTTGGCAGCAAGGATGTTGTTGACAGCGTTGTGAGAATCGGTAGCAGCGGTGAAGTAGTAGTCACCGGCATCCAGAATGTAGGTCTTGGCGTTGTTTGCGTCGTAGGTGCGCAGCTCGCTCTTCTTCACGGTGATGGTCACATCCTCGGAAGCGCCGGGAGCCAGCACATCGGTCTTGGCAAAGCCGCACAGCTCTGCAGCGGCCTTCTCGATGCCGTTTGCCTTGTCGTAGTCGGTGTAGGGAGACTGGAAGTAGACCTGCACGGTCTCCTTGCCGGAATAGGTCTTGCCGGTGTTGGTGACCTTCAGGGTGACGGTGAAGGCATCGTCAGACTCGGCCACATTGAAGTTGCTGTAAGCGAAGGTGGTGTAGCTGTCGCCGTAGCGAGGATAGCAACGGTGGTGGCCCAGTCATAGTCGCCTGCCTTGGCAGTGCCCATGACCACATCCTCGTAACGGGTCTCGAAGTAGCGGTAGCCCAGATAGATGCCTTCCTGATAGACGCTGTACATGCCCTGCACGTCTGCACCCTCGGTCAGCAGGTTGTACTCTGCTGCGTTGGGGTAGGCCTGGGTGTAGAAGTTGTACATGGCAGGGTTTGCCAGATTGTCGTACAGGTAGGTGTCCACCAGAGAGCCGGAGGGGGTCACAGTGCCGGCGAGCAGCTGGCCCACACCGTTGATGCCGGTTTGGCCCACATCACCGATCCACATGGCGGCATCGATGCCGTAGTCCTCGCCGCAGATGGCAGGGTTGAGAAAGTCCATCTCCAGTGCGTTGGAGCTGTTGATCAGGACGACGATGGACTTGAAGGTGCCGTTGTCCTTCAGTGCCTTCAGGTTCTTCAGCAGCTCGATCTCTTCAGCAGACAGCTCCAGATAGTTGCCGCTGCCCTCGGAACCGGAGATCCAGCTGTCGTTGGTGCCGTTGGCACCGCTGGGCAGGTCTGCGCCCTCACCGCCGGAGCGGGAGAACACCACGATGGCAGCATCGCCGTACTCGGCAAAGCTACTCTCGGCGCTGGACAGTGCGCTCCACGGAGCTTCATTGACAGCGTACTGGGTGTTTGCTTCCAGCGTATCCGAGATGGAGGCCGGGGGTAATGCGGCTGTAATTCGTCATCATGCTGTCGGACTTGTACAGATCCCACAGCGTCTGGTTGACCTGAATGCCCTGAGCTTCCAGTGCTTCCTTCAGGTTGGGGGCCTTGCTGGTATCCACGGAACCGGAGCCGGTGCCGCCGTACATCAGGTCCACAGAGCCATGGCCGAACAGGCTGACCTTGGCGCTGCCTGCCAGCGGCAGGGCAGCGTTGTCGTTCTTCAGCAGGGCAGCGCCCTCGGCCTCAACGGTGGCGCACAGCTCTGCTTCGTAAGCCTCGCGCTCTTCGTCGGAAGCAAAGCCCGCTTTGAAGTATTCGGTATCTTCCGTAGTGTTGCCCTTGATGATCTTATAGGTCGATGCATTCAGAGCAACGTTCAGGGTGGTGGCGTACTGATTTGCGATCATGTTGCCCACGATGGCGGCGATGGTCAAAATTGCCGTCAGCGCAGTGAGCACCGACCACAAACGTACTTTGGGTTTTTGGTATTCATTGGTTCTCCTCCTTTTCATGTATAACAACCGCCAGACAGCGGAATGTCCTTGTTTATACCCAGTTTGCACTCTTGGACTTGGTTTTCACCAGCTTGTAGCTGGGGTTCGGCTCTGCCACATTGCAGAAGGATGCGGTGTCGATGCAGTCGCCTGCAACGGCCTTCAGCTCCACCTTGCCATGCAGCGGCACGCGGAACTTGAAGATGTGCTCGCCGGTCTGCTCTGCCAGCTTTTTGCCGTCCGCATACAGGGCGACGGTGTTCTGGTTGGAGTAGACCTTGACCTCGATCTCCTTCTCGGTACGGTCGGTGAACCGCTTGGAGCAGATATGGACGAAGTTTTCCTCGCTCCACCATGCTTTATAGAGGTAGAAGCTGTCCTTTTTGGTCTTTCGGTCAAAGGTGACAAGACCCTTGTGGTTCATGCCCGGCTCGCCGCCCTGATCCCGGGCATCGGCTGCAAAATCGAACATGTTCCACACATGGGTCGCCCACAGCCACGGGTGGCGATCAAAGCACTTCAGCATATACTCGTGGTACTTGGCCTGATATTCCTCGGTGTGGTCGCCCCGGCGGGGGTGGGCACTGTGGAGGTTGGGCATGCCCTCGGCACCGTACTCGGAAAAGCCCAGCGGACGGTTGGGGTATACCAGATGGAAAAAAGTCCATCCACAGGTCGTTCAGGAACAGGCCCGGCACATACCAGCCCAGATACAGGTTCCAGCTGACCAGATCGGTGATGTGCGCCACCGGGTTGAAGGGGCCGCACATGGCGTAGCAGGCCAGCGTGGTCAGGCGGGTGGAGTCCATCTTGTGGCACAGCTCGTTGAGCACCCGATGGTTGTCCAGCATATTCGCCTTGTCCTTGGTGGAAATGGTGATCTCGTTGGACACGCCCCAGCAGACGATGGAGGGGTGGTTGTAGTTCTGGTGGATGAGCTCCTTCATCTGGCTGATGGTATTTTCCCGGCCATTGGGCAGATGCTCGGAAATGTAGGGAATCTCTGCCCAGACCACCATGCCGTACTGGTCGCACAGGTCGTAGAAATACTGGTCGTGCTGGTAGTGCGCCAGCCGGACGGTGTTTGCACCCAGCTCCCGGATCAGCGCCATGTCCTCATCATGCATCTCCCGGGTGATGGCGTTGCCCAGACCCTTGCGGTCCTGATGGCGGGACACACCGTGAAGGGGATAGGGCTTACCATTGAGGAAAAAGCCCTTCTTTGGGTCTACAGAGAAGCTGCGCAGGCCCACCTTGGTGGTCACTTCATCCACCGGCTTGCCGTCCTGCAGCAAGCGGACGACACAGGTGTACAGGTAGGGGTCCTTCACGCCGTTCCACAGGTGGGGAGCATCCAGATGGAGGAAAGTATTTTCGCCTTCGCCCTTTGCAGCGGTGCGGCCCTCGGCATCCAGCAGCTCCACCGTCACGGTGCCGCTGCCTTCCACCAGCGTTTCCACCTGGATGTCGGCGCTGCCCTCTTTCAGGGTGGGGGTGATCTTCACGCCGGTATCGCCAAAGTGTCCCAGTGCGATGTGGTTTTGTTCACCACCAGCAGCTCACATCCCGGTAGATGCCGCCGTAGAAGGTGAAGTCTGCTTTCTGGGGGTAAACGCGGTCGTTGACGCTGTTGTCCACCCGCACCGTGAGCTGGTTTTCTGCCTGCAGCAGTTCCGTGACCTCTACCCGGAAGGTGGAGTAGCCGCCGTCATGGGTGCAGAGCTGCTGACCGTTCAGCAGAACGGCAGCGCTGGCGTTGACACCCTCGAACTGCAGCCATACCTGCTGCTGTGCCGGGTCGTACACCGGTGCTGCAAAGCGGGTGCAGTAGGTGCAGCAGCCCCGCCAGTAATCGTTGCCGCCGTCCTGACCGTCCCTGGCATTCCATGTATGGGGCAGCTCTACGGCGGTGGTAACGCCGTTCGGGCCGGTGAACTGCCAGTCCTTCATGAGCTTTGCAATACTACGCATCCGATTCCTCCTGTTTTTGCTGTGGTACAGTGATTTTTTCTTGTTCTCTGTTCTTTGTCATTATTTTATCAGAGTGGCCGTATTTCGCAAGATGCGTGCGAAAATCGGTCGTTTTGCGTGCGCATTCGGTTTTGGACTGCCAAATGTGAACTGATATATTTGTAAGTTTTTCACAAGCAGATGTATCCAACAAACCGCAAAAAAGAAAACCGCCGCAGTCCTTCCGTTTCCGGAACTTCTGCGGCGGCTGCCGTTTTCTTAACTTATTTTTGCAGCGGAAAGATGATCTTTTCCGCAAAAAACTCTCCCTGCTCTTCCAAGGTCAAAGTGCCTTTGTACTTCTGCACGATGCGACGGATCACCTTCAGCTCGTATTGTGCAGAGCGGCTTGCCTGCTGTTCCGGCGGGCGCAGCGGGCTGATGATGTTCACCACCACAAAACCCTGCCGCACACAGACCAGCAGATCGATGACCCTGCACTCCGGCCGGGAGACCTGCACCGCGCTTTCCACGGCGTGATCCAGCGCATTGGCAAACATTGCGTACAGATCCCCCGCTTCAAAAAAGCCCAGACAGCTGCCGTTTGCCACAGCATTCAGCTGGATGCCCCGGGACTCGCACAGCAGACTCTTCTCGGTCAGCACCACATCCAGCACCTCGTTGCCGGTGTTGCGGTTCGCGTCATACAGGCGGGCTGCGCGCTCGGCCTCATCAATGCGCTCCGGCGGTACCTCTTCGGGCGACAGCTTGCGGAGATTGGCAATCTGCACTTTCAGCTCATGGCAGCGCTTGTTGATGATCTGCACGTTCTGCCGGGCCACCTGATACTGCTGACGCTGACGCTCGTACAGCAGATTCAGTTCACTCATCTCTTTTTCCATGGCAGACTTCTTGAACAGCTCACTCTGGAAATACAGCAGGGTGATAAAATAGAACTGCCCGATCAGAATGGTAACGGTAAGACTCAGCGGAGTCTGTTCGGCGCGGGCATTGTCCAGCACGGCGGCCTGCACCATGAACAGGATGCCAATGAAGAACGCGCTGAACAGCTGCCGGGGCCCGATGTTGTATTCTCCTTTATAAGGAAGCTGCCGTGCCAGCAGGATGTACACCGCCGCAAAGAATACCGCCCCGGACAGCAGCTGTACCAGAACCGCCCAAGGGGAAGCCATGTTCAGCGGGTGTCCATACCGGGTAAACTGCAGCTCCAGAAAGCACCAGCTCTCGTAGGCGCACTGCGCGATGAGCAGGCTCCATACTGCGCAGTACAGGGCACCTTTTTATTGATATCCGTACACAGATAGATCATCCCGCCCCAGCAGCGCAAAAAAAGGAGATGTAAAGTACTAGCAGCAGGAGCTGCTGCTGCCACAGTGTTGTGGACTGTGCCAGAGGGTCCAGCAGCTGCGCCAGCAAAAGCAGCGGGAGCAGCATCCCGCAGGCGCGCGCCCAAAAATGGGAGCGATGCCGCAAAGGCAGACAAAAAGACCAGCGCCGCGCCCCAGCGCAGCAGCGCCCGGAGCAGGCTGTTCAGCAGCGATGTGGTCACAGCACACCTCCCATGTAGGACGCTACTGCGGTAAGAAAGGCCGTGCGCTGCCGTCGGCTGATCTCCAGCCGGTCGTTTTTCACAAGGGCAAAGTCGTTTTCAATGCCCTTGACGTAGGCCAGATTGACCAGATAGCATTGGTTGCAGCGGACAAAATGATACTCGGCAAGCTGCTTTTCGGCACTTTGCAGGCTGGCGCGTGCCGCGAACTCGCCTTTGGAAGTGTGGTAGTACAGCATCCGGCTGTGGGTCTCCAGATAATAGATATCAGCGGTGTCCAGCAGCTGGATGCCGCCGCCCGCCAGCTGCAGCACCACCTGCCCGCCTCTGCGCCGCTGCACCCGCTGGATGGCGCGGGAAAGCTTGGTGCAGAACTGATAATAGTTCACCGGCTTCAGCACATAATCCAGTGCATCTACCTCGTAGCCTCGGATGGCATACTGTGCCATGTTGGTCACAAAGACCAGCACCACATCCGCATCCACGGCCCGGATGGCTTCGGCCGCTCCAAAACCGTCCAGCCGTGGCATCTCCACATCCATAAAAATGATGTCGAATCCCGGCGTATAGTGCTCTGCGATCTCGGCACCGTCTGTGATGAGACTGATTTCCACCTGCAGGCCCTGCTCCTGCGCATATTGCCGGACGAACCGGTTCAGGCTTTCCCGTGTTTCTTCCTGATCCTCTACGATCGCAATTTTGAACATCCTGCACCCACCTTCTCACTGCGTCTGATCGCCGTATGGCTCTTTTTATTGAAACACACTTTTCTATGAAATGCAATGGAAAACCTTGCGGGGAAAACAGATGCGGTTCTCGTCCTGCTCTGACGTGGGTTAGTGGATGGCGCAGCAAAAAAGCCCCAGACAACCGTCTGAGGACTTTTGTGACAGAGCATTGCCAAGGGCAGGCAAACCTGGATTTATTCTAGATACTGCGGCAGATTCCACGCACCTCGCAGCACACGGTGGACCTCCACAGTCTTTATTTCATCGTTGACGCGGTAAAACACAAGATACTGGTCAACGACCATCCTACGGTAAGCAGGGTCGAGGCGGTAGATCTCGCACATTTTCGGGGTATCGCCCAATTTTGTGATCTTCTCCCGCAGCTCTTTCAGTACGCGGCTAGCTGTTTTAGGGTAAAAGCCAGACAGATATCGGGCGATATCGTTCAGGTCCTGTACAGCAAGGGGCAGATATTTGATTTTATACGTCATACTGCTTGCCCAGCGTCTCCCATACACTTTCGTGGTCTGCCCATTGCGTGTCGGGGTCAGCCGCCTGCTGCTTTGCCTTGGCAAGTGCCTCGGCAACATACCGCTGGTGCAAGAACTCCTCGTACTTGGCGTAGTCCTCAATGTTGATGAGAACTGATTCCCCACGGCCATGATTCGTGATAATCACATGGTCGTGGTCTTTGAGCATTTCCGAATTTCGCGTAATGGTTGCGCAGATCCCGGGAAGGGCGAACGAACGTCTGCATCATACGGGACACCTCCTGTCAGGAATATTGTATCACAAAATGACTACGGACGCAAGGCTGATGATTCTTGTTAGGGCGTGCGGAGCCCCAAACCCTGCTAAGAACGAGTACGGCAAACTGGAATTGACCGAGCTGATAGTTACCGTTTTCTAACACTCCATTCATCATCTTGAGCTTTTCTTTCAGCATAGTAACCGCAAGGCATATCCTTTAGAATACCAACAGAATTATCTAAGTCGAATACTGATTTTAAGGATACTAACTTTGCTTCGTCTGTTTCATGTGCTTTTCCACATAGAAATTGCCACATTCCATCATCTTCATCATGTGATACATATAAAATAGGTTCTCCATTCTCTAATATGTGGCAACAGGTTATTGTAGCTGTATTTGGTGCGTCATAAAATGGGAATTTCATATTTAACACTCCTTCAAATTCCGATTTGTTGAACTGAGCCGAGTATACCACGTCTTGTTAAGAATATCAAAAGGCAGGATACCCCCATGATGGTGATACCCTGCCTTTGCTTGTCCCGGTTCTCGTCCTGTACCGCCACCACGAAAAAAGTCCCCAG
>ENA-OQAJ01000097-OQAJ01000097.1-human-gut-metagenome-genome-assembly--contig:-NODE-97-length-25097-cov-3.678855_pt1 | contig 25097 bp, 24 predicted proteins | sample MGYA00242736_ERZ504529 | MGnify/ENA primary metagenome ERZ504529 (study PRJEB26092, sample SAMD00036275) | human gut metagenome | host: Homo sapiens | study: EMG produced TPA metagenomics assembly of...
TCATTCATAAAATGATAGTACAAAAAATGATCTGTATACCAATGGCATTCTTCTCCTTCTTCTTTCAAAAGTTGGTACTTTTATCGAGAACTCCAAAGAGCTTCCCGAAAGAAAAAGTCGTCAGAATTCAGAAAGTCATGTACAGCAAGCAATTTCTATTGTAGAAGATTTCTACGGACGAGGCCTGACAGTTCAGTATATTGCAGACAAACTGAATCTGAATCGATCCTATCTCTCAGAAATCTTTTCAAAGCAGATGGGTGTTCCATTGAAAAAATATATACTGGATTTTCGCATCACCCAGAGTGAAGAATTTCTTTTTACTTCTGACTGGTCCGTGGACTATATCAGTCAGATCTGTGGATTCAGTTCGCCTTCTTATTTTTCAAAAATATTTAAAGAATACCACGGAATTTCTCCTACAGAATATAGAAAAAACCGTCACAAACGCGAACGCCAAATTGTTCTGGTAAAATAAGGGGCTGTCGCATTAAGTATTAGTGCGTAGCTCCTTTTCTTGTGCAAAAAAATAACTGCCAGACCTCGAAAGAATCCAGACAGAAAAAGACGCAAGCCATATTCTTATGACTCACGCCTTTCTGCATAACTTACTTTTCTATTCTTCTGTTTCTAATTCCAATCTCTGTAAAATATCTCTTACAATACCTGCATCTTCAATCAAATTAATTCCAAAACATTTTTTACCTGCGTCCTTCAAAGACGCACCAACATGATATGCTTTCGTTTTATCAAGAAGTCAATCGGATATTCGCAATCCGCTTTCGCTACTTGCTCATAACCGAATAACTGCTCCGCAGTTTATCAGCAGGGGCTTGTACCCCTCCTGATATAAGTAAGTCCCACCCACTGCTTATTGCTCCTCGCAATTGAAGCAGGGGACTTACTTGATTCGGTTAAAAAACGATCATGAAATGCTCTTGTGTACTTCACATCCAGTTTAGGATACTGTGCATTAAAGTTATCTACATCTGTTTGAGATAATTTTGTCCGTTGCAGTGTATAAACTGTCACCGCCACATTTTCTTTCTTCTTTGACAAAATATTTAATGTTCCTACATCCACATATCCATCTACCAGAACAATTTCCGTTTCTGCCTTCTGAATCAGTTCTATTAGTAAACTGAACGCATCATATATCTGACCATCAAAAAATATCTTTTGATTAGACTCCTCATGATCTGATATGTACTCAAAAATTTGCTCCAGCTTTTCATCTGTCTTTTTCTGATATTCAAGTTGTTTTAACTCAACGTTACTAATCCTTTCAAACAAAAGTGCATTGTTGGCTATAAACCGTCTCATTTCTACGAATGCCCGCATAATACCTATGCTTACATTGATTGCCACCTCACTATGTAATACACTGGCTAGCATTGATATTCTCTGCTCTGTAAATACATACGGTAGCGTACGTCTGCCACCTCGTCCATCCTTTTTTCCTGACTCTTGTATTTTTGAGGTGCCAGATTGGCACTTCAAAGATTCTGCTTCTTCTGTTGTAATCTGAAAACAAAAATCTTCTGGAAATCGTTTTATGTTTCAGGATCACTTCTTCCCGTTCTCTGGCTGCCTTGTCTACTTCCAGAAGGTGCTTTCCAATTGTATCCTGTAAAAGCATCACCTGATAGGTTGAATTTCGATGGTTCTTCAGATAATCTCTGCGTAAGAATCCATATTTGCCAAGTTGCTCCATCTGCTCACCGGATTTATAAGTGAGATTCGGAATTTTGACCACAAATTTACGACATTTACGACAAATCTGACACTGCTTTACAATACCAGACAAAATGACCTATGCCCTGGAAAGCCTGTAAAGCAGGCACTTCTAGGATACACAAGACAGGACAAAAATCGACTTCCATTGTCAAGAGGTGAGCGCTAATTTCACATTTTCCGTACATGGTGGCAGTTACTTTTTCATTCAACCTCTTCACATTTTCCCTTCACATTCTTCTCCACAGGTCTGACTGTTTTTTAACGCTATTATATAACTTCAGATTTTTCTTCCGAATCAGTACGGTGAATCTGTCGAATAATACATCTGATCGATACCGGGACGGTAATAAGGCAGGCTACCGCACCAGATAGCATGACTGCAACATCCTGGAATAGGAACTGGGAATTAAGAATGATCTCCAGGGTATATTGCTGTGTCTGAATGTATGAAAACAATAAAATAGTTCCTCCAAGATAAGCAAACAGCAGCGTATTTACCGTTGTACCGATAATTTCTTTCCCAACCTGATAGCCGGAAGCTGTAAGTTCTTTCGCTGTCAGACCGTTTTTATGAGTCCAGACTTCATATACAGAAGATGTTACAGATAATGCTGTATCGATAACAGCCCCAAGAGTACTGAAAACAGTTACAAATATTCCTACATGAAGCATGTTAATATGAAGGTCCGTACTGTAATAATACATAAAATCGTCTTCCGAAATCTGCAGCTCATTTAACCCGTAACTTCCTGATCTCCATGTAATAATATAAATAGGAATAAACAAAAGTAACATTACCAGCAGTGTAGCCAGAAAAGCCGCCCGCGTCTTTGGATTATTTCCGTTCTGATAAAACAGAGAAATATAACAGACACCTGCACCTGCCACCAATATCAGGAGCAGTACAGGAAAACCGGCAGACATCAGCATAATTGAAAAAAACAAAATTACAATATTCCCCGCCAATGTCATAATTGACATGGCTCCACGCTCTCCGCCAATCAAGATCACCAGAAAAATTAAAATCAATGCAAGAAAAATGATCATTCTCTGACACCCCTTTTCCGTGATGGTATTTTCATAATCACTGAAGCAATAAAAACAGATACCGGTATTGCCAGTACAATTCCAATACTTTCTATCAGAAAACGACAGATATCATATGGAATGTGGTATCTCACGATCGTTACAAAGCTTATATCATTATTCATCTTAAGTATGAACATGGGAATCATGCCGCTTGCCAGAACAAACAGCAGTACATTTATCATGGTTCCCATAATATCATATCCGATCTCACGACCGGAATGTATCAGTCTTCTCAGAGAAACCGATGGATTTTTCCGCACGATCTCTCCTACTGCTGCGCTGATCGTCACCGTCACATCCATAATTGCACCAAGTCCTGTCAGCATAATATCTGCCCAGAATATATCTGCTGAATTGCCTGTACTTCCAAGATATTCCAGATTGGAATAATCCAGATCTCCGTACATATAAATAGAAAATTCAAACAATGCCATGATCAGAAACAGAACACACAGTGTCGAAAGAACTGAGGAAAATGTTTTTCTGTGAATTCCATTTAAGCAGATCAATGTAGTCAGTGAAAAAAGAACTGCGATGACATTACAGATATTTAAAATATTTTTCCCCTCTGTAAAAGCCTGAAATCCATACGCAAATATGACCGTATTCAGTATCAGTGATATTATCGTGTAAAATCCCTGCTTTCCTGTAATGCAGATCAGAAGAAAAAATAATCCTCCTGCCAATAAGGCCAGATACCCATCCCTTTTTACAGAGCGTATCGTTTTTCCGGGGCTTTCCTTTGAACCGCTTAAAAGAACGGTGTCTCCTTTATGATATTTCTTGGTCTGAACCTGAGAAGATGTATATTCATTAGAGGCCGTTATTTTTTCCCCTTTATGCGAACCGTTTAATATCCGTGCCGTAATATTCTGAGTATAGTAATATTCTTTTGAGCCCCTGGTTCCTTCTCTGCTCAGAGTCTGTTTTTCTGTTACGGAACATATTTTTGCCAGCGGTGTATGATAAAATCGGGAATTACAGCAGGTAAACAGAACAAAAATAATATATATACCGGCTAAAAGATATTTTTTGTGAAATACGCAGGATTTCATTAACTTCATTCCCCCTGTAGAAATATTGCAATCGTAAATGCACTGACCTATTGCTTTTTATCGAAGTAACATTGTACGCTTTTTGAAAGTATCGGTCAATATAAGGTATACAAAAAAACAGCAGCAGAACCGTTTTCACAATTCTGCTGCTGCCCCATAATTATTTTAGCAAATACCTGACTCCAAAAAAGCCATTATTTACAAAGCTCAGAAAATGCATCTGCAACAAACTGAACCTTGGTTCCGATGATAACCTGTACAGAAGTTTTTCCAGGTTTGATCACGCCTGCAACACCTGCAGATTTGATCACCTTATCATTTACAGCTGTAATATCCTTAACCTCAAGTCTCAGTCTTGTGATGCAGTTATCAATGCTTGTGATGTTCTCTTTTCCGCCACAGCCTTCAAGGATTTTTGCGGCAATAGCAGTATAATCATCATTTGCAAGTAATATGTTTTTCGCAGCCTCTTAACGCAAATAAAAACTATCCTGTCAGGTACAAAGCTTCTCAACTTTGCAATTTGTTCAGGATAGTTTTATTTATTGAAAAAATATTTAATTTTCGTCAGATATATTTTTATCTGATAATCCTGATCTGGCACGCCTCCATGGCTTTCAGTGCATTCTCATGACTCTCCGGTGTTACGCCAGCGCAGCATGTGGCATCAACACAGATCGGCACTTCCGGAAGGGATGCCTTGATCAGAAGAGCATTGGAGATTACACAGATGTCTGTGCAAAGTCCCACAAGAGTAATGCTTCCGATTCCCTGGTCTTCATTAAGTGTAACCAGTTCGCCCACCAGATCTGTTGAACCGAAAGTCTCTTTGTCGATCGGCTCTGTTTTTCTCAGTGCATCCAACTCTTTTCGGATCTGCCAGCCTTCGGTATCACGGATACAATGCTTAACCGGAAGGTTTTTCCCCTCCTGTGTTTCCAGATAATATGTCTCATGAGTATCCCTTGTGAAAAATACCTCTCCGTCAAAATTGCGGATCTTCTCTTCTACCTTCGGTACGATCGCAACCGCTTCCTTTGTGCCGAGGGCACCGTCGATAAAATCATTCTGCATATCTACTACGATAAGAATTTTTTTCATTTCCTGTCACCTCCCAATAAATTTCCTGAAAAACTCACACTCATCATCATTGCATCTCTTTGCATCCTCAGATCTCATATTGAGATGGAAAACATGCATCAGCTTCTCCTTCGGACTGCTGTATTCATGAAGCTCACAGAATACATTTTTTCTCTTTCAGTTTCCCATACATATATGGTGCCTGTTTGCGTAAGAAATCACCTTCTGCAGTCATAACATATGCAGGCGGGAATTGATCTGTTATGTACAGATCAGAAGATATCCTTTTAATTCTTCCGGAGTTCCTTTTCCCGGAAGATATTCCTCCATAAGCTGCCTGGTCATATCACTTGTGTCTTCCATGTTATACTGACCGCAGTTTAATGCCACAGCCTTTATCTTCAGTCCTTCCGGTACCTGGAAATCATATTCTTTTGCATACTCTGCATTCGTACAGATATCTGCATACAGTGAAAGAATCTGTCCACCGGCAGAATCGCCCACTGCAAAAAGATTCGCCACGTCCATGCCATATTTATCTTTATTATCAAGAATCCATGCAAAAACACTGTTCGTATCTTCCATAGGTGCCGGAAACTGATACTCCGGTGCCAGCCGGTAAGTGAAATTAACCACTGCAAAACCTCTCTGCGCAATACTCATACAATAATACTGATACAGCTCTTTATCACCATATACCCAGCCGCCACCATGTACGCTGACGATCACCGGCAGATTTCCCTCTGTATCCTTCGGACGATATACATCCAGCACCTGCATGGCTGAATCTTTTCCATAAGCAATATCTTTATATCGGATCACATCATCCGGAGCTGTCAGACCTGCATCGCGGATATCATCGCCTTTTTTGATTCCCGCCTTATTATGCTGCTCATTTTTTCCATTTTCGACACCTCTTTCATTTTTTTCTTAAGTATACCACAAAAAAAAGCCCTGTTCTCAAGTCTGGCAGCTTCTGATTTTCTTTTGCGCACATTCTTGATTGCAGGACATTTTCATTTTTTATTTAATTGTAGCCGTAGGGATTATTTACCTTCAGCGATATCCTTTGTGATCTTCAGGAATTTATCGATATCGTCTGTTCCATGGCAGTGCAGCGGAGAAACACGAAGTGCACCTTCAAGACCAAGAGTCTCAACGATACGTTTGGAATACGGACTGCTCTTTACACGCTCGAACAGCGTAACACCATGCTCAAGATATCTTCTTGCACACTCTGCAAATTCAATACCCTCAATACCCATGGCAACGATCAGATCCTTATAAGTAAGATCCTCCATATCCACATAAACCTGAACACCCGGAATATGACGAAGACCCGGAACCTTATCGGTACCTTCCAGCATACGGTACAGAAGCGCTCTCTCCTGAAGATGAATGTGATTCATACCCTCAACAAAAAGTTCACGCTTATTATATTTCTGTGCAAAATCGCCCAGGAAATGCTTACCGATACTGCAAACATAATCAATAACCGCCATCATAGCCGCAAAGTTCGCCGGAGCCGGTGTACCAAGAGCCCATACATTATCATCCTTGCATGTCAGTTTGATATGTGGCATTACAGCAACACGGTCAGAAACATAAGCATAACCGCAGCCACGAACACCAAAGAACTTATATGGTGCAAAGTTGCACACATCCACATCCCAGTCCTCAACATCGATCACTGCATGAGGAGCATGCTGAACTGCATCACTGACAACATAAATATCCGGGTTGATCTCTTTTGCACGACGTGCGATCTCCTTGATATCCATGATATTACCGGAAATATTGGAAGCAGCCATAATACTGAGAAGAACAGTATCCTTATCCACATACTTCATGATCTCATCCGGATCAAGACCACCAGTCACCTTATTAGCCGGAACCTCACGGAACTCCCTGCCGGTCTTCTTGCAGTAATACTCAACCGCATCATGCGCAGACGGATGCTCCAGAGCAGAAGTAACCGCATTCTTACCCCAGTCAACACCTTCCATGATCGTGCCAACTGCATGGAACATAGTCTGGGAAGCAGTCAGCTCAGTGATAAGCGCACCACTCTTTGCACCAAAAATAACCTCAAGGATCTCCTGCGTACCATTCTTCACATAATCCGCCAGATCAAAGCCCCTGCCACGAGCACGCTCCGGACAATCCGGAAATTCCTCGATAGCAGCCTTGGCCTCAACCGCCTTCTTAAGCCGCAGAGAACCACCGGAGTTCTCAAAGAAAAAGTCTCGCGCCATACTGTGGATCCTTATCTGCATAATAAAACTGAGACTTCAGCTTCTTCTGATATGTATCTGAAAACAAAACGCCATGATTAAATTCCATAATAATATCCTCTCCTTCATCACATAAGCCCCGGCAACCCGGACAGCCAGCTATTCATGAACACTCTCATTTCATACGACTGTGTTCATTATATATCTCTCATCAGAAGATAGCATAACACATTTACAAATAGTTATAAAATGAATAATGTAACTGTATTATATTAACATTGTTTATATTTTAACACAGCATAGCGCTGATAGCTCATCCAACTCCCGAGCAGCCACACTACCCTACCGCCCTGAAAAGCCAGCCCGTGAGGCGTGTGCTGCCTGTCGCCGGACTCTGCAGGAGGGGAGCTGATTCTTGGCTTGGCGGAAAATCTGCGTTGTTTACAAAGTCCGCTGTCTGAGCGACTGCAGACGCGAGTTCGGACTTTGTAAACGCTTTTAGCAGATTCCCCGGCCAGCCTAGAAGCCAGCCCCCCGACGAAACGCCCCGGCTGCAGCAGCACACGCCTCACGGGCGTTCCCTTTTCACCAAAAAAAGCCGAACCAGCCACATCCCGCAGCCAGTTCAGCTCAAACCATACAACTACAAACTCACTCACCATCAACCCAGGCAAGCAGCTTCCCGGTAAAATGCCGGTTAAAGAAATGAATCACAGGTCCCAGCCCAAAAGCCGTCACCAGCGTACCAATTCCAATCACACCACCTGTCAGATAGCAGATCAGCGCACAGAGCACATCATTGGACATTCTGTGCCAGAAATAAGGAATCTTCGGCCATCTCTCTGTCATGATCAGGGAAAGGCTATCATAAGGTGCAACTCCCTCATCCGGCATCTGATACATAGACAAGCCCAGACAACAAATCACAACACCAACGCACAGTGCCACCAGTCGAATCGGCAAAGCTGTAAGCTCCAGTCCAAACACTCCCGTATAAATATTATAAAAGAACGTAGTAATATAAGCCAGGCACACCGCATTCACAACAGTTCCAATTCCCAGGAATCTTCTGCCAAAAGCAATCTCAATGATCAATAACACGATATTTACAATCAGCTGAAAGTTACCATAAGCCATACCAAGCGTATCTGCAACCGCCATATTCATACCACTGAACGGATCTGTTCCAAGCCCGGCCAGCTTGAAAATTCCAATCCCCATACCTGCAAAAACATTTCCGATACACATGATCAGAACATGCTTCCAGTTAATGTTCTTCAAAAAACTCCCCCATAAACCCTCTACCTCATTCTCTCTAAAAAAAATTTATCCGGCAGATATCCAAGATCCGCCTGCACTGCACAGAATTCTATACCAGATAATCCCTTAATAACTACCCCGCAACAGCTCTTATATTCTATCACACCACCTCACCCCTGTAAAACACAAAAACCCCAAGAAACAACAAAAAGCAACAAAAAAAAAGACATCCGGCAGACCACATTATATGATCCGCCGGACATCTCTCTTTTTCATATCACGCTGTTAATTCAATCTCACAATCACCAGTCAATCCTGAATCTCTCATGGCAGAGCTTCGTCATTTCAGATATCCCGAAAAATTTTTCCAATATCAATATTATTTAATAAACTTAACCTCAGGATAAATTGCCTGCTTGGCAGCCTCTTTACGCTCATTAAATACAACCTTGTTCTCCTCAAACAGGTTACGTCCCTGTGCATCGATAGATACAATCAGCGGACCAAACTCCTTAACCTTATTGCACCATAAAGTCTCAGGCATACCAAGCTCATCCCAGTGATGCTCGACGATCTTCTCAACCTCTGTAGCAGCCACAACTGCACATCCAGCCGGGAAAACACAGTGGATCGCACCGAACTCTTTGCAGGCACGCTCAGTATTCGGGCCCATACCACCTTTACCAACGATCACTCTGACACCAGTCAGTTTTGTAAACTCATACTCGAACTTCTCCATACGCATGGAAGTTGTCGGTCCTACAGAAACCATCTCGTAATCATCCTCTGTACCTTCGATCTTACGAACGATCGGGCCGGCATGGAAAATCGCTTTGTTGCGGATATCATACGGAAGCTCTCTTCCATACTCAACCAGACGACGGTGAGCAACGTCACGGCAGGTCATCAGATCTCCGTCCAGCCATACAATATCGCCGATTTTGATATCAGCCAGGTCTTCTGCGCTTATAGGTGTAATAAGAACTTTTTTATCTCCTCTGATTTCGATCATGATTTTTCCCTCCGTTTATATTAAGCATTAAATTTCCATGTGGAATGAGTATCACAGGTTACTGTAAGATCCGGATTTACAACCAGATGTCCACGACGGTGAGACCAGCATCCAACGTTTACTGCAACACCGATGGTAGATGGATGACGCGCGGTATTCTCAATGTTAACACCCATTACAGAATACTTTCCGCCCATACCCTGCGGTCCAAGGCCGATCGCATTGATACCGTCCTCAAGAAGCTTCTCCATTTTTGCTGCGTTTGCGTTGTCATTGTGGGAACCGATCGGACGCATCAGCGCTTTCTTGGAGTTCAGGGCAGCTGTCTCCACAGATGTACCTACACCTACACCAACAAGAAGCGGAGGACACGCATTCAGTCCATAAGTTGTCATCTGATCCAGAACAAAATCTGTAACACCCTCATATCCTGCGCCTGGCATCAGAACCATTGCTTTTCCAGGAAGAGTACATCCGCCGCCTGCCATGTATGCGTAGATCTCACATTTATCGCTGTTCGGAACAATATCCCACCATACAGTCGGAGTTCCTTTACCAACGTTTTTCTTTGTATTGTACTCATCAAAAGTCTCAACGGAATTATGTCTTAACGGTGCTGCAAAAGTAGCCTGAACAACAGCATCTTTCAGAAGTGCTTCCAGCTCATTGATATACGGGAAATTTGTTCCGCATTTCAGCCAGAACTGAAGAACACCTGTATCCTGACAGCTTGGGCGGTTCAGCTCTACAGCAAGACCCTGGTTCTTTGTCATTGTCTCATAGAGAACTTTTGGAAGTGCAGCTGTTTCCTGAGAACCAAGCTCTTCCAGTTTCTTAACTACGTCATCCGGTAATTTTTTCCAATATGGGCAACAAAATCTGCTACCATGTCTGTTAATACTTTAACTCCATTTTCCTTAGTCATGATTTACCTCCTGATATGGTTCGATGGTTTAATGTTTTTTAGTTACATAGGTTTTTGTTGGTTGTTTCATCATTAATTTTGGCTGATTAATGGTTAAGATAGCTTTTTGGCTTATTTATCACTTCTCCTGTACTGTATGGTCAGTACAGAAGGGAATGAACTTAATTGATCAAAAAATGTTGCTGGTCACAAAGTGAACAGTAACTCAAAAGTTTCTCTCCTTACGGATAAAACGGGAACAGGATCGGTAACAGGATCATACAGATCACAAAAGATACCAGGATCAGCGGCAGACCGGATTTTACGTAGTCTTTGAATTTGTATCCTCCAAGACCAACTACCATGGTGTTTGCCGGCATACCGATCGGTGTTGCATATGCACAGGAACCTGCGATAACCGTTGCGATAACAACAGCTCTCGGATCTGCTCCCAGGTTGTTCGCAAGAGATACCGCGATCGGGATCATCAGTGCTGTGGTTGCTGTATTTGACATAAAATTTGTCAGTACACAGGTTACAATAAAGATCACCAGAAGAAGAAGGATCGGACTCGGATCTGCTCCAAGAAGTCCTACGATCTTATCTGCGATCAGCTCTCCGGCTCCGGTTGTATCCAGCGCTTTTGCAAGTGTCAGAGAACCGCCGAAAAGGAATACAACTTTCAGGTCAATAGATTTCAGTGCTTCTTTTTCGGAAATAACTCCTGTCAAAACCAGGACGATGGCTCCGATACATGCAGAAACCTCAATGCTGATACCGATCTCTTTTTCAAAGATCATTGCAAGGATCACAAGGATCAGAATTACCAGAGAAACCGTCTGTTTCCACTTCGGTACATGGCTGAAATCCTGCTGATCTTCAAGCGCTTCCCCGGCCGCATGGTTTCCATTGGGAAGGAAACGATATCCGATAAAAACAAAATAGAGGATTCCAAGAACAAGCATCGGAACTCCAACCGGCGCATACATAAAGAAGCTTGTGGAAAGCCCCATCTCCTGCAGAGCATTGACACCCATCAGGTTTCCCGGCGCACCGATAATGGAAAGGTTTCCGCCAAGAGCTGCCGCAAATACCAATGGCATCAGAAGACGGCTTCTGGAATACCCGGACTCATCGGCGATTCCACAGACGACCGGGATCAGCACTGCTGCGGTACCTGTGTTGGATAAGAACCCGGACATTACACCTACGATTACCATGATCGCAATGATCAGTGTTTTTTCTGTTCTGGCAAATTTTGTGACCAGGCCTCCGATCTTGTTTGCCATTCCTGTTTCAAACAATGCCTGGCCTACTACAAACATGCCAACGCAAAGGATTACGTTACTGTTTACATACTGTGAAAACGTTGTTGTCGCATCCACAACTCCTGTAAGGGTCAGGCCAATGGCACAGATCGAAGCCGTCAGTCCCAGAGGAATTTTTTCAAGGATGAAACTGATGATGGTGAACACAAGAAACAGCAATGTGATAGTTGTCTGAGACATTTCTGTACTCTCCTTTCACTATGTTGTGATTTCATATTGTTTTCTTCTGAAAAGTATAGGCCGTACACGTTTCTTTTGATGGCTTTATTATAACTCGTGTACATATAAAAAAACAAATTAGTGAAACACATATCCGCATAAAAAAATTATACTCTCAATTTTTAATGATAATTTTTATGCGCTATTGCTATAAACTCCTCTCATTTTTAAATGAATATGGAATTTTTCACATGTCCATGGTATCTTTATAATGACAGTCAGCTCCAAAGAGTATGTTCTGTCCCCCATTTATTTCGATAAAAAGCAGCAAAATCTGTTAAGAATTTCATCTGATAATACACTGAGAGAAGGCATATCATGACACTGAACCAACTACGTTACTTCTGCACCGCCAGCCGCTGCCACAGCATTACAAAAGCAGCCGAAGAATTATATGTAACCCAGCCTACTATTTCCATGGCTATCCGTGATCTGGAGATTGAATTCGGGATCAGCCTTTTTTCCAGGAAGGGAAATCAGCTGATCCTGACTCAGGAGGGAGAATCCTTCTATGAAAAAGCTACCTATATCCTTCAGTACTGTAATGAACTCCAGGCTGACTACTCCAGCATGTCCAGAGTTAAACCCCCTCTTCGCATCGGCATCCCGCCAATGTTTAAGTACCGTATTTTTTCCGGAGCTTCTTACTGCTTTTCACGAAAACACCCGGAGATTGCTGTTGTCCTGGAGGAATACGGCTCTGTCCGCGCCTGCAATCTGATCCAGGATGATACCCTGGACGTCGCTCTGGTCAACATGGAACAATATAATATTGATAAATTCCACAACACAGTCCTGGCTGACGACCAGATTGTTTTCTGTGTAAGCAATGACCACAAACTGGCAGAAAAAGAAACGGTTACCATAAAAGAAATGTCAAAAGAACAGCTGATATTTTTTAACCCGGACTCTGTCCAGAATCAGCTTTTGAAGATGCGTTTTGAGATGGACGGCTACAAACCAAATGTTGTTATGCGGAGCAGCCAGATCTACACCACCCTGCAGTTTGTAAAAACCGGGAAATACGGATGCTTTCTTTATACCAGCATGACAGATAAATTTTCCGGTTCCGGTATTACCGGTATTCCCCTTGAACCACCCATCCGGGTAAAGATCGGCATGGTATGGAAAAAAGGCAAATACATCAGTGGTGATATGTTGACATTCCTTCATTTCACCCGCATGTACTATAAAGAGCATCCACTGATAGAAAAGTAAAGTCCTGTCAAAAAAACAGATTATATGTCGATTAATTTTACTAATAAATGAATTTTTTTAATAAACCCCATTGAAATCCGTCAATTCTTGTGATACTCTGTGTTACAGTGTATTTCTACACAAAACGAATGACCGCCACTACCGTACACAAAAAAGGTCCTGGCATCATTCAAAAATAAAAAAACTAGGAGAGTCTCTTCAAATCAAAAGGGAAGAGCGCCGAAGGTGTACGCAGCACACAAAATGCTGTAAATCTCTCAGGCAAAAGGATGGAGGAAAGAGTAATGTTTACACAAATCAACAACTTTATCACATGGTTTGACGGAGTCGTTTGGGGACTTCCGCTGATCATTCTGATCCTGTTCACAGGAATTCTGTTAACCGCTCGGTTAGGCCTTTTACAGGTAAGGCATCTCGGAAAAGCACTGAAATTCATGGTTAAAAATGAAGAAGGCGGTGATGGTGAGGTCACAAGCTTTGGAGCTTTGTGTACTGCGCTTTCAGCAACCATCGGAACTGGAAATATCGTAGGTGTTGCAACTGCTATCGCAGCCGGCGGACCTGGAGCACTTTTCTGGATGATCGTAGCCGCATTTTTCGGAATGGCAACCAAATACGCAGAAGGACTTCTGGCAATCAAGTACCGTACCATTGACAAAGAAGGCCACGTTCTCGGTGGACCATTCTACTACATCGAAAACGGTATGGGAAAACAGTGGAGATGGCTTGCAAAGATCTTCGCATTTTTCGGAGCAGGCGTTGGACTTTTCGGTATCGGAACATTTACACAGGTAAACGGTATCGCATCTGCAGTCACCAACTTCTTTGATCCGGATAAAGCACACACAGTAGCACTTTTCGGAAATACATATTCCTGGGCAACTGTAGTTGCATGTCTGGTACTTACCGTATGCGTAGGACTTGTCGTTCTCGGCGGAATCCGGAGAATCGCAAAGGTATCCCAGGTCGTTGTACCGTTTATGGCAGTTCTCTATGTTGCACTGGCACTGATCATCGTGATCACAAACATCACAGCAGTTCCTGCAGCGATCGTAACTATCGTAAAATCTGCTTTCACAGGAAGCGCACTTGCAGGTGGCGCAATGGGAACCATGGTCGTAGCTATGCAGAAAGGTATCGCCCGCGGTATCTTCTCCAATGAGTCCGGTCTTGGTAGTGCCCCGATCGCAGCTGCTGCAGCTCAGACAAAAGAGCCGGTACGTCAGGGTCTTGTATCCATGACAGGTACATTTATCGACACTATCGTAATCTGTACCATGACAGGTCTTTCCATCGTCATCACAGAGACATGGAACACAGGTCTTGAAGGTGTTGCCATCACAACAGCCGCTTTCCAGAAAGGACTTCCTTTCCCACCGGTTGTAGCATCTTTCTCACTGATGCTGTGCCTGGTATTCTTTGCATTCACAACAATCCTCGGATGGGATTACTACGGTGAAAGATGTCTGGAATACCTGTTCAACAGAAACAAAGCCGCAGTTACAACATACCGCTGGCTGTACATCATCTGCGTATTCATCGGACCATATATGACTGTAGCAGCTGTATGGAACATCGCAGATATCTTCAATGCCCTGATGGCATTCCCGAACCTGATCGCTCTTCTTGCCCTGAGCGGTGTGGTTGTAAAAGAAACAAAAGATTTCTTCAAAAGACATAAAAACTACGAGTAAACCCATAATGTCATATATAAAAAAAAAAGACGCGAGATCTTACATTTTTCATGTAAGACTTCGCGTCTTTTATTTTTCTGCTTTTTCTATACCAGAATCACGCCAGTGTCAGGATCTCCATCTGTCTGGTCATCTCTTCCGCATTCCTGATTTCCCCATTTCGGATATCCCTTTTCTCCACCCGGATATCTTTTCCCTTCTCACCTGTCATATGGAAAAAATTATCCTCCAGGATCATATCCGCGTCTGTAAATCCAATAGCTGTAAATGGGCTGAAGCAGCTGCTCTTCAGATGGATCACAAAGGCATCTTCCTGCTCTTCCACCTCTGCTGTAATTTCCGGCTGATCCAGTTCCAGATACTTATAGGGAACCAGCGTCTCCACATCCTGAAGTATCCTTCCATCCTTCAGGGTAACCTCCGCCTCAAGAAAGATCTCATACTTCCGTTCCTCCCACCGGGAAATATCCACTGCCAGGATCTGCCCGGATTCCTGCTGTCCCACAGATCCTTTTGCCGTGATCTTATCCAGAATGTTACACTCCATATCTTTCACATAAAAATCCACCTGATGCGGTATTTCATCCAAACTTTCATTTTCCAGATAAACCTGCATGGTATCCTCTTCCAGACACATACTCACCGCCTGTGGCCCATAGAATTTTTTTGCCATATAATGAAGTGCCTTCCAGCGACCAAAATAGTCGATACTTGCCCAGGACGCCACCGGCCAGTTATCATTGATCTGCCAGTAAAGAGTTCCCATACAGCGGCCTCTGTGACGTCTCCAGTGATCTACGCCATACTTCATGGCCATTCCCTGAAGGATCTGGCTCACATAGAGAAGCTTGCGGAAATTCTCCGGATAACGGAAATCTCCGAAAGGTAATACAGGATCTTTCCGTTGGCTGCCGGATTCTTCTGGTGTTTCTCCATCACCCTGGAAAAAATATTCCGGTCTTTTTCTTCCGTAAAGCTCTCTACTGTTTTCAGACACGGGAAGGACTGGAAACCAAATTCCGAACAGAACCGGAAATAATGCTTCTGATAATCCGTAAAAGGCTTCTGGCCATGCCATACATCCCAGTAGTGACAGTCCCCCCGGTTCTCATCATCCGGCTCATCAAAACAACCCCCGGAACTCGGAGAAGACTGCCAGAAAAAGGTCTCGCTGTCTGCCGCTTTCACTGCTTTTGGCACCACATGCTCAAACATTTTTTATGTAGTCCGCACGAAGATATTTCGACTCACTCTGCACCTCCGGCCAGTGATCCCAGGCAGATTCCATCTCGTTATTTCCGCACCACAGTCCCAGAGATGCATGATGACGGAGACGTTTTACATTTTCTGTAATTTCCTTCGTGATATTCTCTTCAAATTCTTCTGTAAGATCATAAACATTACAAGCAAACATCAGATCCTGCCATACGATCAACCCCATCTCGTCACAGAGATCATAGAAATGATCCGAAGGATAATAACCGCCACCCCACACACGGACGCAGTTAAAATTGGCACGTTTACAGGATTCCAGAAGGTACTCCTGAAGCTCCGGCGTGATCCTGGAATAAATACAGTCCTCCGGAATATAATTTCCGCCCATGGCAAAAATCTTCACGCCATTGACACAGAACGCGAACTCTTTTCCCCAGAGATCTTTTTCCTGGCTGATGGTAAGAGTACGGAGACCAATGCGCTTCGTTATAGTTTCCAGAACTTCGCCATCCTCATCCAGAAGTTCCACCTTAACTTTATATAACGCTGATCGCCGTAGCCGTTTGGCCACCAGAGTTTCGGGTTGTGGATTCTTCCCGTCAGAGTTACAGAATTACTGTTCAACAGTACAGCTCCATCTGCATATATCTCTAAGTCTCCAGTCTCCTGAACCGCATGTCCATTTCCACGGACACTCGTCATATCCTTCCGGATACTCACTCTCACCTGACACTTATCCACAGCATCGCCGCTCACAGCTACAGTTGTACACACATCCACAGCATTATCCCCATGCCTTTGTGTGATCTTCACATCCTCAATCCTCGGATGACTGTACGCTTCCAGATAAATATCACGGAAGATTCCGGCATCAATCGTCTGGGGGCCCCAGTCCCATCCAAACATGCAGTGTGCCTTACGGATCAGCTGGTTTCCTTTCATTCCGCCGCAGGGAACATAATGGATCTCTTTATTCTCTTCATACTCATAATCTTCGATATACTTAAACACCGACCGAAATACGATCCGGATCTGGTTCTCACCGGAATGAAGAAATCCTTTCACATCCAGTTTCCAGGTACGGTGCATATTATCTGTAGATCCGGCTTTTTTTCCATTGATATAAATATCCGCAAGTGTGTCCAATCCCTCGCATACCAGGATCACTTTCTTCTCATTAAGGACATCCTCCGTAACCGCAAAACGTTCTGCAAAAATTCATAATCCTTCCAGAACAGTTCCCTCGTGGCATCTTCATTGGTGCGGTAAAAAGGATCTTCAATCTTTCCGGCCCCGTAAAGTCCGGAAAGTACAGATCCCGGAACCTGCACTGCACATAATGTATCTTTCCCCGCTTCCGCCAGCTCCCACCGGCCATTTAACATAATCTTCCTCATAAAATATACCTTCTCCTGTAAAAATCCCCTTGCAGACTATGGCATTTCCATCAATTACTATATCAAACCTGACTGTTCAGAATATAACTTCCCGGAATTACTACAGACTTTCTTATATTATTCTGTAACACATCGTTTTTACAGTCCTATATTTGGGACTGTTGTATTTTTGCAATCTGTCCTATAACCCGGACTTTATTTTATTATCCTTACAACCCTTTTTATAACTTTCCCCCATAATTCCGGTAATTCTCAATATAATCCAGGATCTCCTCCGGATCTTTCATGAACCGGCACATATCCACAACATCTCTTGCCATGAATTTCTCCCCTGCCGTATACTCCAGAAGGGCCCTCATGCTGTCATAATATCCGTTGATATTATAAAGAACGATCGGCCTGTCGATCCGTCCCAGACTTTTCAGTGTCAGGATCTCAAAAAACTCCTCATACGTACCAATTCCACCAGGTACCACGATGGTCGCATCGGAACGGCTTTCCAAAAGGTGCTTCCTCTCACGCATATTTTCCGTAAAAATAAACTCTGTACAATGCTCATACAGGACTCCCGGCTTGTCAAAAAATCGCGGTGCGATCCCCAGGATATAACCTTTCTCTCTGTCAACGCCACGGGCCGCCGCACCCATCAGTCCTTCTTTTCCACCGCCAAAAACAAGGCCATGGCCACGTTTTTCCTATCAGCCGTCCCAATTCCTCTGTTTTCTCATAATAAATCTTTTTCAGTTCTGCGCTGGATGCTCCATATATACAAATATTCATGCTTCTGTCCCCTTCTCTGCTGCCTTCACAAATGCCTGTAAAAGTTTCATCTGCTCCGAAGAATCATACATCATCTCCGGATGCCACTGCACAGCCACCGCAAATGGATGATCCTCAAGTTCCATAGCTTCCGGCACCCGGTCCTCGGACCAGGCTGTGATCCTCACATTCTCCCCGGCATCTTTTATCGCCTGATGATGAAAAGAATTCACCCGGATCTCCCGGTTCCCATAAGTCTTTTCCAATATACTGTCTTTGGCAATGCTCACTTTATGCCACGCCACATTTCTCGGGTACTTATCCCCGAAATGATGTTCAAACCCCCCTTCTTTTTCCAGATCCTGATACAGGGTTCCGCCGCAGGCCACATTCATGATCTGAATGCCACGGCAGATCCCGAGGATCGGCTTTTTCTTTTCCATCATAAAATATCTGGAAATCGCAATATCCTGCTCATCCCGCATGGGCATGATCGTTCCGCAGTACCCTTTTGGAAACGCCCCGTACCGCTCCGGCCCTACATCATGTCCGCCGGAGATCAGCACTCCGTCCAGCTGTTCCAGGAACGGTTTCGCCGCCTCCAGATCTCCATACTGCGGGATCAGCACAGGAATCGCACCGGCTTTCTCCAGGATATACACATAATCACCGCTGACAAAGTCCCAGTCCTGCCCGGTGATCCCCCATGCCCGAAACCATTCCAACAGCATCCCTGTAGTCAAAAATTACAGGTAACGCCGATCACAGGTTTTCTTTCCCTCATCCTTCTCCTCTTTCCACCAAAAAATGGTCGCTTTTACAGATATTCTACCGCAAATCCATACTTCCTACAATAGTCATCGACTCTGGTATTTTTTCTGCACAGGATCTTTGTTCCTTTATTTATGATCCATTCTCCCAGCACTTCTGGATCCCCGGAAAATTCCACTGTTTTCAACATACTGCACCCGTGAAACGCCCATTTTTCCACAGTTTCCACATATTCCGGAACCCGGACATATTCCAGATTTCTGCACTTCAGAAAAGCGCTCTCTCCAATAAATTTCAGCTTTTGAGGAAGTTCCAGCTTCTGCAGTCCGGTCTGATAAAAACGCCTCTCTTTCAATCCGCTCCACAGACTGAGGAATTTTTTATCTCTGTCAGATTCCCACATTTATAAAATGCCCTTCGCCCAATCTCAGTGATCATTTCCGGAAGCACTACTCCGGAAAGTTCCTGGCACTCCATAAAAGCTTCTGCCGGAATTCGGATGATTTTCTTATTCTCTTCAAAAACTGTCTTCTGCAGTCTTTTACACCCGTACAAAACCCCTTTTCCAATATATTCTGTTGTAGCCGGGATTTCAAAACTTCTCAGGTTTACACAACCGGAAAAAGCTCTGTTTTTTATAACTTTTATTTTCTCTGATCTTACTGTTCGAAGCCTTGTACATCCGGCGAAACTTTCTCTGCCAATCTCTCTGACGCAGTTTTCCAGGCTCACTTCTCTGATCCGGATATTATTCTTCAGTGCCTCGTCTCCGATTCGGCTGTAAGGCTGTCCGATAACAAGAATTCTCTCTCCGTGTTTCTCTGCACATCCTCTTACAAATGTTTTTTCTCTTTCTTTCTGCGAACGCCACACCAGTGTTTTCTGCATTTTTTAACCTCTCAACAAAAAACGATGCAATACCCTGAAAGATATCGCATCCGTATATAATGATCATGTTTTCAACAATACCATCTGCTACCGCAATATCTCTGAATTCAGGAAATGTTTCTTTCTGTGTCCCGAAAAATAGGTACACAAAACCAAACAATCTCCCCCTCCATTTATCATTGCGTGTAATAACTGGTAGCAGCTTTAAGCAGGTATCCTGGCTTATGTAATCACGATCCCTCCCCTTCTCATACAGATCCGTACAATGGTTACAGAAAGATCTAAACAAATACAGTAGCACGACTGCCTGGGATTCTCACCCTGTTCCCTCTTGGCCCTGCCGATGTGGCAGAGAACTTAAAACCGGTAATTGTTTTTTCTCCATATTTAACTGTTCAGAAATTATAACACACTTCTTTTTCTGTGACAATCCCGTGAATCAGAGTTATAGGCGGGGTTATTTCATAATGATCAGTATTTATTTTACAGTTACACGGCATTTGTAAGAAACTTTTCCGGATCTTACTGTAATTACCGCAGTTCCTTTTTTCACACCTCTGACCACACCTTTGGAACTTACTGTGGCAACAGCCTTATTGGAGGAACTGTATGTAAGTTTTTCAGCAGATGTTATTGGTCTGCGTATCGGCTTTAAGGTCGTTGTCTTTCCTTTACTGATGGTTATTCTGGACTGCAGTCCGGTTATGGCCGCAGTTCTTACTGTTCCTTTTTGTACAACGACTTTCAGTTTCGCCGTTTTTTTGCTTGCCAGAGTTACTGTGATATAAGCAGTACCTGTCTTTTTCTGTGCGGTGATCACACCTTTTTTATCTACTTTTACAATTGCAGTATTGCTGGATTTCCAGGACTTCACGGAATCTCCTTTTGCAAGACCACTGACTTTCACTTTGCTAGTAGATTTTCCCGGATTCAGACGAATTCCATATGCGTTCAGTTTGATCGTTGGTTTCAGTTTGCTTCCTGAATTCTTTGTTTCTTTTTTGGCACATACAGAACAGGTTCTTGTGATCTGTTTCGGTGCAAAAACAGTTGCAGATTTCGTTGTCTTCCAGGAACTCCACTTATGTGCTGCAAGAGCTGTTGATTCGGTCTTTTTCTCTCCGCACCAGGTACAGGTATAAGATTTTGTTCCTTTTGTCTTACAGGTGGATTTCTTTGTTACTGTTCCTGCATCCCAGCTGTGTTTTGCATGTTCTCCTTTGTTTTTCAGATCCCAGTATGTTGTCTCCTTATTTACAAAAACGTCTGTAAGAATCCAGTGCCTGAAGTGCCTGTACTGTAGACATTTCGCTGGATTTTGAAATTGACATGGAATGTGAAAAACCATTGTCGCTCTGAATATAACCAGTCAGATTTGTGATCATATTCATATTTACAGTACCAAAATCATCGCTTAACGGATCAATTCCCATAGAAGTCAGTGCCAGAAGAACCTGGGCTGTACTTTCACAGGTACCATATCCGAATCATCTCCCATGGCATTTGCCAGGTAAGTGAGTGCTTTGTCTGAAATATTTTTTGCGGCTGTATTATGGTTTCTGTAGACAGCAAGGGCCTGAAGCGCCATGGCTGTAATATCAGAGCTTCCTCCTTTTGCATCGGTAAGTCCGATTCCACCGGTTGTCGGATTCTGGAATTCTCCAAGTGCCCTGATGATGGAAGCACGGTTCCATTTCGCATTTCCCGGGATCTGGATATCTGCGGCATCCAGAGCGATCAATGCATAGATCAGTTCATTGGAACCATTTTTCAGTTTTTCAGAATTGTAGATCATCGCTGCAAGGTTTACACCGTCAACATTTGTGATGTCTTTTCCCATAGCTGTTAATGCAAGAGACACTCGCTCAATATCTGTAGGTTTCTGGTCTGCACTCCAGCCTTTTACAGTCGCACATACAGACTCGTAATATGCGTCCAGTTTATCCTGGTCAATGGTCTGTCCGCTGCGGAGAAGAGCATATACCACCCACTCATCTCCATACTGATATCCTTTTTCCTGATGAAGGTCTGTAAGATAAGAAACTGCTTTCTCAACGTCTTCAGACGCAAGTTTTTTGTTGTCTGTATCCTGTCCGTCACCTTTTGTTACTGTGAGCCTGATCTTTACAGGTTCCGGAGAATTGGTCTGGTCAACCGGTGTACCGGTAGCGATCACCGTTCCCTCGCCGATTCCCGTGATCCTGTAATCGGTTCCGATAAAGTAGTTGTTTGTATCTGGTGCTCCATCCTGACGTTTCCAGTAGCCACTTGTTTTCTTTGTAATGACTACAACACCTTTTTTTGTCAAAAGTCCATTTCATGGATGGATCTGTCACGTTGTATCCCTGGTCAGAAATCTCTCCGGTAAAGCTCAGATCGATATCCTGACTTTCTCCTGATCTTACGGTTACCTCTGTTACAGGAGAAGTGACTGAAGTCAGTGGATTCTTATATACAAACTCAACCTCAGAAGTTCCGGTAATGGTACGTGTCTTTCCTGTTTCCGGATCTGTATCTTTAATTTCTGCTGTGTAAGTTACTTTTCCGGACTGTTTCGGAACAAATACTTTGGAACCGTTGCTGTAATATCCGATCGTATCATCACTGCTTGTAATGGTCCAGTCAGATGCATAACTTGCATTGGTCGGAGTTACTACGGCACTTCCCGGAATCGGGTTAAATGCAACTCTGCCGTCCTCTTCCTGACCGTCACTGTTTGCATTTCTTCCATGGATCACCTGCTGTCCGGACATTCCCGGTACAATGGATTCGATCGGCACATATGTAGATGTCAGATCTACTTTTGCAGAGATATCCGGCTGTGCCTTGGAGCTTACGGTGATAGAGGAAGTTCCCGGTTTCAGGAAGAAGAATGAACTGTAACTTTCATCATTACTGATCACAGATCCGTCAGCGGCTTTATACAGGAAACTTGAAAAAGCCATATCGCTGAAATCATCTTCCCCTGTATATTTTCCCTGAACCTGGATCTTCTTAGTCTCGGAACCTGCTACCGTAAAGCTTCCGTTTGTTATATCCTGTCCGTCAATAAGAAGTCTGACTGCTTCGATCTTCTTTGTTGTGGCGATCACAGAAACATACGCAACAACTTTACTGGAACCGTCACTGTTTATCTGTGTTGCTGTGATAAGTGTTTTTCCGTTTCTGTATACATACAGATCTCCGGAAGAAAGGTCCATTGCCATTGCTCCGGACGGCTTCATCTCTGTACAGTTCCACTCCAGATGACTACCCTCCGGTGCCTGATAATCCTTAAGGCTTAATCTGCCTGCAACTTTAAATGCATTGACAGAATCCGGAGATACCTGCAGACGGGAATCTGTCAGGGTTTCTTTTGCACTTCCATTATAAGCAGAAAATTCTACCTGATACTGATTTTCTGCTGGAAGTTCCGGCCACACTTCAGTGTCCGGTTTATAGGACTGGTTTTCTCCAAAGTACGGGAATCCTTCACTGCTCTGTCCCCATTTTTGTACCATTGTCTCCACGTCCGTTATTCAGGACATCAACCAGATCCAGCGTCTTCATTTCTGTCTCATCCCTGGATGTGGAATTTACCAGAACTCCCTCCGGTACAGACGGCATGGACAGGGTATCTGTCCAGTAACAGTTCTTTACAAGTCCTGGATCATCCGCAGTTTCATACTGTGCAAACAACGCGCCTTTCGGGCTCTCGCCAAAAGAAATACTGTTTGCGATAACTCCGCCTGATAATTTCTTCGCGAAACCGCAGGCATAACTTCCGGAAATTTCCACAGAACAGTTCAGTACCGCACCTTTGATGCTTCCGCCAAGTGCACCTGTATTTTCCCATACATTTCCGATCGTTCCTTTAAATGCGGTATTCTGTACAACACCGCTCTCTCCCACTCTGGTAAAAAGTCCCTGGGAATCTTTCAGCGTAACAGTATGACCCTGGCCGTCAAACACACCATTAAATTCACAGAAGTTCATATAATCACCTGTAAGAGTGATATCGTTATCCAGCACATAATACTGACCTTCTGTACCGCTCCAGATATTTTCGATCTGGTCTGCAGAAGTAATATGTGTAACGGTTACACCTTCCGGGATTTTACCGGTGCTTCCGGTTTCTGTTTCTTCAGTGCGTTCACTGCATCGCTGAGTTTCTTTGCAGCTGCGTTTACTTCTGACTGGGGAAGCTGTACCTGCATCCAGCATTTCCCTGGCCTCAGCAAGAGCCTCGGAAACAGCTTTCCAGCTGGTCTCTGTGTAGTCAGACTCTGTAAGTTTCTCTGTAGATTCAATGGCAGCTTTCAGGCTGTCCCAGTTTACTTCTGCCGGAGTCCCGGAACCTTCTGTCAGTACCGGAAGTCCGTTGTTGCTTCCATCAGAAGGAAGTGCCCATCTGAAACCTGTAGACGGGATCTCTGTATTCAGGATATCCACACTGGCTTTGATCTGATCTGCAGTCATTTTGGTTTTGCTGTCATCAGAAATATTATCGGTTCTTCCCATACCAACCGCAGACATACCGGATGCCCAGAGTGTATGGCTGATCTTATAGGAACCTCCATTTGTAGCAGCGATTCCTCCACCAAACATATCTGTATTTCCTGCAAAGTAACAGTTGGTTACTGTTCCCTGAAGATTTCCCACAAAACCTCCGATGGTATCCATATAATCACTTGCCGCATTGGAGGATACTGTAGAATAACAATTCTGGATCGTTCCTGTTACTGTATTTGCCACACTGCCCTGTCCGTCTGAAAGCGTCAGTGTGCTGCTTCCTGCAACTCCAAGATTCTGGATCGTTCCGGAAACTTTATCTGCAAGCGGCTTATCCGCAAGAGTGATCACATGGCCTTTTCCATCCAGCGTACCTGCAATGGAGCTGATCTGCTGACCGGAAGTCAGAATGATATCTGCCGCAAGTTCATAAGTTTCGCCTTCCGCGATTCCTCCTGTCGGAAGATCTGCTGCTGTACTTATCACATGGGAAGCAGACTGTACTTCTGCCACAGCAGCCTTAGAGCTGTCTTCATCTCCTGCCGAAAATTCATCCGCCTGATCTTCCTGTCCTGCTGAAAAATCTTCTGCCCCATTCTCAGTTTCATCTGCCGCAAAATCTGCGGTATTACTTTCTTCTGCAGTGTTTTCTTCCGGATAAAGCTCCATGGAAGCACTTTCTTCTGCGGTCTGATCCGAAAACAGATCTGCGGCCTGTACCGGTGCAGTTCCTCCCAGCACACGAG
>ENA-OQAJ01000098-OQAJ01000098.1-human-gut-metagenome-genome-assembly--contig:-NODE-98-length-24981-cov-2.121791_pt1 | contig 24981 bp, 33 predicted proteins | sample MGYA00242736_ERZ504529 | MGnify/ENA primary metagenome ERZ504529 (study PRJEB26092, sample SAMD00036275) | human gut metagenome | host: Homo sapiens | study: EMG produced TPA metagenomics assembly of...
GGAGATGGAGGACCCAACTGCGTTCAGGGGCAATGCCACAGGCTAATCATACGCTTGCGGTTGATGCTGCAAACCCATTTCTTCCAATAGGGACGAAAGTAGTGATGAATGGGATTGAGTACACCGTAGAAGATACTGGAAACTTTGCCCAATATGGTGTCCAGTTTGATGTTTATTATGATAATCACGCAGTAGCTGAGGCACATGGTCATCAGACCTGGGAATGTTTTCTGGCAGAGGGCAATCAGAACTCTGTGGAAGTTACCCGTACAGTAACTGCAGATGTACTGAATGTTTCTGTTCAGGCAAAACCGCTTAGAAGTGTTATTCTGTCCAGAATGGAAGAGGATGAGCAGGAAATTTATGAAGAGGTCTATTCCAACAGAGGAAATTTGCAGACATATAAAACTCCGGTTGAGTTAAACTGGTATGCCTATATCAGTACCTATTATGGGTATTCTGTAAACAATGGAACCGGGCAGACACAACTTCACAGAGGTGTGACGGTTAATGTACGACAGGGAACAGAAGTGAAGTCAGCGATGAATGGTTTTGTTGTAGATGTAGGATATAGCGGAACTTTTGGAAATTATGTAGTTACGCAGGATAAAAAAGGTGTGCAGATTAAATACGCTTATCTGCAGAGCATTTCGGTAGCAAATGGTCAGGAAGTAACAACAGATACTGTAATTGGTACAACGGGAAGTACAGGAAGTGCAACCGGAAGCCAGTTATATTTGGAACTGGTCAAAGATGGGGAATATTATAATCCTGTTTTTTATATCAGTACCGGAGATAGCGGGCTGTATGGTGGAGGCGGCAGTTATGATGATGAGACTGTGCGGAGATTATTTGCGGAAGCAGACAAATATCTTGGTATGCCGTATGTATGGGGCGGTTCCAGCCCGGAGACTTCTTTTGACTGTTCTGGTTTTGTAAGCTATGTGTTTACCAATTCGGGGGTCTGCAATATGGGAAGACTTACTGCACAGGGAATTTATGACATTTGTATGCTTGTATCACCAGAAGAAGCAAGGCCAGGAGATATTATCTTTTTCACTGGGACGTATGATGCGGGAGAGCCGGTTACCCACGTAGGAATTTATGCCGGAGATGGACAGATGATCCATTGTGGAAATCCAATTCAGTATACGTCCATTAATTCTGCATACTGGCAGTCTCATTTTTATGCTTTTGGCAGGCCATAAGGAGGGGCGTATTTGAACATTGAACGAATAAAAGAAGAACTTGCAAGAACCTAACGTTAAGATTGAAAGCTACAGAAAAAAGCAAGGGATTTGGAAGAACAGAAGAAACAGGCAGAGGATATGGAGTATCTGAAAATTATCCGAAGCAATGGAGTTTCCGCAGAGGAACTTCAGTTGATGATTGATATCAGCAAGGAGGAACAAAAAAAGATATTGGAAACCAGAGAAAAGGAGCAGACAGAAAATGAAGAAATTTCATAAAAGAGCAGCTGTATTTTTAACCGCAGCTACGTTAGCAGGACTTCCGGCAGGAGCTTTCTTTTATAGTTCGCCCGGAAGTCTGATTGTATGGGCAGATAATGTAGAAGTGGAATCATCAGAAGAAAGCAGCCCGGAAGATGTTGATTTTTCAGATGGATCAGAAGCTGAAATTCTTGCAGATCCGGTGGAACAGGCACAGGAAGATGCAGGAAATGATGTGACGGAAACACCGGAAGTAGGGATTACCTTTACAGAACCCGAAGGCTGGCAGACAGATACGGCAACCGTAAAAATTCAAGTGGAAGATACAAAGAATACAGGAACTTTTTCTATTGCAAAAGTAGAAGCAAGACTTTCAGAAAATGGAGGATGGTCAGACATAACCGGAAATATGGAAGTATCCATCTCTTCTAATTGTAGTGTTTATGTGAGAGTTACTGATCAGAATGGAAATACTTATGAGCAGAATCGTTACATAGAGTGTTTTGATAAAACCAAACCAACTATTATTGCGGCTGCGAAGAATGGGATACTGATCGTGCAGGGAGTTGATGCGGAATCGGGAATTGCTGCTTTGTATGTCAATGGAAATGAATTCACAGAACTGACGAATAATACATTAAATGTCCGTTTGCAAAAAGCGGATACTTCCTATGAATACTTTACCCTGCAGGCAAAAGACAAAGCAGGAAATATGTCAGAGATCTATAAAGTAGGAAACCCTTATTATGAAAATCCAGATGCAGTAAAAGAGAATACAGAGGTTTCCGGAACGGAGCAGAATGCAGCTTCTTTGCCAGCCGATGGAACTGCAAGTAAGCCCACCAGTGCTACGGCAACCGTAACGGAACATCAGACAACGAACGAGACTGCTACTGCACCAACAGAACCAGAAAACACAGGAAATGAAACGGATACAGAAGCAGATACCGGACGGGTGCAGGGAGAAAGTTCTGCTTCCGGCATGACAACAGGAACAGTTCAGGACAAAGGGGGAAAGGAATTTTATACGATCAAGACAAAAAGTGATAAGGTTTTTTATCTGATTGTAGATAAGGATAAAACGGATGAAAATGTTTATCTTCTTACAGAGGTAGGCGAAAATGATCTTTTGAACTTTACGGATACCAACATGGTCACACTTCCACAGAACCAGGCTATTGCAGAATCCGCACTGCCACTTGAAACAGAGAAGATCACAGAGACACCGGAACCAGAAGTTACGATCATACCGGAAGAAAAGGAAGAACCTGAGAAGAAAAGCAATAATTCCGGCACGATTTTATTAATGCTGCTGGTTCTGGCAGGAGTTTGTGGTGCTTACTATTATTGGAAATTTATGAAAGGAAGAAATACTTCTTTTGATTATGAAGAGGACGAGGACGACGATGAGGAGGAAGAAGATACAATTCGTGAGGATGATGAAGAATTAGAAGAATATGAAATGGAAGGTGAAGTAGAAGACGAAGAATCAGAGGAATAACTTTGTTTCACTTAATTACAGCGACAGGTGCAGAAAGGAGATAGAAAAATTGCAGCTTGTAATTGCGGAAAAACCCAGCGTAGCCAGAAACATTGCGAAGGTGCTTCATGCCACAAACGTAAAAGATGGCTATCTGGAAGGAAAAGAGTATCTGGTTTCCTGGTGTATTGGGCATTTGATTGAACTGGCCAGTGCAGATCAGTACCGGTATGACTGGAAAGCATGGAAATATGAAACACTTCCCATGATCCCGGAGAATTGGAAATATCAGATTAAAGAAAGTACCAAAGGGCAGTTTCGGGTTTTAAAGGAACTGCTTCACAGAGCAGATGTCACAGAAATTATATGTGCAACAGATGCAGGAAGAGAAGGGGAGTTGATTTTCCGTCTGGTATATAACCAGGCAGAATGTAAACTTCCCTTTAAAAGACTGTGGATTTCTTCCATGGAGGAAAAAGCAATTCTGGAAGGATTTCAGCAGATGAAAGATGGACATGAATATGATAATCTTTATTATTCTGCGGTGGCGAGAAGTGAAGCAGACTGGCTGGTGGGAATTAATGCCACCAGACTGTTTACGGTGCTGTATCACCATCGGTTGATTGTAGGTCGGGTGCAGACACCTACACTTGCAATGCTGGTGGAACGGGAAAAGAGCATCGAGAACTTCCAGAAAGAGAAGTATTATCTGGTTCATCTTCTGATGGATGGATTGGATGCTGTAAGTAACCGATAAAAGAGAAAAGTGCTGCCGTTCAGATGATGGAGGATATGAAGGATGAAACTGCACAGATTCTTTCAGTAAAGAAAGAGAAGAAAAAGGTACAGCCGCCGAAATTATATGATCTGACCACATTACAGAGGGAAGCAAATCGTCTTCTTGGATTTACGGCACAGCAAACCTTGGACTATACCCAAAGCCTTTATGAGAAGAAACTGGTGACGTATCCAAGGACGGATAGCCAATATCTTACAGATGATATGGAAGAAAATGCGTTTTTGGTTATTGATGCGGTAAATAGAGTATTTCCAGAAATATCAATGAAGGGTTCGGAACCAGAGATAAAAAAGACTTTTTAAACAGCAAAAAGGTATCAGATCATCATGCAATATACAACGGTAGAAAATTGCAAAACACGGATTTAAAAGGCACTTCCGGGTGGAGAAAAAAGAAATTCTTATGCTGATTGCATCAAAGTTATTATGTGCATCGGAACAGGAATACATATATGAGAGTATTAAGACTGAAATTTCCTGTCATGGAGAACTGTTTACTGCATCTGGAAAGAATGTTCTCCAATATGGATGGAAAGAAGTGGAAGAACGGTTCATTTAAATCAGTAATGGGAAAAATGCAAGAAAAGACCAGAAGAGGAGGAAAGTTGATTTCCAGATATAAAATAGGACAGGTATTTGAATGTGTTGTTGTAAAATTTAGTGAACATTTTGCAGCACCGCCGAAACATTATACGGAGGATACGCTCCTTAGTGCCATGGAACACGCTGGAAGTTCGGATACGATAGAAGACGCAGAGAGAAAAGGGCTTGGAACTCCGGCTACCAGGGCAGCGATTATTGAAAAACTGATTGAGAAAGGCTTTATTGAGCGTAAAAAGAAGCAGATATTACCTACAGCAGATGGAAGAAATCTGATCAGGATTCTTCCGGAAATGATCAAATCACCAAAACTTACAGCAGAATGGGAAAATGATCTGACACTGATTTCCAGAGGCCAGAAAAATGTAGAAGAATTTCTCTTCGAAATTGAAAAAATGGTTACCAAATTGGTAAGTGATAATGGACAGCCAGTGGAAGAATACCAGAAACTATTTTCAGATGGTCGGAAAGAAATTGGAAAATGCCCAAGATGTGGCAATAAGGTTTATGTGGGAAAGAGAAATTATTATTGTTCAGGAAGTGATTGCAGTTTTACTTTATGGAAAAATAACCGATTTTTGAGAGTCAGGGAAAAATACTTGATGAAGCAACTGTCAGGAAGCTGCTGAGTGAGAAGCAGGTGCATTTCAAAGATCTGGTATCAGAGAAAACAAAAAGGAAGTATGAAGCAACTATAAAGATGGAGGTTCATGAAACCGGAAATCCAAAGTTTCAGTTGATTTTCCCGGAACGGAAGAAAGGAAAAAGAATGAAGAATAAAAAAATATGAGAAGATTTTTGTCGGGATTCTTGGCAATGCTTACAGTGTTATCTACAATTCTATCTCCAATACTGTCCTATGCGGCAGATGTAGTGCCAGAAGAGCCACCGTTATACGAAAAGGTAAAAAATGAACTTGATGCAGATGAGGTGGTAAAAGCAAAAGATCTGGAACTGGAAACAGGCAGTATTTTTGAAGTGGAGAAAGATTTTACCGGACTGGAAATACCAGATGAAAAAAAGGTGAAGATCACTTTCCATGAGGCAAAAATGAGGAAAAGCAGGACTTACAACAGATTACGAAGATACATACAAAGCTGTTTATTATGTAGAGCCAGTAAGTGGCCACCCAATTTATCAGATCAATCGTAAGCTGATTGTAAAGGAAGCGGTGGTGCAGGTTGCTGAATCTGAGAATCAGGAATCTGTAAGCAACCAGGAAGATGAGAATGAAGCAGAAGGCGAGGAACCAGCCATAGGCACTGCAGAGAGTGAAGAACCTGTGCAGGATGAGGTAAATGTAGAAATTCCGTCAGAGGATGAAATCTATGAAGAAGTAACTCCGACAGAAATTCCGGTTGAGGAAGAGCCAATAGATACACCAATCCCGGAAAACCCGTCTGAGGAAGTTTCAACAGAAGAACCTGCCATAGATGATAATCCGGATACAGACAGCACATTTGAAGAAATTACAGATACAGATCCGGAAGAAATGCCAGAGGCGACAGACGACTCTTTTACAGATGGAACAGAGAAAACAGAAGATGCAGATGGAAATTATCAGGTAAATATTGTTCGTGGAGAGGAATTTCATATTGAGCTGAACCATGAAGATGGACAGTATCAGCCAGGAGAAACCGTTGTATTTTCCGGAGATATGCCGCAAGGCAGCTTAATTGCAGTAGGAACAACAAAAGTACAGGCAAACCAGACAGAGAATACAGAAGATTTATTGTATTCAGAGGTGACTTATCACGAAGAATCGGATAAATTCAGTTTTGAAATGCCAGCAGATGACATTGACCTAAGTGTTTCCATGGATCAGGCAGAAAACGGTATCATGTTACTTGCAACCGATACTCCATGGGATGATGCAACAAATATTGAAGCAAATAAATATTACTATTATTCAGATGGCCAGCTTCATCCGTTTGATACAGTTATGGGACAGGGTGGAAATGACAGCTACAAATATGTTCGTTACAAAGCAGACGGAAAGACTTATACAGTAAATGCGTATTGTATGCAGCACTCCATGCAGTCACCTCCAAGTGGGACAACATATAAAAATATGGTTGAACTGGATGAAGGCGGAGATGATAAATATTTGAGAAAAGCCTTATTCTATGGATATGGCGGTCCAGGATGGGGACATACATTCAATGGATATAATGTAAAATCCATTATGGAAAAATATGGATGCAGTTCTGAGACAAGAGCCATGCAGCATTACCTGGTTGACTATTTATATGATGGCGAATCCGGATTTGGAGGTGCGCTTTCTACAACCGCTAAAAATATGCTGAAAGAGATTAAAGCAGCTCTTGCTAAAATGCCTGATCCGACAGCAATGAAACTTCTTCCAGGACTTTTCCGTTAATGCAACGGGAAAGGAAACGAAAGTTTTACCTGGAAGGCAAATGAAGCATTTACCATTACCATTCATCTGGAGAACGGAGTAAGCCTTGTTAATGAAACCACAGGAAAAACGGCATCTGGAAATGTCACTGTAAAGGGTGGAGAGAAATTCCATCTTGTAGCTACAACAGCCAATATGGGTAGCCTGAAAGGAAAGTATGCGATTACATCTAATTTCCCTTTGGATTTCCATGCAATGCTCTTAAAATTGGAGAGTTCACAGGACATTGGTTTTGGCTACTATACAGATTCCTCTGACCTGCAGATTACAGTTGACTGGCCGGAAGAAGCAGTTATTGAAATTACAAAGAAAGATGGAGATACTGGAAAAAATCTAGCTGGAGCCGTGTATGGGGTATATAGTGATAACGCCTGCACAAAGCTGATTGCTAAAAATGCCGCCAACAGACAGCAATGGTTCTTCACGTGTAACTCTTACTAAGACACAGGATACAGTTTACTTAAAGGAAATTACAGCACCAGAAGGTTATGTTGTCCAGGCTTCCTCTTATGGAGTGAAATTAGTAGTTGGCAGTACGACCAAACAGACTGTAACGGACAAAGAGCAGAAAGGAAATCTGACCGTTTATAAAGAGGGTGAGGTTTTCGTAGGAGCTGTATCTGATGAAAATGGAACTTTATTCCAGTATGAGAAACGCCGTCAGAAAGGAGCCGTTTATAACGTATATGCTGCCGAGGATATTGTAACAGCAGGTGGAAAAACAGTTTACAAAAAAGGCGCAGAAGTAGCGAAAAATCTGATCACAGGTGAGAACGGTTCTGTAACGGTAAAGAATCTTCCGCTTGGAAGCTATAATGTAACAGAAGCACAGGCCCCGGAAAATTTTTTATAATGACAAAAGAAACAAAAAAAGTAACCATTTCTTATGCAGGGCAAACTGCAGAAGCGGCTTTCTCAGAGACTACCTTTACAAATGACCGTCAGAAAGCAGTGGTGCAGGTGATAAAGAAAGACAAAGATACTGAAAATACACTATCCGGAGGGCATTTTGCTCTGTTTGCAGCGCAGGATATGAAAACTGTGGATGGAAAAGTAGCAGTAAAAAAAGATGCTCTGATTGAGACTGCAATTACTGGTACTGATGGAAAAGCAGCATTTAAAGCAGATCTTCCAGTGGGATTTTCTTATTATGTAAAAGAAGTCCAGGCTCCGGCTGGTTATGTCAGAAATGAGAAAGATACTTATTCTTTCCAGTTCAGTTATACCAATGATGAACAGGCAAAAATTTCTTTCAGTCATACTTTTGTGAATGACAGGGTCAGTGCTGCAATCTCTTTGAATAAAAAAGATGCCGAGACAAAAGAAAATAAGGCACAGGGAGATGCTTCCCTGGAAAATGCGGTGTATGGACTTTATGCAAGAAACGACATTACCCATCCGGATGGAAAGACAGGCGTTATTTATAAAGCCGGAAGCCAGATTTGTACGCTAACTACCGATAAAGAAGGAAAAGCAAGGATAGAGAATCTTTATCTTGGAGAGTATTACATCAAGGAAATTACCCCATCCGTAGGATATCTGGCAGACGAGCATGAATATGATCTTGTATGCAGTGATGAAGGTGATCTGACAGCGGTTGTAGAAAAAGAGTGTACCTCACTGGAAACGGTGAAGAAACAGCCGTTTGAACTTATTAAAGCTGCCAATAATGGAGACACAGATGCTGCATTACTATCCGGAGCTGGATTTAGTGCATATCTGGTATCTTCTTTGGTGGTAAAAGAGGATGAAAATTATGATTTTTCCTCTGCAGAGCCGGTTGTGATCGGTGAAAATGGAGCAACGGAAATTTTTACAAATGAAAAAGGCTATGTAAAATCCATTGCAATTCCATATGGAACATATCTGGTGAGAGAAACTACAACACCCCATAATTACAAACCTGTAGATGATTTTATTATCCGGATTACAGAGAATAAACCAACAGAGCCGCAGACATGGAGAGTTCTTTTGGATAAAGAATTTTCTGCAAAACTGAAAATTATCAAACAGGATGATGAGACTAAAAAAATCTGTTCTAATTCCGGGAACAGAGTTTAAAATTTATGATATGGATCATGAAAAATATGTAGAGCAGGTAACTACATATCCGACAACCGTTACACATATCTCTTATTTCACAGATACAGATGGATATCTGATCCTGCCGCAGAATTTAAAAATCGGTCATTATAGAATCGAAGAGGTAACAGCACCGGACGGTTATACCATTAACAAAAATTATGTCGAAATACAGGTGGACACCAATACCCTGTATCAGACTGATCCGATATCAGGTGATGCAATCATTGAAGTTGTATATGAGAATCATCCGGTGAAAGGAAAACTCACTGTACAGAAAAAAGGAGAGGTTCTTTCGACCTATAAGAATGATTTTAAGTATGAAGTTCAGAATCTTTCCGGTGCAGTATATGAAGTGTATGCTGCAGAGGATATTTATACAGCTGATTTCCAGAAAGATGACACAGGAAAAAGAATCCTGAAAATATGCAAAGGGTGAAAAAGTTGCAGAACTGACAACGGATGAATCCGGAAAAGCAGAGCTTGATAATCTGCCTCTAGGAGAATACAAAGTTTGTAGAAAAAGACTGCACCGGAGGGATTTGTATTAAAATGAAGAAGAACAGAAGATTTCTTTCGTCTATGCAGACCAGGATACACCAGTGATCTCACAGAGTGCAGAGTTTATAAATGACCGCCAGAAAGTAGAAGTGTCAGTTGTGAAAAAAGATGCTGAAAATGAGAAAGGGCTTTCTGGAGCAGAGTTTGGTCTTTACGCAAAAGAGGATATAAAAAGCAGGGGATAAGGTACTGGTAAAAGCAGACGAAACTGCTTACAAAAGCGGTAACAGGTGAAGATGGAAAAACTGTTTTTGAGCAGGATCTGCCATTTGGAACTTATTATATAAAAGAACTGGCAGCACCAGATGGTTTTGTATCTTCAGATGAGCAGATTGAGGTGACTGCGAAATATCAGGGACAGGAAGTAAAAACAGTAAAACTGGAAACCGTTTTTAAGAATGAGCCGACAACAACTGAATTTACGAAATCAGATATTACAACAGGTGTGGAACTTGACGGAGCAACACTGACGGTTTTGGATTCAGACGGAAAAGAAGTAGAAAAATGGACTTCTGTAAAAGGAAAAGCTCATGTAATAAAAAAGACTCCATGTGGGAAAAACCTACACACTTCGGGAAGAGTTTGCACCATATGGTTATCTGCAGGCGGAGGAAGTGAAATTTACAGTTTCTGATACTGCAGATGTTCAAAAGTAGAAATGAAGGATGCTGTTCCGGTTGGACGAATCATCATCAATAAAAAAGGTGAATTTGTCAAAGAAGTTACCTGGAAAGATATGCTGGCAGGCGGCATGGACGCAGCATTTGGCTATGTTACAGGTTCTTTGAAAGATGTTACTTTTGAAATTTATGCAGCGGAAGACATCAAGGCTGCAGATGGGGAAAGCAGTGATTATTATAAAAAGGATGAACTGGTAGCAACAATTACGACAGACGCTCTTGGATATGCAAGATCAGAAGATCTTCCTTTAGGCAAATATTATGTAAAGGAAAAAGAGACGGCGGATGGATATGTTCTGGATGGAGAAATCAGAGAGGTTGATCTGACTTATCGTGATCAGAATACTCCGGTTGTGACTTATGATGAGGACTGGCAGAATAACCGCCAGAAAGCAAAAGTAACTGTAGTTAAGAAAGAAAAAAAATGCAGACCGTGTTCTGGAAGGCGGAGTATTTGCACTTTATACAAAGAATGATATTTTAAATGCAGAAGGCGAAGTAATCCTGAAAGCAGATACCATGATCGAGCAGAAAGCTACGGATCAGGATGGAAGGATTGTATTTACGGCAGATCTTCCAATCAATGGCAGCTACTATGTAAAAGAAGTGCAGGCTCCTGCTGGATTTGTGACAACAGAAGAAATCAAGGAATTTGATTTTGCTTATGCGGGAGAAGAGGTTGCAGAAGTATCCTTTGAGTTCACTTATGAAGATGAGCCAACTACTTTTGAAATCACAAAATCAGATATTACAACCGGGGAAGAATTACCAGGTGCAAAACTGAAAGTATCCGATTCAGAGGGAAACGTTGTGGATGAGTGGACATCCGGAAGCACACCACACATCATTAAGGAACTGGAAGTTGGAAAGAAATATACATTAACAGAGACAATTCCTGCTGATGGCTATGCAACTGCAGAATCCATTACGTTTGTAGTAGAAAATACTGCAGATATACAGAAAGTAGAAATGCAGGACGATACAACAAAAATTCTGATCAGTAAGTTGATATGACAGATGGAAGCAGCGAGGTCAAAGGTGCTAAACTGTATATTCTTAATGAAACCAGGAAGTTATGGAAAGCTGGACATCTGGTGATCAGCCCCATTATGTAGAGAAACTTCCAATCGGTACTTATACATTATTGGAGGAAACAGCACCGAAAGGCTATATTGTGGCAAATAAAGTGACATTTGAGGTTAAGGACACCGGAGATGTTCAGGGAGCCAAAATGGAAGATGAACAGGCAATGGGCAAGGTAATCTTAAATAAAACAGATAAAGACACCAAGAAGCCAATGAAAGGTGTAGAATTTGCCCTTTGTGACAGTAAAGGTAAAGTTCTGGAAACTCTGGTAACAGACAGTGCCGGCCATGCAGAATCAAAGAATTATCCGATTGCGACTTTTAAGAATGGGCAGTATAAAAAAGCAATCACATATATCCTGAAAGAAACAAAAACACTGGATGGCTATCAGCTTGATGAAACCGAGCATAAGATTCAGTTTGAATATGTCAATGACCGTACTCCTGTGATTGAATATACTCTGGATCTGACAAATAAGAAAGCTCCGGAAAAAGACACTCCGGAAACATCAGAAAACCAGGGAGTCAGCACTCCTGTTTCCCATGGTTCTGATGCGACTTCTGTATCCAATTCACCAAAAACAGGAGATAATACAAAATATTGCTCTTTTTTGTGCTGGCGCTTGCAGTATCAGCAGGATGTCTGGGAACTGTAGTGACAGTTAAGAGAAAACGCAAATGATAATATAAATAGTGTTCTGGGGCTGTGGTTACTGCACAGCCCCATTTTGAAAAGGAGAAGAAATTGAAATTAGGAGCAAGAATAAGAAAAAATCCGTATGTTTCGCAACATAACTCAAAAGGAATTGGGACGCAGATTAGGATATGGGGAAAGTAGTGCGGATGTGAGAATCGCCCAATATGAAAGTGGACAGCGTACACCGAAGCAGGAAACGCTTATCCGGATAGCAGAAATATTGGAAGTTGATGTCCGAAATTTTTTAAGTCTTGGAATTGCGACAATGGACGAATTAATGGAAACTTTATTCTGGATGGATGAAGAAAATAGAGGGCTTTTTCATCTGTTCCTGCTAAATGATTCAGAAAGTGAAACAGTTGGAATCACAATGAGGGATAAAAAAACAATGTCTTATCTGCAGGAATGGATGGGGAAAAAGCAGAAACTGGGCGATGGAAGAATTACAGAAGAGGAATATCTGGAATGGAAACTGCATTGGCCAGAGAATAAACAAAAAAAAGAATATAAAACCGTATGAAGTAAAAAGGAATTGCTTTGCGGAGAGTTACCTGTTAGAATATTACTGGAGTAACCGTGTACAGGGTTGGTAAAAACCTCCTGGATTTTCGGATCTCGTTAAGGGATACAGAAGAAGGGAGGTGGAGCGAATGGATACATACGAAGTCTTGAGCTTATTGTTCTTAGGCGGTACGTTTCTGATTGCTTTGCTTGCCTATTTGGATAATAGGGACAACAAGCGAAAAAAATAGCCTACCCTGTCTGCCAACAGGATAGGCAGCTCTCTTTGAGAGCAAAATAAATTAAAACCTAATCCAGGAGCATCCACCTTGTGGGCGGTTACTCTTTTCAATTAGAATATAGCATTTTCTCTCCGAAAAGTAAAGTACATTTTATGCAGCCAATTCTAAAAAGAGTGGGCTGTTTTTTATTGACAGGAGGGAAGTTAAATGTCTAAACTACAGGACATCCGAAACTTGGTACAGGAACATGCCGTATCAGTGAGCAGTTCGCCAGGGGATTGGATGGATTATATGGACACAGCATCAAGGTTATATCGTTATTCTTTTTCAGACCAGCTTCTGATCCATGCACAGCGTCCAGACGCAACAGCATGTGCATCACTGGAACTATGGAATGAAAAGATGTTACGCTGGGTAAATCGTGGTGCAAGAGGAATTGCCCTGTTTGATGAAACCTGGCAGAATACCAAACTTCGTTATGTGTTGATATTTCGGATACCCATATGGTAGCCGGGGGCAGAAGCCCGTATCTGTGGCAGATGCAGGAACACCAGAGAGAAGAGATCCTCACCCATCTGGCAGAGGTCTATGCTCTGGAAGAAAAGGATACAGCAACTTTGCAGGATGCATTGATGGCAGTCGCAAGGGAAATGGTCAGTGATAATCTGGAGGAATACCTGGACGGATTGGAATATGCTGTAGAAGGTACTTATCTGGAAGATCTGGATGAGGTGACGATTCGCAGTGATTTCCGTCAGCTGGCAACAGACAGTGTTTACTATCTGCTTTCCAGGCGATGCGGGCTTGACCCGATGGAACTTCTGGAAGAAGAGGACTTCATGCATATTACAGATTATAACCATCTGTCAGTTCTCACCTTCCTTGGAAATGCGGCAAGCCAGCTCAGTGAGAGTATTCTGATTGATATTGGAAAGACCGTACATAAAATTTCTCTGGAAGAAGCGAGAAAAGAGGTTGAAAATTCCAATGAAAGGAATTATAATAACTTTACCACGTTAATGCGTGAAACTAAAAACCAGGATGCAGAAACGAAAAAAGAAGAAAATATTGAAAATGAAGGAGGAACCGATTATGGAACTGACATATCATCGCAAGGGAGATTACCTGTTTCCGAATCTGACCGTCGAAGAGGAAGAAGTAACGATCGGGAAATACGGGATGCTGCGGAGGACATTTCTGAAAGAACACAAGAACAGCCTTTATCAGAGCCTGTTCCTGACCGGGAAGCTGAACAGCCATCTGGAACAGATCGAGAAAGCAGCACAGGAGAGAATGGACAGCCAGATGGAGAAACTGCTGGAGAAGAATCCGGCACCGGACAAGGAAGCAGATCCGATGGCATGGACAGCACACATGAACGTACTGATGGCAACAGCGGAAGAGAGCATCTTGACGGAATTGGTATACAGTTAGTCGAAGATACAAGAGAAGATGGATTGAGTAAAGCAGAGGAAGAGATCGCCTCTGCTTTATCTTTGCCCGAATATCCCACCGCAGATGAACAAAAGGCGGCAGATCGAGGAAAGAGCAGCTGCCCTTTTATGCCGGAGAAATCCCGATTCCAGAGGAAGTTGTCGATGAGATCTTACGGACAGGAGGAAACCGGAAAGCAAGCCAGCTCCGGATCATCTATAATTTCATGAGTGAACAGACACCGGAGGAATATACGGAGTTTGTGAAGCGTGAATACCGCAAAGGGGGAAAAGGTTTTCAGATTGATGGAAATGAATATTCGGTCTGGTTTGATGAAACTGGGATGCAGATCGCAGTAGGGCATACAGTTACAGACCATATCTTAGATAAGGCATTTTTTATCATGGGAAGATGTCAGCGGACGTATCCATCAGCTTTTAGACCAGGGTGAATATGCACCGCAGTCTGTATTGGATGCGGCAAGAAGTAATGCAGTAAAAGAACACGCCCAGGCTCTTGCCTATATGAAAGGGGATATGCAGAAGGAGTAGCGGAGATTGTTTTCGATGAGGAGGATTTACCACATCTTCGCAGTATCTATCCGGAGATCACGGATTATCTGGAAGAAAAGCTGGAGGATCCCCAGTGGCTTTCGGAACTGAATGAAAGACTGGATGCACTGGCAGAAGCCTATGAAGAAAATCATTCTATTATGCGTTTCCATCATTATAATCCTATAAATATCTCAAAGCAGTTTCAGAAGTTTGCGGATGAGGTGATTCCTTATCAGGCTACTTTCACAGCGAGGAACTTCTGGAAAGCATGGTAGCTCTTAAAGAGCAAGATTACGATAAATATGCCCGCAAGATGAAGAAGTATCTCAAATGGGAGCTGATCATCCTGGATGATTTCCTGCTCCACACAATCACTGACGAAAGAGAGATTAAAATCCTCTTTGAGCTTCTCGAGAAGCGGAACGAGCAGAGAAAAAAGCACCATCGTATGCTCACAGCGTGATCCGGATAACTGGAAAGCAATGATTCTCAACGATGAGGTATCTGCCAATTCCATCATGAAGAGAGCTACAAAACACTACACGATTAAGATTAACACACGATAAGCGGTAATCTTCTAACTAAAAAATGGGCGGCCGTTGGTTTCGGAAAACGGCGTTCTAAAACAGAATGGCGACCGCTGGATGCCGTAAACTGCAGTAGAATATTTGGAAAAGAAATGGTTTATGATCTGGTATGGAATGAACCTTATTCCGGTGATTATAATGTGGTTATGCGACATATCTGCAATATCAGAGAAAAAATAGAAGATGATCCTGGACAACCATTATATATACAAACAGTACGAGGTGTAGGATATCGGTTTAATGGGAATTTAGGCAGCGAGTGAAATCGCTGCCTATTATTATGGTTTTACAAAGAAGGGAGTTGGTTATGAGAAGATCTTTGTATTTCAGGAGCATCCTGTTTGAGATATTTGGACAGGTTTGATGTATCAATTCCAACTCTTTTATTTCTTGCTTAAAGGAAACGTATTGAGTATTTAGTGATTCCTTTCTGGAAATAAGATCTGCAATTTGCTCTTGCAACTTATTGGAATTAAGATGTTTCAGGTTTATACCATTTTCCTGTAAAATATGTTCAGCACCCGTGAAAAGAATAATTTGAGATTCATATTTACGGAATAACGATCTGGATCTTTGGAGCTTTTATAATGGTCGTCGTAAATTTTATTTTCTGATATTGTTCGGCATATTTTAGCATTTCTCGAAGATGGCGTATCTGAGACTCGAGAGAAACAACAGAGGTATTTACCTCTTTTTGCTGCATATGTAACAAGGCTATGCGGTCTTCAAGTTCTGAAAAATTATGTAGATTATGTGTGAACATCTTGTTATATTCAGCAGAGACAATTTTTAAATTTTCCTTATTTGCCCATTTCTGAAATCCAATGTTTCCTGCTATATTGGGAGTGTTGGTGTCTATTAACTTATTACGAACAGAAGGAACAGTAGTTCTGTGAAGCTTATTATTAATGCGTTCTTTGATACGTTCCTTAGTAAAGTTTTTTCCTAAAGATTTAGCACTTCCACGCACTGGACGGGACATATCGGGAGAACGAAAGGTAATGTATTTTCTGCTGTTTTTCGCCAAATTTTGCGTTTTTTTATTTCATATCCTTTAGCTTCCATAAATGTAAGAAATTCTGAATAAGTGGAAACGATTCGGATTGTCTGGTTGATATCTTTTCGCAGCTGCGCTTTTTTACTGGATTCAGATTTATTTGCAGCCCATTCATTGTATTTCATTCCCTTTTTACCATCTGGCATAATTGTGGACAGGTTATGTTCCTGGCATAAAGTGTCGCTGAGATTTCGTATTTTCCAGTAATTCTTTTTACAGTCATGATAATGAGAAAAAGTGATATTATCTGCAGAACAGAAAATTAAATGGTTATGTACATGACCTTTATCAATATGTGTTGTCAGAACATAGGAGTATTTTCCCTCCAGTAAGCGATCCGCAAGTTCTTTGCCAATTTGATGGGCTTCTTCATAGGAAACTTCACCAGGGGAAAATGCCTGAATCAGATGAAATGCCTTATTTGTATTGTGCGGATCTCTGCAGTCATGTGTATGATCCAAAGTGTATTTAAAGTCAAGAACTGCTGTTTCAGGAGAGCAGGCAAAGGAAGAAATATATAGTTTCTGGTCTGTTTTATCTGGATTGCAGATGTATTCTATTGCTTTATCAACGGTTGTTTTGATACCATGGATTTTTGTAACTGCCATATTTTTTCCATTAACTCCTTTATATCGTCCAGATCCTTTTGGTAAACTGCATTGGTGCTGTTTATACGATGGGTGATCTGATTCAAATTGCTGCTGATATTGCCCAACAGGGTATTCATTTTTCGGATATGAGAGTAGTCTACTTCATATACAAATCCATATAAGATCATTTTCCGTAGAAAGGCAGATTTGCTTTTCATCCTGGAAAGACGATATTTTTCTTCTAAAATGTATTGTTCGTCATCATTCAAATAAAATTGTACGGGATGAATTCTGGTACGTTTGCTCATTGAAATCCTCCAATTCTTTTTTTTCTATAAAAAAGAGTACAAAAAAAACTGTCTAACCAATTCGGCTATGACAGTTATATTACTTGGCTGTATGATGTTTTGGACAGATGTGTCTACAATTTATTTTAACAGGAGTAGTCGGAAGCGTCAAATTAAGAAATTATAAAATATGAGAGGGCCAGGGATACTCCCTGATACATTTTGGTAGAATGAACCGGAAAGGGAATTTGACAAAATGAGCCAGGTGTCATGACACTGGCAGTGCTTGCTTCTTTTGGGGTGTAGCCTGCAAAGCAGGCTATGCAAAAGCTATAAAACATAAATAGAACTGTGAGAAGTGGTTGAGAATACAATCCTGATAGCGTATAATCAGAGAAAGAATCGTAAGTGAGGGATAAATTTGAAACGTGAAGAAATTTTTCAATATGTAAAAGAGCAATATGGAACTGAACCGGAATATTTATGGAAAAAAGATCCTGATTCTGCGGTGCTTCGACATAAAAATGGAAAATGGTATGCTATAATTATGGTAGTGGAAAAGAAAATACTGGGATTAGAAGAAGATGGAAACATTGACATCCTGGATGTAAAATGTGATCCTGATCTGGTTGGGATGATTATTCAAACGTATGGATTTTTACCGGGGTATCATATGAATAAGCGACACTGGATTACGATTCTTTTGGATGATTCTGTCAGTGAAGCTAAGACGCTGGATTTTCTGGATATGAGTTATGATTTAATTGACAGTGGGAAGTAATTAAAAAAGGAAGCCTTTCAGAAAAAATCTCTGATCGGCTCCCAGGTATTCATTCTGGATATGTATAAGTTGATCTTTGCAACAGGATATTTTCCCAATCTCGTTCATGGCGCAACACTCGGAGAATATGAATCTCTTTTGTTTCTTCCATTATAATATAAAAAATAATAGATGGCGGAAAAGATCTTTTATGTATGGAATATCCTCTGTACAGAATTTGAGTTCGGGGAAAGGCAGTACTGAACTGGCCTAAATTCTGCATTTGTTCTTTCAGATCAGATTGAAAACGGTCAGCACGTTGCTGGCCGAATTCTTCTTCAATATAATCTGCAATGTCTGTGACATCGTAAATTGCTTCCCAGGTTAAAATAATTTTATATTCTTGCATTTCTTCGTGCATCCCTTAATTCTGTGATTTTGCGAAAAGCATCTTCCAGTGGCAATTCACGACCAGCTTCCATATCATCAATTCCCCGGTCTAACATGCGGAGAAGATGATTGTTTTCCTGGTTTTTATCGGTTGAGGGACTTTTTTTTGTTAATTCCATGAAATCACTCCAATCATACGGTTTATAAATAGTGTATGTTGTTCAGAAGTATCTATCCATAGTTTAGCATAGAATGGGCAGCAATACAATTGAATTATTTTGCAGGAGCGTCCGTCAGACCAAGAAGATATTCGCAGGAAACATTAAATACTTCGGCCAGTGCGACAACTTCGTAGTCGGGAACGAAACGTGTGCCTTGTTCAATTCGCAGGATTGCCAGATCATTAAAATCATATCCTGCAAGTTGTAATTTGGCAGCGAGTGTTTTCTGAGTAAGATTATGAGCCTTTCGTAATTCTTTTACCCGTTGTCCTATTCTGTTTTTACTGTTCGTTTTTTTATCCCAATAAATAATCATTCTGATCCTCAAAAGTTTCTAAAGATGAAGTATTATTATTGATTTTAAGGAAAAATATTGTTACTATACTTCTAAAGATGAAGTTTTTGGGAAGTTTATTTGATTTTTGAAATAAGAAAATGATAATGCTGCCTGTAATGAGAAATAATTCTAATGAGAGGTGGAAAGAAGATGAATGAATTTTATGAAGCAGTATCGAATTTATTTGAGGAATTGCGCTGTGACTCCGGAGAAAGAGAATATACAGTACAGCCGGAAGAATGGAAAGAAGCAGAGAAGAATTTGAAACAAATACAAAAGAAGCTGCCACTACATCTGGAAAAAATCCCAGAGCGTGAGCAGAATTTCTGGAATAAATATCTGGATCAGTTAGAACATTTCCATTATGAAGAGGAGCAGCGGGCTTATTACCAGGGAATGATGGATGTAGTTGAGTTTCTTATTAATATAGGGGCAATAAAGAAATCCACGAATGTTAAGAGAATGATAGAAAAATATGCACGTTAAGAGTGGCGGTATGGGAAACCATACCGCTTCTTCAGAATAATTCAGATAGAATTCAAATGAATTTCAGGGATCTTGTTTATCGTGGTCTGTAGGAATTTTGTATGTGCGCAGGTATGCTTCTACGATGGCAAGGATAGCGGTAATTTGCTCATCGTTGCATTTTGACAGGTACATGAGCAGGCGTTGATAATCAAGATTATCTGTATGATTGTTTGGATAAAACAATGGTTCAGGAGGAACATTTAAAGCGCGTACCAGTTTTTCTGATTTTATGAAAACTCGGAACTCGGCCCCCATTTTCAATTTCCTTTAAATATCGGCTGGACATTTCTGCTTTTTCAGCTAATTCTTCATAAGTCAATTTTTGCTCGTGTCGGGCGTCTTAAAAAACAATCCCAGTTCTTTATCTGTTTGTTTTGGCATATGATACACCTCCATGTTTAGTGTATAGTTCCCTTTCTTGAAAGAAAATGAACTAATATTTCACTAAAAAAGAGGTGATATTCACTTTTTAAAAGAACATATAAAATTCTGAATTTCCGTAAAACAGATCCGGAGGTATAGGAAAGATTAAGAATTTTATTGTCTGGTATCATATCCGTCATTACGTGACGGATGAAATAGAATAAATAGTTCAAAAAAGCAAAATAAATTTCTTTACCTCAAAAAGTGAATTATATGCCACAAAAAATGATGGCAAAATATTATCTTTTGATATAAATAGCGTCCGATGGGCTAAAAACTACCCATTAGGACGTTTTTTATATAACCTCAAAATAACAGGAAAAACAATTTTCTCGTTATTTATTAAGAAATTTTTTAAAAAATTTTCTTCCCACACCCCGACAAATGCACTCATCGTTTGGGATATGTGTGAAGGGGAAGCAAGAACTTTGCTTATTGCCTACGGCGGGGAAGGAGGTGAACTCTTATGGAGCAATCCTCTTTTCAAGATGAGCAGACAGTCAGACATCAGTTTGATTCTCTGTGCAAGCTGGCATTGAAAAGTGAAGTTATTAATTATGAAAAGCATATGGCATATCGCCAGAAGTATGAAGTGATGTTGTCAGAATTATCAGAAAAGGAGTTGAGCAGACTTTTTATAATGGATGAGCATGAAATGGAAACACATCGTTTTCAGGTCCTGGGTTACGACATAGAAGTCAAAGATGCATTGATTGCTGAAGCACTGCAGACACTTACTGAAAAGAAAAGGAATGTTGTGTTATTATCATATTTTATGGATATGAGTGATGCAGACATTGCCAGAGAAATGAATCTTGTACGCAGCACAATTAATGAGCATCGTAGACGATCACTGGAACTGATGAGAAAAAATATGGAGGAATCTGCAAATGAAAAAAAGTAAAAAACAGAAATGCGCATTTGATTTGCTGCCATTCCATGTTATTGAGGCAGCATCAACTGGTGATACTGAGGCAATCCAGGCAGTGTTGAAGCATTATGAAGGGTACATAACAGTTTTGGCTACCAGAAAAATGTTTGACGAATTTGGACAGGTGCATTACTGTGTAGATGAAACTCTGCGTCAACGCCTGGAAGCAAAACTGATTACTAAGACCTTGGGATTTGATACGAAATCATATGTAAGGAAAAGTAATCAGTAAAGGGAGTATTTAATATAGATTCCTTTTCCCCTTCAGGAATTTTTGTACCTTGAAAATTGTATATTGTTTTACATACAGGACGTGAAGATATGTAGAGCCACTAGGTAAATCCGCCATGATATATCTGCTCTGTTAATGGAGTAAATACGAGGAAATGCTGAAATATAACATTGAAGTAAAGGTATGGAGCGAGAAGAATTTGACAAAAATGTGTAGCAGCTGCACAGGGCGACGAAGCATATCTGTGATAATGATACTTCCAGAAAAAATCTGGTCATATTTAATGACGGTGCAAAACCGATGTGGGCAGAGTACTGAACTGCCACCTGTATTGTAATTTTATCTGCCGATGACAGTGTATAAAATTGTAAATTGTCATGGGCAGATAAAAATGTTTGTCCAAAGAGAAAAGGAGGAGAGAAGAGTGGCGATTAAAATTGAAAAAGGTAAGATTCCAATTTGGGAAAAAATATATGCTTACGGTGGATGAAGCAGTGCAATATTTCGGAATAGGTGAAAAGAAAATAAGGATGCTTATTTCGGAACATCTAAATTCAGAATGTTGCTTTACAGTCCAGGTGGGGTGTAAGTCATTGATTAACCGTAAGAAATTTGAGGCCTTTCTGGATCAGACTACGTCTTTGTAAAAAATATACGAACAATTTAGCACTTTAAAGTGGAAATGTTAGCCCTGGTATGATATAATACCTATATCGTGCTAGGGCTTCTTCGTAGAAAGGGGCGAAGACGTTGGGTAAAACAAAAACGTGACCAAAAACGACGAGATAAAAAAAGGTCGAATTTTACGAAACGGAGAAAGTCAGAGAAAAGATGGAAGATATGCGTTTGTATATACAGATTGTTATGGAAAGCAGAAGTTTTTGTATAGTTGGAAATTAGAGCCAAAAGATTCTCTGCCAACTGGATGCAGACCATGCTTAGCTCTAAGGGAAAAAGAAAAAAATATCCAAAGAGATTTACATGATGGTATAGTACCTTACGGAGGAAATTTAACAGTTTTAGATTTGGTTCAAAAATACATTGGACAAAAAAAGGGGGTTCGTCATAACACTCAGGCGAACTATGATTTTGTGATCAATATAATAAAAAAAGAAGAATTCGGAACCAGAAGAATAGATAAAATAAAATTGTCGGATGCAAAAGCATGGTTTATTAAGCTGCAAGCAGATGGAAGAGGATACAGTTCCATTCACAGTGTGCGTGGAATTGTAAGACCTGCATTTCAGATGGCAGTTGAAGATGATTTACTGCGCAAGAATCCTTTTGAATTTCAATTATGTACAGTTGTCGTAAATGACAGTGTTACAAGACAGGCAATTACAAAAGAACAGGAAGAGTTATTTCTGGAGTTTATCCGAAATGATGACCATTACTCAAAATACTATAATGGAATGTTTATTTTGTTTAAGACTGGACTTCGTATTTCTGAGTTTTGTGGATTGACAGTGAAAGATATTGATCTTCAGGAGAGAAAAATCAATGTGAATCATCAGCTTCAGAGAACCAGAGGAATGCAGTACGTCATTGAAGATACCAAAACTTCAAGTGGAACACGAATGTTGCCGATGACAGATGAAGTTTATGAATGTTTTGAACAGATTGTGAAAACCGTAAAAAAGTAAGGGTTGAGCCGATTATAGATGGATATAGTCGATTTTTATTCCTGGATAAAAAAGATATGCCTGAGGTAGCACTCCATTGGGAAAAACATTTTCAGTGGGCGTTAGGAAAGTATAATCGTACTCATGAGGAACAAATGCCAAAGATCACGCCTCATGTATGTAGGCATACATATTGTTCCAATATGGCGAAAGCTGGAATGAATCCGAAAGCACTCCAATATTTAATGGGACATTCTGATATAGGGGTTACGTTAAATGTATATACGCATCTGGGATTAATTGATGCAAAAGAAGAGATGAATAGGATTGCAAAACTGGCATAGTATGATAAAATAATAGAAAAAGAATTAAAAATAATCTGATTATAAGGTTCTAGAGAGCCTGTTTTCTAGGCTGGTTATTACTAAGAAGTTACTAAATTTGGATAAGAAAATATACGAATTTATGCTGTGATATACAGGAAAATGACAGGATTGAAGATTATCGGAAAATGCCTGTAAACAGCGTAAATACAGCATTTCAAGGAGTTTTAAGCAATGATAAGAGTGTTATTTGTATGCCACGGCAACATATGCCGCTCAACCATGGCCGAAAGTGTTTTCACCTACAAAGTAAAAACACTCGGTCTTTCAGAGCAGTTCCTGATCGACAGTTTTGCGACAAGTACCGAGGAGATTGGGAATCCGCCGCACAGAGGGAACTGTAAAAGAAACTTCGTGAAGTGGGAATCCCACTGATTCCGCACAGAGCGAAACAGATCACATGGGCGGATTATAATAAATTTGACTATATTATCGGTATGGACACTGCAAATATACGGAATCTGAACCGGGTGCTGAGAAATGATCCGGAAGATAAGATTTATAAATTTCTCACTTTTTCAGGATCTGGACGTGATATTGCAGATCCGTGGTACACGGGAAATTTTGATGAAACTTATGAAGATGTGTTGGAAGGATGTGAGGGATTTCTGAAATATCTGAAGGAACATGGAGAAATTCAGTAACAGGACATCAACAGGATCCTCTGATGAGACATAAATGTGAAATAATATAAAAGATTTGACAGTAAAAGGCAGCGAAAGCTGCTTTTTCTGTCGATGAAAACTTCTTTACAAATTCAGAAACTTCTCTTATACTGTTCTATACAGCAGACAACTCAAAGATATATATTTATTCTATTCATTCAATAATTCAATTCAGAGGTTGCCGACCTGTTGAGGCTGGCACCATCAAATCAGGACATTCGTCCGCATTGTTTCACAGAAAGGAATTAAATATGGAAAAAGGCTATGAAATGTTTATCACAGATCTGAGGAGGCTTCTTCTTGCTGCTATGGATATGGAAGAGGAGAAGATTTACTTTGCAAAAAAAAGGCGAAAAGTATGGCTGCACAGGAGACAGGCTTTTTGTGGAGTGCGGAGATATTGAAAAGTCGCGCCAGATCTGTGGATTACATACGGAAGAACTTTATGAGCGGTACTGTAAAGAGCACAAACTGGAAAATATCATTCATGACTGTGTATGTGAAATAAAAAAAGCCAGAGAAAACTGTGTTATCTGTGACATAGAGCAACTGGAGAATTACGAAAAAGTGAAAGGAAAACTTTTTATCCGCCTTCTTAATGCAGATAAAAACAGAGATGTCCTGAAAGATACGATCCATCATAAAGTCGGGGATATAGCGCTTGTGCTTTATTATATGGCAGGAGAAAAAGACGGATATATTCTTAGTACAAAAAGTAAAAAAACATTTTCTGGAACAATGGGAAAAAGATCCGGATATAGTTTTTGAGGCAGCACTGGTAAATACATATTTTATCAGTCCACCCAGAATATATCACTGGGAAAAAATGCTTTTTGATAAGGAATACAGGGGAGATAATTTTATGGACATATTGGGATCCTATCATCCGAATAAAGGGATATCAGGGAATTGTCTCAGCACAGAAAAACGTACTAATGGAGCAGCAGCAATCTTTCTTCCAGGTGTAGCCCGACGTCTTGCAGAGCTTCTGGAGTCTGATCTGTATCTTGTGTTTACCAGCATTCATGAAGTAATGGTACATAGCACAGATAAAGTTTATCCCGAAGAGCTGAAAGAGGTTCTCCTGGATACAGTCAAAAAAGCAACTCCGGAAGAAGATTATCTGACATCGTCCATTTACCGATATAGTCGACGTACCGGGGAGTTTTCTGTAGAAGTGAAATAGAAACGTAGATAAACAAAAAAAGAACCAGGATGGAAATCCTGTCTGCAGGAATAAATCCATCTTGGTTCTTTCTATATAGATTCTGCAGAAATTTTAACTGAGAAGAGCAGAATCATTGGAAATTCTTCGCCGCTGGCTTCTTCGAATTTGTCAAGAAGATCTTTTACGGTAAGTTTTTTCTTTTCCTCACCCTGGATA
>ENA-OQAJ01000100-OQAJ01000100.1-human-gut-metagenome-genome-assembly--contig:-NODE-100-length-24886-cov-4.665899_pt1 | contig 24886 bp, 28 predicted proteins | sample MGYA00242736_ERZ504529 | MGnify/ENA primary metagenome ERZ504529 (study PRJEB26092, sample SAMD00036275) | human gut metagenome | host: Homo sapiens | study: EMG produced TPA metagenomics assembly of...
TTTCTGCAGCCCCTTGGCAGGGCTTTGAAAAATCAGAACGCGGCCCCAACAACTCCTCCCTGTTTCAGCCGCTGGCTGCGGTCGTCGTCGTTGCTGTTCGAATCCTCCCGATCGCACAAAAAGAATCCCCGGCACACGAAAGTGTGTCGGGGATTCTTGGTGCGACCGGGGAGGATTCGAACCTCTGGCCTTCCGGGTCGGAGCCGAACGCTCTATCCAGCTGAGCTACGATCGCACATATTCATTTCATCGGTGTAAAGTAGTATAGCACAGCCACACAAAAAAATCAAATAGGAAATGTCGATGCTATCTTGCAAAAGCCGCAGCGGCCCATATAATAGAGGGTGTGCCCCGGTGTGCGCGGGCACGGTTTAGGTTAAAGGATAAAAAGAGAACATGAAATCAAATACCAAAACACTGACCGAAGGCCCTCTGGCCAAACAGATCTTTCTGGTCAGTCTGCCGCTGGCGCTTTCCAACCTGCTGCAGGTGCTGTTCAACATGTCGGACGTGGCCGTGGTAGGCCGGTTTGCAGGCTCTACAGCGCTGGGCGCGGTGGGTTCCACCAGCATCCTCGTCAGCCTGTTCACCGGCTTCCTGATCGGCCTGAGCGGCGGCATCAACGTGCTGGTGGCCCGCTTCTACGGTGCACGGCACGAGCACGATGTGGAAAAGACTGTCCACTCCGCCGCCATCGTCAGCCTGATCGCGGGTGTGGTGCTGCTGTTCGTCGGCCTGTTGGGTTCCCCCTTCATGCTGCGGCTGCTGAACACCAAGGACGACCTGCTGCCCGGTGCCATCCTGTACCTGCGGGTGTACTTCCTTGGTATGCCCGCTCTGCCTTGTACAACTTCGGCAACGCTGTGTTCAGCGCCATCGGCGACACCAAAAAGCCGCTGATGTACCTGTCCATTGCGGGCGCACTGAACATTGCACTGAACCTGTTTTTTGTCATCGTGTGCCAGCTGAGCGTGGTGGGCGTGGCGCTGGCCAGTGCCATCTCCCAGTGTGTTTCGGCCGGGCTGATCCTGCACGCTTTGACCAAAGTGCAGGACTGCTACGTGCTGGACACCAAAAAGCTGCATCTGGACCCCGCCACAACAAAGAGCATTCTGGGCCTTGGTCTTCCGGCCGGTTTCCAGAATGCCATTTTCGCCATTGCAAACCTGTTCATTCAGGCAGGGGTCAACTCCTTCGACTCTCTCATGGTCAAGGGCAACAGCGCCGCCGCCAATGCCGATGCCATGATCTACGACTGCATGGCCGCATTCTATATGGCCTGTGCAAGCTTTATGAGCCAGAACTACGGCGCTGGCAAGCCGGACCGCGTAAAGAAGAGTTATTTCATCAGTCTGGCCTACTCCTTTGGTGTGGGCCTGATCCTGGGCGGAAGCCTGTTCCTCTTTGGCCGCACCTTCCTTGCCCTGTTCACCACCGAGAGCGCCGTCATTGATGCCGGCATGAAGCGCGTGGGCGTGATGGGCTTTGCCTACTGCATCTCCGCCTTTATGGATTGCACCATCGCCGCTTCCCGCGGACTTGGCAAGACTGTGGTGCCCACCATTATTGTGGTAATGGGTTCCTGCGTGTTCCGGGTGATCTGGGTATACACCATCTTCGCGCACTTTCACACCATTCCCTCGCTGTACGCACTGTACCCCTGCAGCTGGGCGCTGACCGCCCTTGCCGAGATCGTGTACTTCGCACACTGCTATAAGGAATCGATGAGGATTTTTGAGCAGCCAAAAGCTGCCGCATAAAGCACAAAAGCTCCTGTCTGAATGGGCAGGAGCTTTTGTGTTACTGAACTTTTACTTCACCGGCCAGAACGCGCTTGTAATCCTCATAGTTGCGGGCCAGCAGGGCAGGGGTATCCAGACCATATGGGCACTTGGCCTTGCACCGGTTGCAGTGCAGGCAGCCCTCGATCTTTTTCATCTTGGCCTGACCTGCGGGGCTGAGATGCTCTGCCGAGGGCGAACGCCGCAGCAGCAGGCTCATGCGGGCGCAGTTGTTGATCTCGATGCCTGCCGGGCAGGGCATACAATAGCCGCAGCCGCGGCAGAACTCGCCGCACAGCTCGGCACGATCCCCCTCAATGACGGCACGGATGTCGTCGGTCATGCGCGGCGGGTTGTCGATATAGGAGAGGAACTCGTCCAGTTCCCTTTCACGCTGCACGCCCCAGATGGGCAGAACTCCATCGAACTGCGCCTCAAAGGCATAGGCTGCGGCGCTGTTGGTGATCAGTCCACCGGACAGGCCCTTCATGGCGATAAAGCCATATTTGCCGCCTTGCACTTGTTCACCAATTCCAGCTCCTGCTCACCGGAGATATAGCTGAACGGGAACTGCAGCGTCTCGTATAAACCGCTGTCAATGGCCTCGTGGGCCACCTTCAGGCGGTGGTTGGTGATGCCGATATGCCGGATCATGCCCTTGGTTTTGGCCTCCTGCATAGCCTCGTAGAGGCCGGAGCCGTCGCCGGGCTTCGGGCAGAATGCGGGATTGTGGAACTGGTACAGGTCAATGTAATCGGTGCGCAGATTGGTGAGTGAGGTGTGCAGATCCTTCCAAAAGTCCTCTGCGTTCTGCGCTGCCGTTTTGGTGGCGATATACACTTCCGTGCGGATGCCGTCAAAGGCTTCGCCCAGCTTCACCTCGCTGTCGGTGTAGGCGCGGGCGGTATCAAAAAAGCGGATGCCTGCCTTGTAAGCCTTGCGGGCCAGATAGACGGCATCTTCCTGCGAGATGCGCTGGATGGGCAGTGCGCCAAAGCCATTTTTGTTCACCGTGATGCCGGTGCTGCCAAGGGTGACCATATCCATAGCTGTTTCCTCCACTCGTGGGTGTAAAGACTCTCCTTTTTCATTATAAAACGAACGATTCTGCTGTGCAAGAAGTTAGGCAAAGCAAAAGGGCCTTTCCCGAAGGAAAAGCCCTCTTTGCTTACTTTTTACTGATAATCGTGGTTCAGGAACATCGCCTTGATGACCACCACCTCGTCGTATTCCTCCTGTTCCACCTGCACGTCTGCGTTCAGGGACTTCAGGCGGTTTTCCACGGCAGTCAAAGCCTCCGGCACGGTGACGGCGCGGCCCTCTTCAATGGCATCGGCCATCTGCTTGAGCACGATGGGATGTGCGTAATGGCTGGGCACCGGGAAGGCACCGTTCGGGTAGTGCTTCACGTATTCTGCCATAGCAGCTTCGGCCTTCTCGGCCCGCTTCATGATGGCGCTGTGGTTGTTGTGGGCGGTGGGCAGCATGTTGTAGCTGGAGAACAGGAAGATGGCTGCAAAGCCGAACAGCGCAAAGTAGATGCCATAGCCGCCGGTATGGGTGGTGACGGCATACAGGCCATAGGCCGCAGAGACGATGCCCATGATAAAGATGGCCAGCGCCACATAGCGGTACACCGGCTTGCTCTGCAGCTGGGCACGCTTGCGGCGCTCGGCTGCACTCAGCTCATCGGCGATTTCCGGCTTTGCTTCCAGATATTCCTTTGCCCTGCGCAGCACCGTGATGCTGTGGCGGGCTTCGTCGGTCAGTTCGCTTTCCGGCAGCTTGCGGGAGGCCTTTTCGGCTTCCTTCTTCTGCAGCATCTGCTCACCGGCTGCGCTGAGCAGATGGATCTGCGGCTGCTCTTTGGCCAGCACCTCCAGCAGCTTGTCCACATCCCGCTCGTCCTTGAAGTTGCACTGCTTCTGCTTGCCGCCATCGTACTCCACCACAAGGTAGGCCATGGAGGCAAACATGCCCTTGCCGGTAAAGCCGCCGGAGCTCATAGCCACCCGCTTGAACACGCGGCTGATGCTGCCGTAGGGCAGATAATAGCGGCGGTCGATGTAAAAGCTGTTGAGGTACAGCGCCTTTTTGCCAACGCCGCAGGGGCCGATCTTTTTGCAGGACTTTCTGTCCTCCACCAGCTCCTGATTATCAAGCTTTGCCATACCCAGCTGTGCAGGTTTGAAGATCATGGAAGTTCCCTTCTTTACTGTTAGTTTCCGGTCCAGCCGCAGATGCTGCAGCCATTCCAAATAAAATCACCGGTTCTATTTTCGCACTGCAGCCCTCAAAATGCAACCCCTTCTGCTGCTAAGATTTGCACAAAAGGTTTGTCTGTTATGTCAAAACACCCCCGTCACTGCGGGGTGCAGCGGCGGGGGTGTCAGAGTTTAAGGCTTATGCGGTGCGGCAGACATCCTTATGCCTTCTGAGAAGCGGTGTGCTTCTTGGTGGCATGGATGAAGAGTGCCAGCATTGCGATTGCAAAGATGATGCCGATGGGGTATGCAACGGCAGTGTTGTAAGCGACCAGCTTGCCGTCTGCGTAAGTATTGATCATCTTGCCCAGGCACTCAGGTGCCAGCACGAAGTAGGTGCAGGACACAGCGCTCATGAAGGTAGCGGGCACAGCGGTGATCCAGTAGTTCTTCTTCTCCTTGAACAGGTACATGGATGCAGCCCACAGAACGATCATGGCCAGCGTCTGGTTGGTCCAGCTGAAGTAGCGCCAGATCACGGTGTAGTTGATGAAGCCCAGTGCGTTGCCGATGCCAAGGAAAGCACCAACGCCCAGAACCGGGATGCAGAGCTTCAGGCGGTTTGCGTAGCTGTCCTGATCGATCTTGAGCCAGTCGGCCAGGGTCAGACGAGCGGAACGGAACGCGGTATCGCCGGAGGTGACGGGGCAGATGACAACGCCGATCATTGCCAGAGCAATGCCACGCCGCCCATGGTCTTTGCACACACGTCGTAGATGGCAGCAGACTGACCAGCAGCCAGAGCCTCGGCCAGACCAGCCATCTTGCCGTCGGTGATGGTGTACAGTGCGCAGCCGGCAGCGGCCCAGATCAGAGCGATGACGCCCTCGCAGACCATTGCGCCGTAGAACACGAAGTGGCCCTGCTTCTCACTCTTCATGCAGCGAGCCATCAGAGGCGACTGGGTGGAGTGGAAGCCGGAGATAGCGCCGCAGGCAACGGTGATGAACATGAAGCTCCAAATGGGAGTGCCCGACGGATGCATGTTGCCGAAGTTTGCCCAGATCTCGGGGATGGTGTAGGCGGGGTTGGTAAAGATGCCGAAGATAACGCCCACAGCCATGATGATCAGGCAGATGCCGAACACGGGGTAGATCTTACCGATGATGGCATCAATGGAAATAAAGGTTGCGATGAAGTAGTACACCAGAATGATGATCAGCCAGAACAGGGTGGTGGTCAGCAGACCGGACATGCCGCTGTTCTTGCACAGGGTAACGATCAGGCCTGCGGGGCCCACTGCGAACACGGTACCAACCATGATCAGCAGCACAACAGAGAACACACGCATGATGTTCTGCATGACAGGTCCGAGGTATCTGCCGGTGACCTCAGCGATGGATGCGCCATCGTTGCGCTCGCTCATCATACCGGAGAAGTAGTCATGCACACCACCTGCAAAGATGGTGCCGAAGGTGATCCACAGGAACACCACGGGACCCCACAGAGCACCCTGCAGTGCACCAAAGATGGGGCCCAGACCTGCAATGTTCAGCAGCTGGACGAGGAACAGCTTCCACTGGGGCATCACAACGTAGTCAACGCCGTCGTTGATGCGCACAGCAGGAGTTTCGCGGTCGTCCGGTCCGAACGTGTTGTCAACGATCTTGCCATAGACAAAGTAGCCGATGATCAAGAGCGCCAGACAGAGTAAGAAACTAATCATACCAGAAACCTCCTTTTTGATTCAAACCACAGCCAGCATTTTGCGTGCCCAGCTGCGGCTCTGACCAATCTCTGGCTTCATGTTAACACTTTTTTCATAAAGCAGTTAATATTTTTCTGGTATGGTTCCCATATCAAAAAGTATATGGCAAGATGCTTCCGCGGAATACCCGCAAAGAATTTTTATCGCGTTCACGACAAATTTTCTTAATTCCCCGGCAAAGACCTTTCCCGGAACCGGTCAAAGCCGCTGCTGCCAAACTTTTCTGGCCTGCTTTTTGTGCAAGTTGCTCAATCGTTTTCAATTTTTCTCCGCAAATCGTGATTTTCTTTGCCTGAAACGCCGCAAAATACAAGGCACCCTCCGCCGAGCCATTTCAGCGGAGGGTGCCTTATTCAGCAGATCATTTGTATATATCTTTGTATATATCGTGTCATGCCTTCTGGGCTGCCTTCTTCGTTGCGTGGAGGAAGACTGCCAGCATTGCAATGGCAAAGATGATGCCGATGGGGTATGCAACGGCGGTGTTGTAGATGGTTGCGCCTTCTGCGGTCTTGGCGTTCAGCAGGCCGCCCAGGCATTCGGGAGCCAGAATGAAGTAGGTGGAAGAGACCGCGCTCATGAAGGTAGCGGGCACAGCGGTGATCCAGTAGTTCTTCTTCTCCTTGAACAGGTACATGGATGCAGCCCACAGAACGATCATGGCCAGCGTCTGGTTGGTCCAGCTGAAGTAGCGCCAGATCACGGTGTAGTTGATGAAGCCCAGTGCGTTGCCGATGCCCAGGAAAGCACCAACGCCCAGCACAGGAACACAGAGCTTCAGGCGGTTTGCGTAGCTGTCCTGATCGATCTTGAACCAGTCGGCCAGAGTCAGACGAGCGGAACGGAACGCGGTATCGCCGGAGGTGATGGGGCAGATGACAACGCCGATCATTGCCAGAGCAATGCCAACGCCGCCCATGGTCTTGGAGCAGACATCATAAATAGCCTTGGACTGGCCCATGGCCAGTGCTTCGGCCAGACCGGTGTTCAGGCCGCCGGTCACCTCGTACAGGCTGCAGCCAGCAGCGGCCCAGATCAGAGCGATAACGCCCTCGCAGACCATTGCGCCGTAGAACACGAAGTGGCCCTGCTTCTCACTCTTCATGCAGCGGGCCATCAGGGGCGACTGGGTGGAGTGGAAGCCGGAGATTGCACCGCAGGCAACGGTGATGAACATGAAGCTCCAGATGGGAGTGCCCGACGGATGCATGCTGCCAAAGTGATCCCAGATCTCCGGGATGGTGTAGGCGGGATTGGTGAAGATGCCGAAGATGACACCGATGGCCATGATGATCAGGCAGATGCCAAAGATGGGGTAGATCTTGCCAATGACGGCATCAATGGAGATAAAGGTTGCAATAAAGTAGTACACCAGAATAATGATGAGCCAGAACAGCAGCGAGGTGAGCACGCCGGAAGCGCCGCTCTGACTGCACAGCTCCACGATCAGGCCTGCGGGACCCACCGCGAACACAGTACCCACCATGATGAGCAGCACCACCGAGAACACGCGCATGACGTTCTGCATCACAGGGCCTAAGTACTTGCCGGTGATCTCGGCGATGGAAGCGCCGTCGTTGCGCTCGCTCATCATGCCGGAGAAGTAGTCGTGCACGCCGCCTGCAAAGATGGTGCCGAAGGTGATCCACAGGAACACCACAGCCCCCACAATGCGCCCTGCATGGCACCAAAGATGGGGCCAAGGCCGGCGATGTTCAGCAGCTGAACGAGGAACAGCTTCCACTGGGGCATCACAACGTAGTCCACACCGTCATTGATGCGCACAGCAGGCGTTTCACGGTCGTCCGGGCCGAAGGTGTTGTCCACGATCTTACCATAGACAAAGTAGCCCACGATCAGGATCGCCAGACAGAGTAAGAAACTGATCATACCAGAAACCTCCTTTTTCTTTGTGCCGGAATTATGGAAGCATTTTCCATATTTTCCATTCATCCCGGCCAGCTTTCTGGGTCTATGTTAACATATTTTTCATAAAAAGTGATAATATGCTTCTGGTATGGGGGCATATCAAAGACCATATAGCCGCAAAGTTTTTTAACCGATGTTTCGTCTCTTTTTCGCTCGATTTATCAGCAAAAAGACAGCCGCAGCGCATAAAGCGCCGCGGCTGTCGGCCAAATTCCTTTGCTTTCCGGTTTTTCTGCATTCCGATGTTTTGCCAGTTCTTAACCGGTTTCGGCGGTCATTTCACGGTCAGCGCCGCCTGCTTGTGCAGCAGCTGCACAAAGGTCTGCTCTTCCGGGCGCAGGGTCCCCCTGTCCGGATAGACCAGAACATCCTTCATGCGCTGGCGCTGGGCCGGGCATTTCCTGAGCACCAGATGGTATTGTTCCAGCGCCCGCTTTGGCATGGGCGAAGCCCACATATAGGCATTGGGCAGGTTCTGCAGGATGGAAAACTGGCTGCACCGCTCATACACATGGATGCGGCGGTTCGGGTTCGTATGCCAGCGCAGGCCGCTGTCCTCACCGCCGGGCAGCTGGAAATCACCGTGCAGAACTTCCATATAGCTGTTCAGCTGGGTGATGTCGGTCACTTCGCACTTTGCCAGCGGGCCTTCGCGGTTGGTCAGCAGCCGGTATTCAAACTCCATCACCGGCTCCCGGTGCAGGCCGTGACGGTCGCAGTAGCGGCGGTAATAATCCTCATCCTCCTCCGCGTAGCGCAGCAGGGCCAGATGATAGCCCCGCCGCAGTACATGGTCCAGCGCTTCCATGGAGCCGGATTCCCGGATATGCACCCGCAGCTGCTGGCTGTCTGCCATCTGCTGCAAAAAATCCACCGTCGCGTAGGAAGCGTAGGTGGCGTGGGGCAGCACCACCCGCAGCTCCGCACAGCTGCTCTGCCGGCTGCGGGCATCCAGATCCAGCCGGTCCACCTCGTCCAGCACTCGCTCTGCCTGCCGGATAAAATGCCGTCCCTGTTCGGTGGGGATCATGCCGGTGGACGAGCGCTCAAAGATGCGGATGCCGTATTCCTCTTCCAGATTCTTGAGCGCCTTGCTCACATTGGGCTGGGCCGCATACAGCTGCTTTGCCGCCGCGCTCACGGAGCCCCACTTGCGGATGGCCACCAGATAACGCAGTTCCGTAATATTCATGTGACTGCCCCCTGTTCCAAAAATCATTCCTATTTTATCAAGCCGGGCGGCCGGCTGTCAAGCCAAATGCGGTTGACGCGCCCCGCGCAGAGCTTTATAATAAAAAATGCTGTATTTACAAAAAGGAGTTTAGCTGCTATGGAGACTACCTACCGCGTTCTGCGCATTGAAGAGCAGATGTATGGCTGCGAGGAGCTGCCCGCCGTCAGCCGGTGCTGTGCGATGTCACGCTGGCCGACCCCGCCGGGGAGCGGCGCACCCTGCCCTACCCGGACAAAGAGCTCACCCGCCTAGGCATCGACGAGGGCAGCATGGTCGTCCTGACCGCAGACGGCACACTGAAAAAAGCATAAAATGCAGGAGGAACTTATGAAAAAGATCAAAACCTCTGCCCTGATCGGTCTGGGCGCACTGGGTATCCTGTTCGGCCGCAAAATGCCCGGCGTGCAGGTCATTGCCGATGAGGATCGCATCGCCCGCTACTCTGCCGAACCGGTCGTCTGCAACGGCGAAGCGTGCAGCTTCCGTTACGTCACCCCTGCCGAGGGCAAACCGGTAGACCTGCTTCTGGTGGCCGTCAAGGCTACGGTGCTGGAACAGGCCATTCAGGACATTGCAAAGTTCATTGGCCCGGACACCGTGATCCTCAGCGTGCTGAACGGCATCACCAGCGAGGAGCACATTGACGCAGCCTATCCCGGCCACACCCTGTGGAGCGTTGCCATCGGCATGGACGCCACCCGCACCGGGCGCACGCTGGTGTTCAATCAGGCGGGCAAGATCCAGTTCGGTGAGCGCAGCGGCGAAATGACCGACCGCGTGCAGGCCGTGGCTGACTATCTGGACGAGTGCGGCATTGCCAACGAGCCCTGTGGGGATATCCTTTACAAGCAGTGGAACAAGCTGATGGTGAATGACGGCCTGAATCAGGCCGCAGCCGCCTTTGACCAGCCCTACGGCGGCCTGCGCCAGCCCGGCGAAGCACAGGACATGATGCGCGCGGCCATGCAGGAGGTCATCCGGCTGGCGAACCTTGAGGGCGTGCCCCTGCCGCCGGACAACGATGTGCAGTTCCTCGACGCCATGATGCCCACCTTTAACCCCGAGGGCATGCCCAGCATGCGGCAGGATGTGCTGGCAAAGCGCCCCACCGAGGTGGAGGAGTTTGCCGGTGTGGTGCGCCAGCGGGCCAAGAAGTACGGGATGCCCACCCCTGCCAACGACTTTTTCTACACCCGCATCCGCGAGATCGAGGCGGGATACGACCAGTAAGGAGCCACCCATGCATACGCTTTATTTCACCCGCCACGGAGAGACCGTCTGGAACGTTGAAAACAAGATCTGCGGCATGACCGACAGCCCCCTCACTGAGCGGGGCCGCCAGCAGGCCCGGAAGCTGGGCGAAGCCGTCAAAGCCAGCGGGGTGCACATCGATGAGATCTTGTACTCTCCCCTGTCCCGCGCCGCCGACACCGCCATGGCCATTGCCGAGGCCACCGGCCTGCCCGCCCGGTGTGAGCCGCGCCTGCGGGAGCAGTGCTTTGGCAAATACGAGGGCACGCCCCGCAACGGCGGCGAGTTCCGCGTTTCCAAGACCCACTTCGCCGACCGCTACGACGGCGGCGAGAGCATGATGCAGCTGGCCCAGCGCATCTATAACCTGCTGGACGAGCTGAAGGCCGACACCGACAAGACCTATCTTCTGGTGGCCCACAACGGCATCGCCCGAGTGGTACAGTCCTATTTCTACGATATGACCAACGAGGAATACGCAGCTGCGGGCATCAAAAACTGCGAACTGGTGGAATATCATTTTGAATAAAGTTTCTTCAAATCTTGCACGGCCTCGCCCTCTCCGTCACGCCTTGCGGCGTGCCACCTCTCCCAAAGTGAGAGGCTTTGGCATTACGGTCAACTTTCTGGTTCTGCCAAGGGCTCTCCCTTTGGGAGAGCTGTCGAACAAATGTGAGACTGAGAGGGCGAGCCCGTTAACAAAAAAGAATCTGCAACTGTCAGCCTGAACTTCGGGCATCACAATTGCAGATTCTTTCTTTTTATGTCTTATCCTTTATACAGTCCAAACAGCTTGAGCAGCTTCTGCCAGAAGGTCAGGGTCACAGCTGCCGGTTCCGGCTGGGCAGCCGGGGCCGGGGCCGTGATGGCAGTGGTCTGCAACGCAAACTGCACCGCGCCCACCTCGGTGTTCTCTGCCGAGGTGAAGCTCTGCACCTCCCCGCCGCCGGAAAGACTGTTCAGCAGGCCGTCCAGCTGGGCACCCATGTCGATGCCGGAAACGCTGCTGCGCAGCTCGCCGGTGCCGCCGGTCAGCTGTGCAGCACCCTCCGCCAGCTGCGCAACGCCCGCCTTCAGCTGGGCTACACCGTCGGTGTAGGCGTTCAGGCCGTTGTCCAGCTGGACGTACTGGGTGGCAAGCTGGTTCACGCCGTCGGTGAGCACCGAGAGATTGCCCAGCATCCCAGTAAGCACACCGGCCAGCTGACGCACCCCGCATCAAACTCGCCGTAGCTTCCGTTCAGGGTGCTGCTGCCCTCGTGCAGCTGGGCAATTCCGCCGTTCACGGTGTCCAGATAGGTCTGCATGGCATCGATGTTGGCCGTAGACCCCTGCAAAAGCAGGATCACATCCTTGAGCTGCGGCATCATCCATACCATGCCCTGCAGCTGCTCAATGGCCTTGGCATTGCCATCCTTTACCACGTCAAGGTCAAGGCCGTTCTCTTTCAGGATGGCCTTGTAGGCTTCAAAGCTCACCTGCTGCTCCAGCTGTGCCGCGCCCTCATCCAGCCGGGCAATGCCGTCCCGGATCTGGGTAGAGGCATCCAGCAGGGTGTTCAGCTCGTCGGTGGAGGCAGAGATGCCGTTCAGCGCGGTCTGCATCTGGGTGAGGGCGGCACGCACCCGGCTGAGCCGCCGGTCAAGGCACCGGAATTGCCGTTCAGGGTGTCGATGCCCGCCTGCACCTGCGCAATGCCGTCTGCCAGCGCGTTGGCACCATCGTCCAGCTGAACGGAGCCGCTCTGCAGCTGTTCCAGCATCCCGGTCAGGTCCATATCTCCGAGGTCGAGGTTCAGGTTCAGCCGCACGCGTTCAGGGAAACGGCGTCCATGGCAAAATCCGTCACATCGGCAGTGACGGTCACGTCGCTGTCCGCGCCCGGCAGCAGAATGTAGGAAAGCTGCTTTTTGCTGCCCACATTCGCCACCGTAGCGCCCGGCGCGCTGATGTTCCGGGCAAGGCCGGTGTCCAGACTCATGGTCACCTGCAGCGCGTAGTCGTCAAAAAAGCTGCCGGTGCAGTCCGGGTTGCGGCTCACCTGCAGCCGGATGGAAAGCGCACCGCTTTTGCCGCCCAGCTCGTCGGAGCTGATTTCTGCCCCGTCCAGCGTATAGGTCAGCTTTACCACCCATGGCAGGGCCGTGGCGGCGTCCATGGTGCCCTCATAATAGAGCTTGCCGTCCTCGGTCACATGCACCGTGACCGTATCGCCGCTCTGCTCCACGGCATCGCTCGTGGTCATGTTGCGCACGGCAGTGTAGCTGCCGTGGTCCGCAACGGTGTCCCCCGCCTGCACGGAAAAGCTGTTCACGGCGTACACGCCGGTCACAGCACCGGAGGCCGTAAGGTTTGCATAAATGACCTCTTCCTTGGCAGCGGAGGCTGCTGCAAAGCCGGCAGACTGCTGCCCGCCAGCAGGCAGCCTGCCAGCGCCAGCGCCGACACCCGGCGCACAAATCGATGTTTCATCTCGGTCAAGCCTCCTTCGGCTGTTTTTTCTTTTTTATAATGAGCGGGTCGGCCAGATACAAAAAGCCCGGCAGTGCCGAAAGCACGATGGCCAGCGACACCAGACTGCCCACGCCCAGAAAATTGCCCAGCTGGCCCAGCAGCTGGTTTGTGGAAATGGCTCCCATCAGGAAGCCCACCACCGCCATGGCGCTGCCGGTGGTGCTGACCGAGGTGGTCACAGCGGACACCGTGGCCGCAACGGCTTCTTTGCGGCCCAGCGTCTCGCGGAACTCCTGATAGCGGTCGGAGAAGAGGATGGCGTAATCCACCGTAGCGCCCAGCTGCACCGAGCTGATGATGAGATAGGCAATGTAGAACACGTACTGGCCCCGGAAGTACGGGATGGCCAGATTGATCCAGATGGCGGTCTCGATGCTGAGCACCAGAATGATGGGCAAAAGCAGCTGCCGCTTCATGAGGAGCAGGATCAGGAATACTGCGCCGATGGCCAGCAGGTTCACCTTGACCATGTCGGCCGTGATGGTGTCCATCAGGTCATAGGTGCTCACGCCCTGACCGGCCAGATAATAATTGTCCGGGTAATATTGCTGCACCGTGGCGCGCACCCGCTCCACCAGCGCAAAGGCCCCATCGCCCTCGGTGTCGGCGTCCACCGTAAGCACCATGCGGGTGTAGCCGCCGGAGACCAACAGCCCCAGCGTATCCCCGGGCACGAACTCCGGCGGAATGGACGCGCCTGCGTTGTCCACATAGGAAAGGATGCCGGTCACCTCCGGGATGGCGTGCAATGCATCCGAAAGCTTTTGCTGCGTGGCGGTGTCGCCCTCCGGCACCAGTACAACGTAGGTGTCGCTGCGGCCAAAGGTCTCTTCAATGGCGGCGGTGTCCGCACCCAGACGGGTGTTCTCGCCAAACATGTGGGCGGCACCGTAGTAATACTGGTTCGAGTTGGAGGCCAGATAGCTGGGCACCATCAGAATGACCAGCACCAGCGCCATGGGCAGCATGATGCGGGCCACAAAGCGGCCAAACTTGTCAAAGCTGGGCAGCAGTGGCCTGTGGTAGGTCTTATCCATCCATTGATACGCTGCCAGCGTGAGCGCGGGCATAAAGGTGAACACGGTGACAAGGCTCAGCACCACGCCCTTTGCCAGCGCAAGGCCCAGATCCGGGCCGATCTGGAACTGCATGAGCACCAGTGCCAGAAAACCGATGACGGTGGTCAGGCCGCTGGACAGGATGGAGCCGGTGGATCTGCACAGGGCATCCACCATGCACTCCTCCGGGCTGGCATCCGGGTTTTCAGCCCGGCACTCCGCAAAGCGGTGGATCAGGAACACCGAGTAGTCCAGCGACACCGCCAGCTGCAGGATGCTGCCCGCCGCATTGGTGACAAAGGAGATGGTGCCGAAGATGAGGTTCGTGCCGTTGTTGAGCAGGATGGCCGCGCCAAGGCCCGTCAGCACCAGCAGCGGCTCCGCCCAGGAATCGGTGGTCAGGATCAGGATGAACAGCACATACACCACCGCGATGGCGGCGATCTTTGCCACCTCGGTCACGGTGGAGTTGGTGGCAACGGCAGTGGAGACCGCCGCGCCCTCCAGCGCGTTGCCCTCCCCGATCAGATCCCGCACGGCAGCCACGGCTTCCAGACGCTTCTCGTCCTCCACCGTCACGGTGAACAGGGCGCAGCCATCCTTATAATAGCTCTCCACCGTGGCGGTGTCCTGCATCTGCAAAGGCACTGTCACATCCAAACTGTCGTCCAGCCATGCAACGGAGGACACTCCGTCGATGGCGGCAAGCTTTTCCTTGTACTCCAGCGCCTGCGGCACCGTGACATCCCGCACCATGACCCGCATGTTGGGGATGCCGCCGGTGAAAGCACCGTTCATCACCTCGATGGCGGTGGTGGAGGGGGATTCCGGCGGCAGGTAGTCGTTGATATCGTAATCCACCTTTACCTGACGCACAGCGAACACGCTCAGCACAGCCGCCAGTGCAAACACCGCCAGCACCAGCCTGCGGCGGCGCACGATGGCGGTATAAAAACGTTTCATCAAAACAGGAGTCTCCTTTCCGGATCCATAAAAAACTTTTATCAGTTTAACAGGTTTGATAAACGTTGGAAAGAGACAGTTTATGAATTTTGACCCTCGAATGCCGATTTTTTGATTTTTCTGCCTTGACAACAAAAATAAATTCTGATATGCTCTTTTTCGGTTCATCGGAGGACCGTTTTCAACGTAATTTGAAACGGGCCGGATAAGATGCCGTGCAGACAGCGCCCCGCCGGAGGTTTCGTTGCCGTAGTGACGAAGCAGATCGAGGCCGGGCGTGCACTCACGGACATTTATCCGGCCCGTTTTTTGCACCTTGTGCAGAAAGGAGGACGCCATGTCCAAGCAGCGGATCCAGCTTTCCGACCATTTCACCTATTCCCGCCTTTTGCGTTCGTACTGCCCTGCATCGGCACCATGCTGTTCACCTCCATCTACGGCATCGTGGACGGCCTGTGTGTCTCCAAACTTTTGTGGGCAAGACGGCCTTTGCCGCGGTCAACCTCATCATGCCGCTGCCCATGCTGCTGGGCACCATCGGCTTTATGCTGGGCACCGGCGGCAGCGCCATCGTGGGCATCACGCTGGGCGAGGGCGACCAGAAAAAGGCCGACCGCTATTTTACCCTGTTCCTGCTGGCGGCTCTGGTCTCGGTCAGTGTGCTGGCCGTGCTGGGCATTGTGTTCCTGCGGCCCATTGCCGTGCTGCTGGGCGCAAAGGGGGAGCTTTTGGACTACGCGGTGCGCTATGGACGCATCCTGATGGTGTCCCTGCCCACCTTTGCGCTGCAGAATATGTTCCAGAGCTTTTTCGTCACCGCCGAAAAGCCGCACCTCGGCTTCTGGTTCACCGTGGGCGCAGGCTGCACCAACATGGTGCTGGATGTGCTGATGGTGGGTATCTGGGGCTGGGGCGTGGAGGGCGCGGCCATTGCCACCTTTATCAGCCAGCTGGTGGGCGGCGTACTGCCGGTGTTCTACTTCATCGACCGCAGCAACTCCAGCCGCCTGCACCTGTGCAAGACCAGTTTTTACAGCAAAGTCCTGCGGGATGCCTGCATCAACGGCTCTTCCGAGCTGATGACCAACCTTTCCATGTCGCTGGTCAATATCCTGTACAACTACCAGCTGCTGCGTCTGGCCGGTGAGAACGGCGTGGCCGCCTACGGTGTCATCATGTACGCAGCCTTCCTGTTCGTGGCGGTGTTCGTGGCTATGCCGTGGGCAGTGCGCCCATCGTCAGCTTCCACTACGGTGCCCGCAACCACGCCGAGGTGCACAACCTCTACCGCAAGAGCCTGCGGCTCATCGCCGTGGTGGCTGTGACCCTGACGCTGGCTTCCATGTTCATCATCCCCTGTGTGGCGCGCATTTTCGTGGGCTACGATGCGGAATTGCTGGCCCTGACCAGCCGGGCCTTCCGGCTGTATGCGCTGAGCTTCCTCATCATGGGCTTCAACGTGTATGCGTCCTCCTTCTTCACGGCGCTGGGCGACGGCGTGACCAGCGCGCTGATCTCTTTTTGCGCACGCTGGCGTTTCAGGTGATCGCCATTCTCCTGCTGCCGCTGCTGCTGGGCATCGACGGCATCTGGCTGGCCGTCACCGCCGCCGAGCTGGCAGCTCTGGCCGTGAGCGCTGCCATGCTCCTCACCAAGGACAAGGTGTTCCATTACCGCAAGGTGTAAGCCGTTTATCTATATTCTTTCTATTAAACGCATAAACGCAGAAATTCGACAAATAAACGAATTTCTGCGTTTATTTTTGTCTATCATCTCCATTGAAGCCCGCATATGACAATATTATACTTAATCAAAATAATGTTTTTGTTCGCAAGGAGGTTTTATATGAAACGCAGAAAATTTCTGGTCTCGTTACTGCTGGCACTGCTTATGCTTCCGTTACACGTATTCGCTGAAGAGCCCACCTATGCATTTACTGATGCGGAAGTTCTTGCACGTGGACAGCTGTATTATTCTTCTCTAAACCAGTTTTTCAGCAATGTTGCAAATGATAACGGCAATGCCGCCGAAGTCACCTTGACCGGTGCCATTGGTTTTTGTGACACAGATTACTGGGTTCAAAGCGAGTTTGATGCAAGAGTTGCTCAGGGTACTACATATGGTCCTTGTCTTTATATCGAGTATGTTGTGACCGACCAGAACGGCCACAGTAAAACTGGCTATTCCTATGATTTGCTACCCGTTGGCGGACATTTCAACGAAGGTCTTGCCAAACTCAACTATACAACTGCTGTTAAAAACTTTTCGGGTGGTTCCGGCATCAGCATTTTAGGAAACAACTTTGTCAAAGACTCTCTCAATTACAAAGTTCGCATTGACCTTTCTGATTATGCCGCCAAAGGGTACTCCACTACTAAAACACAGGTCGACGCTGCCCGTGCGGCAAAAGTGGCTTCTATTGTGGAAACACCTGAGCGCTACTACGCCAACCTTGAAAAACTTTTAACGACATTTGATTCCAATACTCAGACAAACGAAGTTATCGTTTGCGTAAAGGGCATCTATACAGATGATGAACTTGCTTCTATCAGCTATACCGATGACAGTAAGATTCAGTACTGGCTGGACTACACTACCGTAAATCTCAACTTGAAACAGGTTCGTGTTAAGAAAGCCTACTCTGTACTTGGCTCTATTACTGTTATCGGCAATGCAAGTGAATATAATAAAATGGCTTTGATTGCAAACGGCAGAAATCCTTCTTACACTGAGATTGCACCCGGTATGTATCGCAATGCGGATGGCTGGACAGTTTTCCGTGTCAATCTGAGCGATTATACCGCCAAAGGCTATGTTTACTGAACTTTAATTTCTTCTAAAGATCCCCTGCTTTCTGCGAAACGGCGAAAAGCGGGGGATTTTTTTGGTGATTCTGGCTCTGCCGCTGGCAGCAAAATCGTGTTAGAATGGACACAGCTTCTTATTCACTGTTTTACGAGGGATCATTATGACATTGTTTTTGACCAGCAGCCCCAGCGGCTGCCCCTTTGAGCCGGGGCCGGATATTCCGGTGCTGGACACGCGCAACCACTTTGTGGCGAACCTGCGGGCCGTCTGGCCGGATCACGCCGTGCTGGGCCTTGCCATTGCGGCAGACCCCTATGCCTACGAGCAGAACGACGAGATGTGCCGGGTGTTTGCCCAGAGCTTTGCGAACGCCCACCTGCCCCTGACGGCGCTCATCCCCTGCGATGCCCGCAATGCCGAGGAGATCGGTTCTCTTCTGCCCCAAAGCGGCTTTGTGATGCTGTGCGGCGGGCACCGTGCCCACCCAGAACCACTTTTTTGCTCAGCTGGGCCTGCCGGGGCTGTTCCACAACTACCACGGCATCGTGCTGGGCGTGAGTGCCGGCAGCATGAACGCCGCCCACATCGTGTACGCCGCGCCCGAGGAACCGGGCGAAGCCGCCGACCCGCACTACTCCCGCTGGATGAACGGCCTTGGCCTGACCGAGACCCGCATCCTGCCCCACTACCAGTTCATCCGGGATCATGTGCTGGACGGGCAGAAGATGGAGGACATCGCCCTTGCCGACAGCAAAAAGCGGCATTTTCTCGCTTTGCCGGACGGCTCGTATATCCTGTGCGCCGACGGCAGCGAGGCGCTGTACGGCAGAGGCTGGTACTTTGCGGACGGGATGATGGAAGAGATCAACGAAGACGAAGATGTGTTGCCTTTACGGTAAAGCGCGACAAAAGCGGGGCTTCTACGGCAGCCTTGACGATTAAAATGGCCTCCGCTGCGCTCTGGCCATCATCAGTGGAATTATTATTTTTATTTGCAGTTCGAAACGCCTGCGGGCGTTCGGAACTGCTTTTTCACGAAAGGGCTTGTAACGTCAAGCGGGCAGCCCATCCACAGTGCCGCTGTTTCCGCAGGAACAGGCGCTGCAGATGCCGTTTTCCCTTGCGGCCTCTCTGGTGAAAATGCGACACCGGGCAGCCCGCAGGCTGCCCGGTGTCGCTCAATTTAAAATCATTTTTCCGCTGAATATGCCCAAAGCAACGCGGCGGGCATTTTTGATCGTTCCACGTTCATTTCCGGCGCAGGCAGACATCATTGCGCATACAATGCGCACATCATTCCGCCGCAAGGCGGACAAAGGGCGCGATGGCGTTGGTGTCGCCGTGGCGGACGATGGAGTAGGTGATGTCGCAGTAGGGCTGGATGGCGGTACTCTTTTCCACGGTGGAGATGAGCAGCACCTGCAGCTGCAGGCGGCGGAACAGCTCCATCATGGGGCGGATGCGGTCGCTGGTCATCTTGCTGAAGGCTTCGTCCAGCAGCACAAGGCGGATGCTGTTCTCGCTCTTCTCATAAATTTGCAGCAGAGACGCGCAGATGGCCACATAGAAGGGAGCCTGATTCTCGCCGCCGGAGGAGTCGCGGCTGACCCGGGACAGGTATGCCTGCTGGCCGGTGACCCGGTTGGTCACCTTGATGTCGTAGTCCAGATAGGTGCGGTAATCCACATAGTCCGAGAGGGTCACGCCGCCGGTGCGGCCCTCCTGCCGGGCGCGGGTGTTCTCATCCACGTCCGCCATGATCTTTTCCATCAGCTCGTCCACCTGACGCTCATATGCAGGGTCGGCGGTGGCGGCAAGGTTGTCCAGCGAGTCGCCCTCGGTCATCTGCTGGTTGCCCTTGTCCACGATGACCTGATAGAAGGCCGCCAGCTGCGGGTCGCGGCTGGGCTCCAGCTCAAAGCGGTAGACCTCCTCGCCGTAGGTCAGCTGCTCCATCACCTTGTTCAGCTCCCGGAACTGCCGCCGGGCGTGAAGATATCGTCCTTCATGCGGAACAGGATATCTTTGCGGAAGCGGTCCTTGCAGTCCCGCTGGGCCTGCTCCAGACGGGCGGCGTAGCGTTCCAGATCGATGCGCACAAGGCTCTCGTGCTGGGCGCGGTACTGGTCCAACCCCGCAAGGCCCAGCGGATAATCGCACACATAGTGCTCGTTGTAGGCTTTCTGGGCCGGTTCCAGCGTGCCGGTCAGATAGACGGCCAGCGCATCGTCCAGCTTGGCCTGCGCCTTTTCCGCAGCCTGTGCGGCGGCGCGGGGCTTATCTGCCGGGGGCCAGCGCCAGCATCCGGGTGCGGGCCAGCGGCTCCACCAGCGGATGCGCCGCAAGAGTTCCGGGCAGCATCGGCGCTCTGCTGGGCCGTTTCCCCTGCCTTTTTCTGCTCTGCTTCGCAGGAGGCGATCTGCTTTTGGCACACGCGGATGTCGCCGCCCGCCTGCTCCACGGCGGCACGGGCAGCCTCCCCATGCGGCTTCGCGGGCTTCTTCCTCCTTGTAAAGCTGCTGCAGCAGCGGGTTCTCGCGGCACTCGGTGAGCTTTGCTTCCTGTTCGGTCACAGCATTCTGTGCGGCAGTCAGTGCGGCGCGGGCATCCCACAGCGCAGCCAGCTCGTCCAGTGCCGTGCCCCGCAGCAGGGTCTGGTACTGGTTATAGGCGGCTTTCAGGTTCTGTTCTGTCTGGGCGGCAGCACGGGCGCTTTCCCCCAGAGCTTCCAGCTCGGCCGCCAGCGCCCCGGCGCGGGCGCGGCGTGCGTCCAGACCGATATACCGCTGGGGAGTGCGCAGCCGTTCCAGCCGGAAGGGGTGGTGGCGCAGAAGGTCGCGGGTGGCGCTGTCGGGATGCTGTTCCAGCGTATCGGGGGTGTCGCAGCAGACGATGCGGCCCAGAATGGTCTGGGCATACTGTGCAGCCAGCGGGTTTTCGCTGCTCACCTGCGCGGCAAGGCTGTCCGGGCCGTACTTGTCGGCGCGGCGGTTGGCCTTGCGGATGCCCGGGGTGTCCAGCAGGCTGATGGGGCCTACCTTGTCCTTCAGAGCCACAAAGGCGCTTTTGGCGGCTTCGTAGTGGGCGGGCGGCACAAGGATATCAAAGCGGCGGTCGCCAAGGCAGGCTTCCACGCAGTCCTGCCAGCTTTCGTCCTCCACGTTCAACAGTTCACAGAAAATTTTCGCATCCGGCTGCATGCCCCGGCTCTTGAGTTCCGCATTCACGGCATCCCGCACCCGGGTGGCGGCATCGCCGTGGGGGTAGACCCACTTGCCGCCGGACACCGCGTCCAGCTCGGCGCGCTTGCCGGCCTGCTCCTTCTGCAAAGCAGCAGTGTTCTGGCGGGCAGCAAAATAGGCTTCCTCCAGCGGTTTTTCCTGCGCGGAGAGCCATGCGGTGAGCTGCGGCAGAGTGTCCGCCGTCAGCTCTTCGGCCTTGATGCCGGCAGCAAAGCCGCTGCGGCGCAGCACAGCCAGCAGGCTCTGGGTGCGGGCAAGGGCACTTTCTGCCTTTTCGGCTTTGCGTGCGGCGGTATCCAGCGCCGTTTTGCGGCGGGAAAGCTCCTCGGTCAGGGCATCCAGTGCCCGGCCCTCGCCGCTGGCGCTGGCGGCACCGTGGGCGGAAAGATAGGCCCGGCGGGCTTCCGCTTCGGCATTTTTGGCCTCGGCATAGCGGGCGTTCAGCCCGTCCAGCTGGCGGCGGCCCGCATCCAGATGCTCCTGCCAGACGGTCTGTTCGCTGCCGTCGGCAGCGGCGCGGGCCAGCAGCGCCGCGCCCCGGTTCACAAGGGTCTGGGTCTGCTTTTCGGCAGCTTCGCGGCCAAAATCCACGATCTCTTCCAGCGCGTCGGCGCGGGTCTGTGCTTCGGCCAGCACGGCGTGCAGATTTTCCAGTTCCAGCCGGTCGCCCTGCAAAGCGTCCAGATCCAGCTCCGGGCTGGGGCAGGATGTACTGGTACAAAAAACTCCCGGAAGTTGGGGATCTCGTCCATGCTGGTGCCCATCTGGAACACCTCGTTGAACTTTTTGCCCAAGGGGCTGGAGGCGCGCCCAATGCCCAGCGCACGGCAGATGCGGTCCCGCGCTTCGCTGGGGCTGCGGGTGTAGGAGAGACGGCCCGCTGCGGGCTTGAAGTCCTCCTTTGCGCTGGGTGCACCGGTCTTGGGGTCGATGAAGGGCAGCTGTTCCAGCGTGCAGCCGTCCTCCGAAAGATACCATGTCTGATCGCCGGGGTGCAGCTCCTGCATGGGGCCTTCGGACTCCACCCGCACCGCGATGACGAAGGGGGTGCGCTTGACGCTGTCCCAGAACTCCGCCCCGATGTAGGCCACGGTATGGCCCGGGCGGCGGTAGGCGTTCTCGCCGCGCTGCTTTGCGTGCACCGAACCCTGCAGGGTGCGGCCGCTCTTTTTATTGCCCAGCGCATTGAAATTGCGGTTGGTGGTCAGGCAGTAGCGGATGGCATCCAGAATGGTGGTCTTGCCCACGCGTTCACGCCGATCATATAGGTGAGCCGTGCGCAGTCGAAGGTGACATTTTTCAAAGTTGTGCCAGTTGATAAGCTTCAGCCGTTTGAGTTCGATCATTCTTCACCCTCCCCTGCTTCTTCCGGTCGTTCATAAAGGCCAAGCTCTGTGCGGGTGCGCCCGCTCTCGGCTGCGGCATCCGCAAGGTCGGCATCCGGCAGGGCCAGCAGCACGGTGGGAAATACCTCAATGCGGCTGTCCAGCCCGGAAAGCCGCCCCACAGGCCGCGCCAGATTGTACCGGCGCAGGGTGCGCATGAGGTTTTCCAGCGTTTTCTGGTCCAGACGGCGGGGCAGATTCATCTTCTGCAGTTCGGTCTGCACCTCTTCCACCGTCACCAGCACCTCGTCGGCATTGGCCGCAAGGCTCTCGCGTTTTGCAGGTACAAAAGCCGCAATACCAAAAGCAGGATGCTCTCGTATTTCAGCAGCCGGGCCTGACTGCCCTCGTGGCCGTTGACCAAAGCCGCCGCCTGCAGGGGTGCCGGGTACAGCAATACAGAATAGCCCAGCGGGGCGAACACAGCGCGCACCTCGTCCAGATGGTCCTGCACGTAGAGATATTTTGCCCGCTGATCCTCCACGCCGCCCAGCACGAAGCAGTGGTTCAGCAGGTAATTCGCGGTTTCTTCCAGCATGTTAATGGTTGCCATTTTCTTCCTCCCTGCGGCGGGTGAGGACAAAGTCCTCAAAGCGGAAACCGCCGCGCTCCACCCAATTGCCGGTGAGCTGAATGTCATAATCCCGGTGCGGCGACTGCGAGTAGGTATGCAGGCCGATGATGCGGGCAAAATCGTTCGGGTATTCGTCTGCCAGAAGTGCCGCGTTCACCTGCGGGCGGGCGGCAAGGGCCTGCCGGGCCAGCAGGGCCACGTTCTCCTCGGTAACGGCAAGGCGGGCGTAATCCAGCAGCAATTGCTGCTCTTTTTTGAGCTGTTCCGGATCGAATCCTTCGGTGCGCACCGGGGCCAGCGGCTCGGCGGTACGCTGGGCAGCGGGCGGGTACAGAAATTTTTTCCCCGAACACCGCCGCCGGGTACAGGTGCAGCCGCTTTGCCACCGGGCCGTCGTCCGGCTCAAACAGCTGCTCCGGGGTGCGGATGTCCTCGGCGTAGCGGCGCAGCAGGGCGGTGACGCTGCCCTGCGACGAGCGGTCGCTCAGCAGCAGGAACTGTGCCCGCTGCACGGCCCGCTTGCGGTAGCGGATGTGGCTTGCATCGATCTCGCGCATGAGCAGGCTCATCTCTTCCAGCGCGTCCCGCTGCTTCTGGATGAGTGCACGCACGGCAGGTGTCGCTTCGTTCGGTGCGCAGCGCTCCACCCGGGCATAATCAAAGGCCAGCTGCGGCAGGTAGTTCTCCTCGCAGTCGTCCAGCTCCTCTTCCAGATAGGCGCGGTAGTTGAACAGGTTGTCGCTGGTCTTGAAGCGGTGGTAGGCCGCCGCCACCACCTTTTCCTCGTACTGGTCGAACAGTTCCAGCACCTCCTGCGGGGTGCGGTTGCGGGTGAGCCGGTCGATATAGTGGCCGATGGAGGCATTGAGCGCCCGGAGAGAGCGGTTCAGCGCGTCAAGGTCTGCGTCCACCTCCCGCAGAACGTTCTCATAGGGGCTTTTTTCCTGCCCGATGCTGCCCAGCAGCTGCCATGCCTTGTACAGCTTTCCGGTATAGGTAACTACGCGGGGGTTCAATATTTCTTCCAGCGCTTCCAGCAGCGGCGTTACCTCCGGCACAAAGGCAAGGGACGCTTCCCCCTCGTAGCTGCCGGGCTGCTCTTCCAGCCAGCCGGTGCGGCGCAGCCGCAGCAGAAAGCCCACGGCCAGCGTGTGAGGGTCGCGGGTGGGCTGCTCTTCTTCATCGCCCGCACCGTCGGCATCCAGCGCAAGGGGCTTTGCCAGTGCGGCAAAGTAATCCTCGGCACGCCAGACGGCCTCCGCACGGGAAATGCTGTAATCCGCCGTGTGGCGGCACTCCTCCCAGAGCAGAAGCAGCAATTCCGCATAAAAAAGCCCGGTTCGGCCCCGCCAGCGGGCGGAACAGCCGCGGGGACACCAGTTCAAACAGCTGCATGGAAACGTCCTTTCCTGTTCACATCAGAATACGTTTTTTATTGTACCACAAAACGACACGGTTTGACAGAGAAACCATTCAGAATTGCCGCCGCGTTCGCTTTGGCAAATATCAGCGGAAGAATTATTTTAAATTTTGCATCTCGAAACGACTGCGGTCGTTTTCGGAGATGCTTTTTCACGGAAAGAGGTCGTACCTGGAAACGACATCTCTGCCAAAAGGCGCAAAAAAGCCCCGGGGAGCGGGGTGCTCCTCGGGGCAAGTCAATTCTTCAATTTTGCGAATTAAGCTTTATCCGGCACAGACGTGACAATTTCCAGTGCTATTGCTGCGTAGGTTTTGCCATTGATTACTTTAGTGGCAATACCGATTCTCTTAACTGCCTGCACAGCTTTTACAACATCAGGAGTAGCATCACCTTTGGTAATTTCACCCAAGGACTCGGGGGTGATTTCTTTTGCCTGACACACACCATCAACGACTTCGCCCTTGTTATCCGTTAGTACGTTAATCGTTACAACTGTTACAAATTTTTTATCATCGCTGAGCGTTCCAGTAGTAGTGCTTGCATCAGTAGGCGCAATCGTGCCATCCTCGTTGATTTTCGCCAACTGAGCCAGAGCCTTGTTACGCAGGTCGGTATCATTTCCAGTTTTCTGCCTCTCGCCACGGAGAGTGTTAATCGCTGCGATGTATTTGTTTTCAAAATTCCTCGCCAATCGTGGATGTACCAGAACCACTGCCACCACCGCAGGCGGTGAGCATTGCCAGAACCATCACG